>OIZP01001344.1_pt1 | contig 12806 bp, 11 predicted proteins | sample 1588531 | NCBI WGS metagenome assembly OIZP01 (sample SAMN03283283) | human gut metagenome | biome: human-associated habitat; material: feces | host: Homo sapiens | place: Peru | collected 2012 | reverse complement strand
TGTGAGCAAGCTCCCAGATCGCTGTTTCTGTTTTGACTTTGCATGGCTCGTAACTATCAATTTACTCTGCCAGTTCTTCCCACTGTTCGTATAATTTCTCCAACTGTTCCTGGCAGGCAGTCTGCTCTTTAGTCAGCTCCTGCAATTTCGCCACCTGGGTGCCGATGGCGGGATCGGACATTTCAGTGTCGATCTCTGAGATGCGGGCTTCCAGCTCGGCAATCTTTTCTTCGCATTTTTTCAGATCGTTTTCTTTTTTGCGGAGTCTGGCCTGTTCTTCCTTCTGGGCTTTCCAGTCCAGCTTGACTTCGGATTCTGCAGCCTTAGTGGCAGCCGTGTTATCTGTGTCAGCACTCTGTGGAGCACTGGCTTCGATGGCTGCCATCACCGTGTCGTGCTTTTCCAGATAGTAGTCATAATTTCCAACGTAACTTACGAATTGTCCCTCTGTCAGATCCAGAATTCTGTGGGCGGTACGGTTGATGAAGTAACGGTCGTGGGAGACATACAATATGGTCCCTTCGTAACCGTTCAGGGCATCCTCCAGAATCTCCTTGGACATGATATCTAAGTGGTTCGTGGGCTCATCTAGGATGAGGAAGTTCGCGTTGGAGAGTACCAGCTTGGCGAGAGAGACGCGTCCGCGCTCACCGCCGCTCAGATCACTGATGCGTTTGAACACATCCTCCCCGGTGAAGAGGAAAGCCGCCAGTACATTGCGGATCTGGGTATTGTTCAGGTAGGGATAATCATCGGAGATCTCTTCAAACAACGTTTTCTCGCTGTGGAGCACATGATGCTCCTGATCGTAATAGCCGATCTCTACATTGGAACCTAAGCGGAAGGTGCCCTGATCGGCAGGAACGAGCCCGTTTAAGATCTTAAGCAGAGTGGTCTTGCCGCTGCCGTTGTCGCCGATGATCGCCACGTGTTCACCGCGCTTGATCTCGAAATTGACATCGGTAAAAAGCTTATGGGAGTCAAAGCTTTTTGCCAGATGCTCCACAGTCAGTACATCATTGCCGCTTAAGATCCGGGGCGTCAGAGTCAGCTTCATATCCGTGCGGACCTCGGAGGGCTTTTCGATGACCTCGATCTTGTCCAGCATTTTCTCCCGGCTTTCCGCCCGTTTGATGGATTTTTCCCGGTTGAAGGACTTTAATTTTTCGATAACTTCTTCCTGATGCTTGATCTCACGCTGCTGGTTCATATAGGCATTCCAGGCAGCGACGCGCAGCTGTTCCTTTTTTACGGCATAATCGGAGTAATTGCCCATAAAGGTCGTAGCATTGGACTGATCGATCTCGATGACTTTTCCGGCGATCCGGTCCAGAAAATACCGGTCGTGGGAGACGATGAGAACGGCTCCCTTATAATTCAGCAGATAAGTCTCCAGCCAGGCGATAGAGTTCATATCTAAGTGGTTCGTCGGCTCGTCTAAGATAATGAGATCGGGGTTCTGCAACAGAAGCCGTCCTAACGCCACGCGGGTCTTCTGGCCGCCGGAGAGTGTGGCAACCGGCTTGGAGAATTCATCCTCGGTAAAGCCCAGTCCCTTTAACACACCGACCAGTTCACTGCGGTAGAGATAGCCGCCGCCGGTCTCGAAAGCGTGGGTGAGAGAGGTGTACTGCTTCATCAGGTCTTCCAGAGCATCCCCATCAGCATGCTTCATATTGTTTTCGCATTCCCGGATCTTTTCCTCCAGGCGCAGCAGATCCGCCTTGACGGACAACAGCTCCTCGTAAATGGTATGAGAGGTATCCACGGTGCTGTTCTGGGCAAGATACCCAAGTGTCTTGTCCTTCGCCAGAACCACCTGTCCGTCATCGGGAGTCATTTCTCCTACGATGATGCGGAGCAGCGTTGTTTTTCCGGCACCGTTGATGCCCACGATGGCAGCTTTTTCATGATCCTCTATATGAAAAGAAACATTTTTCAATACCTGATTTTCCACAAATGCTTTTGAAATATTCTGACAAGATAATATCATGGTAGTAAGTATCCTTTATTTCCAGTATTTCCAGCCCACACAGACCGGACTTTTTAAATTTTATTGTAACGAAAAGAAGAAAACCTGTCAATTCATTGACAAGTTTTTAACATATGGTGTATACTAAAGGAAAATCGGAGGTGGAAGTATTGGAAGCAAAAGAAATTTCACAGGCCGTGATCGGCAGACTGCCCAGATACTTTCGATATTTGGGGGAACTTAAGGATGAAGGTGTAGAACGTATTTCTTCGCAGGAACTTTCCGGACTGATGAAAGTGACCGCATCCCAGATACGTCAGGATTTTAATAATTTCGGTGGTTTCGGTCAGCAGGGATACGGATATAATGTAGAATATCTGTACCGTGAGATCGGTAAGATATTAGGGCTGGATAAGCAGCATAATTTCGTTATTATCGGAGCCGGTAACCTGGGCAGAGCTCTGGGTAATTATTTGAACTTTGAACGCAGAGGATTTATCTTCAAAGGAATGTTCGATGCAAATCCGGAGCTTGTGGGGAAGGATGTCCGTGGTGTGAAGGTTATGCCCATGGAGCAGCTGGAATCTTTTATCCGGGAGAATGACATAGATATTGCCGTGCTGACTATCCCTAAGACCAGCGCCGTAGAAGTGGCTGACAAGCTGGTGGCGAACGGAATCCGCGCCATCTGGAACTTTGCGCATGTGGATCTGAACGTTCCGGAGGGAATACAGGTAGAGAATGTACATCTGTCAGACAGTTTAATGAAACTTTCGTATAACATTAACCGTTACAGCTCAGATATAAAATAATGAGCCTCAGGGAAAAACAAGCGGCTGCGAAGCGGGATGAAGAGTGCGATAGCACGAATTCGTGAGCTTACGAGAGAGTAAGGCATAAAGGGAGTGATATTATGGGTAACGATAATGCAGTAGAGAATGCAAGGAACCGGCAGGAAGCCTTCAAAAGTGCACTTGCCGGAAAGCATCTGCCCGTACTCACTTTGGACAATAAATGGTACAAGCTGCTGAATAAGACCGGTTCTGTTCCGTTAAAAGAGACGGAGGATGCTCTGAATCAGCTGTTAAAAAGACAGGGAAAGCTTAATACGGAGTCAAAAGATATCCGTAATCTGAAAAAGAAGCTGATGAAAGAGATCGTCCCCATGGTGGATGAGGCAGAACAGCAGGGAGAGGACAGTAAGCTGAACAGGCAGATCGAAGAACATAAGCGCCTGATCGAAGAGTGCAATGAGAAGCTGGAAGCTTATGAAGATGAGCTGAAAGACCTCCCCCGTGAGATCGAAAGATTAAATCTTCAGCTAATGATGTTTACTATGGAGTGCTGCTATGATATTATGAAGGATAATGACAAACAGATCAATGAGACTGCGGAGTGGGTGAGTGCGATTCGCATTGAACTGAAAAAACGTCTGATCGAGAAACAGCAGATGGAACAGCAGAATCAGGAGATCTATAACTACATGCATGACATCTTTGGTGCAGAGGTGGTCAATCTGTTTGACATGAAATATAATCCGGAGCAAAAATAGTATGAAATATCTGGTAACTGCACAGGAAATGAAGCAATACGATAAGAATACCATAGAGTACCTCGGCATACCGGGGCCGGTCCTGATGGAGAGAGCGGCTCTGGCAGCGGAGGATTTTATAAAAGAGCGCTTTGATGCCGTGAAAGAACGGACGAAAGTGCTCATTTTTGCTGGTATGGGGAACAATGGCGGCGATGGCCTGGCGTTAGCAAGACTTCTTGCGGCGGACGGATACGCAGTCGCGGTAAAATGCGTGGGAGATATGCAGAGAGCTACGAATCAGTGGAAATCGCAGTGGCAGACTTTGCAACATTTTCCGGTGAAGACAGACAGTAATATTGCGGTGGATGAATATAATGTAATTGTAGACGCCATCTTCGGCGTGGGTTTAAGCCGCCCCGTGGAGGGAAGCTATGCGGATGCCGTGAAAGAGATGAACATGACAGAGGGATTTAAGCTGGCACTGGATGTGCCAAGCGGTATCTGCTCGGATACCGGCAGAGTGCTGGGGTGTGCATTTCTGGCGGATGCCACAGTTACCTTTGGTTTCTGTAAGAGAGGACTTGTACTGTATCCCGGTGCGGAATACGCCGGAGAAGTCCGGACTGCGAATGTGGGGATCGGACCGGAGAGCTTCTTAGGACAGGAACCTGTAATGTACACTTATGAGAAAGGCTCCGTGCAGTTACTTAAGAGAAACGCTGCGGGGAACAAAGGAACCTTCGGCAAAGCATTGCTTGTTGCAGGAAGTAACGGCATGGCGGGTGCAGCCATTTTGGCGGCGAAAGCAGCCTATCGTACCGGAGCCGGTATGGTGAAGGTAATTACCGCGGAAGAGAACAGACAGATCATACAGCAGGGAATTCCGGAAGCGTTGTACGGCTCCTGCAGACAGCTGACAGAGAGCTTAGACTGGGCGGATGTCATCGCCATTGGTCCCGGCATCGGCAGAGAAGAACAGGCACTGCAATGTCTGAAGACTGTGGTGGAGAGAAGCAGGAAGCCTCTGGTGCTGGATGCGGATGCCCTAAACCTCCTGGCAGAGGAGAACGGCAGGATGCTGGCAGAAGAACTGCGCACCCAGGGAGCGGAAGGCAGAGTGATCCTTCTGACACCTCATGTGGGGGAATTGTCCAGACTGCTAAAACGGACGACCTCAGAGTGCAAGGAAGACCTCCCCACATATGCGAAAATACTGGCAGAACGTTTTCACGCCATAGCAGTTGCCAAGGATGCGAGGACTGTGGTATGTAAGGAACAGGGAGCCTGTTATCTGAATACCACGGGCAACAGCGGAATGGCTACGGCAGGTAGCGGAGATGTGCTGACCGGCGTGATCCTGGGATTGCTGGCGCAGGGAATGGATGCCTCGGAGGCTGCGACCTGTGGCGTATATCTGCACGGCATGGCAGGAGATCTGGCGGCCGGACTTCATACCGAATATGGTGTGATGGCGGGAGATATCGCCGAATGTCTGATGAAAAATCAAAATAAGAAAGCGTGAAAATATGACGAGAGAACTGCAGGAAAAATTAGAGTCCTATCAACGGGTATGGGCGGAAGTGGATCTGGATGCCATCTGGGAAAATATGGTCCATATGAAAGAAAATATTGCGGAGAACACGAAAATACTCGCAGTCATTAAGACGGACGGATATGGTCATGGTGGTGTCCCCATCGCGAAAATGTTAGAGCAGCTGGATTTCATGTTCGGCTATGCAGCAGCTACTTATGAAGAGGCACATGTACTCAGAGAAGCAGGCGTGAAGAAACCAATCCTGATCCTGGGATATACTTTTCCCTATTGCTACGAAGAACTGATCCGGGAGGAGATCCGTCCGGCAGTCTACCGCAGGGATACGGTGGAAGAGCTGGCCGCAGCAGCGGCAAAGGTCGGACAGAAGGCAAAGGTTCATATCAAGGTAGATACCGGCATGGGCAGAATCGGCATCACGCCGGATGAGGAAGGGCTGGAGTTCGTCAGATTCCTTATAGAGCATCCGGAGCTGGAAGTGGAGGGGATTTTTACCCATTTTGCTAAATCCGATGAGACGGATAAGACTTCGGCGAATCATCAGCTGGAGCTTTTTCAGAATTTTATTAAAAAAATACAGACAGAACTGGGGATTACTATTCCTGTCAAACACTGCTCCAACAGTGCTGCAATCTTGGAAATGCCCCAGGCGAATATGGATATGGTCCGTGCGGGAATCACGACCTACGGTCTGTATCCTTCCGAAGAAGTAAGTAAAGACATTGTACCCCTGCGGGCAGCCATGTCTCTCTACAGCCATATTGTATACTGTAAGACGATTCATGCGGGACAGAGCGTCAGCTACGGTGGGCTGTTTACCGCAACGAAAGACACCAGAGTAGCCACGATCCCCGTGGGTTACGGAGACGGCTATCCCAGAAGCCTGTCCGGAAGAGGCTATGTTCTGATCCACGGGAAGAAGGCACCGATCCTCGGAAGAGTCTGTATGGATCAGTTCATGGTGGATATTTCGGAGATCCCGGAAGCAATGGAGGGCGACAAAGTAACGCTTCTCGGTATGGACGGCACAGAACGGATCACAGCGGAAGAACTTGGAGAACTTTCCGGCAGATTTAATTATGAATTTGTCTGTGATCTGGGGAAAAGAATTCCCAGGGTCTACATACAGCATGGTGAGATTACAGAAGTAAGAGACTATTTTGAAAATTTCTGACGGATCAAAAGTGTTCGTATAACTCCGTAAGAATCGGCAATACTTATCCTAAATCGCTGATATAAGGAGTAGAAATGAGAAGAGGAGATGTCTATTACGCGGATCTGCGGCCGGTAATCGGCTCGGAACAGGGCGGTATCAGACCAGTGCTCATCATCCAGAATGATGTTGGCAACAAACACAGTCCTACCGTGATCTGCGCTGCAATCACCTCAAAGATGAATAAGGCGAAGCTGCCTACACACATTGAATTAAATGCCCGTCTTTATGATATGGATAAGGATTCGGTAGTGCTTCTGGAACAACTGCGCACCATTGACAAGAAGAGATTAAAGGATAAAGTATGTCATCTCGACGGTGACATTATGCGGAGAGTGAACCGGGCACTGAAGGTAAGTCTGGAACTGGATACATAGTCTGATACCCTGCGTATCCAGAGGAATATATAAAAGAATTAAAATACGAAAGGATGAAATGAACGATGGATATTAGCGGGCCTGTGGCCATATTTCTCTTTTTCCTGCTGCTATTGGTAGATATGTTTTTTTACGGATTTGATGCTGCCATTGACAACCTCAATGAAAAAGAGATCTTACATAAAGCAGAGGAAGAAAAGGATCGCCGGTCGGTGCGGCTTTCTGAGATGGTCAGCCGTCCGGGGATCTATATCAATACGGTACAGTTAGTCATTACGCTGATCAATATTTTAATGGGTGCCTTTTATCTGAATATCTGGCTGCAGACGATCGACAACGGCCTGCATGTGATCAATGTCAGCGGATTGTCGCTTCAAAATGTTCCTGCGGGAGTGATCTCCGGGATCGCAACGGTATTGTCTTTTGTTGCCATGATTTATATTCTGCTGACCTTCGGGGTACTGATTCCGAGGAAAATGGCATCCAGGAAACCGGAAAAGTGGGCATATGCCTGCATTGACCCGATCTTTTGGATTACGAGACTCTTATCTCCTTTGACGGGTCTGGTAAATCTGACTGCAAAGGGAATATTATTCCTCTTCGGTGTCCGCAATAACACAGATGAAAATGATGTGACCGAGGAAGAGATCATCAACATGGTACAGGAAGGTCATGAGCAGGGTGTTATCCAGGCAAGTGAAGCGGAGATGATCTCCAATATTTTTGAATACGGAGACAAGGAAGCTCAGGACATCATGACGCACCGTGGAAGTATCGTAGCCATCGACGGTGAGACGAAGTTAAAGGATGCCATTGCTTCCATGCTGGGAGGTAAGAACAGCCGCTATCCGGTGTATGAAGAGAATATTGACCATATCATCGGTATCTTACATTTGAAGGATGCCATGAGGTTCCACATCAGCGATGATAAACTGGATGTACCCATTGCGAAGCTGGATGGGCTGCTCAGAGAGCCTTATTTTGTGCCTCAGACAAAAAATATTGATGAACTGTTCAAAGAGATGCAGTCCCAAAAACTGCAGATGGTCATTGTTGTAGACGAATACGGTCAGACCGACGGCTTGATCGCCATGGAGGACATCCTGGAGGAGATCGTTGGCAATATCATGGATGAATACGATGAAGACCAGGAATATATCAAGAACCGCGGTAAAGGCGAATATGTCATGGAAGGTAAGACGCCTCTTAAGGAAGTGGAAGAGCTTTTAGACATTACCTTTGACGAGGAGGAATTCGAGACGTTAAACGGCTTTTTGATCTCCAGACTGGACAGGATCCCGGAGCCGGACGAGCAGTTTGATGTGGACTATAAGGGATATAATTTCAAGATCCTTTCCGTGGTGAAAAAAATGATCGGAAGTGTCCTCGTCAGAAAGCTTCCGGAGGAAAAAACACAGGAGAATGCAGAAGACGGACAATCAGTGCTTGAAGAAAAACAAAAATAATGCTATGATAAAAAAAGCGTTATTGCGCAGGCGTTGCGCATACAAAGAGAAAGAAACTTTAAATTCAAAGGAGTAATAAAGATGTCAGGACATTCTAAATTTGCTAATATTAAGCATAAAAAAGAGAAAAACGATGCAGCAAAGGGTAAGATTTTCACTATTATCGGACGTGAAATTGCAGTCGCTGTAAAAGAGGGCGGTCCCGATCCTGCCAACAACTTTAAGCTGGCAACCGTTATTGCCAAAGCTAAGGCTAATAACATGCCCAATGATACCATTGATCGTGGTATTAAGAAGGCAGCCGGCGATGTAGGCAATGTAAACTACAAGTACGTGACTTACGAAGGTTACGGTCCCAACGGTATCGCTATCATCGTAGATGCACTTACCGACAACACCAACCGTACCGCTGCAAATGTCAGAAGCGCATTCACCAAGGGACAGGGTAACGTAGGTACTCCCGGATGCGTATCCTTTATGTTCGATAAAAAGGGCCAGATCATCGTGGACAAGGAAGAATGTGATATGGAAGCGGATGATCTGATGATGACAGCACTGGATGCCGGTGCGGAAGACTTCTCCGAAGAGGAGGACAGCTTCGAGATCCTGACAGATCCCGATAATTTCGAAGAGGTACGTAAAGCATTGGAGGATGCCGGAATTCCCATGGTCAGTGCGGAAGTCACCATGATTCCTCAGAATTATGTAACTCTGACCGATGAGACTGCGGTGAAGAATTTACAGAGAACACTGGATCTGTTAGAAGACGATGATGACGTTCAGGCAGTATATCACAACTGGGACGAATAAATCGAAAGGGTAGGGGCAGTATGGAAAAACTTGCTATTGTAGTTCCTTGTTATAATGAGGAAGAGGTATTGAAGATTGCTTCCGAAGCACTGAGGGGTGTGCTGGATGATCTGATCCACAAGGGGAAGATTGCGGAAGACAGTTTTATTCTGTTTGTAAATGATGGCAGTAAGGATCGTACCTGGGAGCTGATCGAAGAAGAACATAAAGCGCATCCGGTACAGGTATGCGGCGTGAAGCTGGCAGGTAATGTGGGACATCAGTTCGCACTGACCGCCGGACTGATCACGGCAATGGATCTGTCCGATGTGACGGTTTCCATCGATGCGGATTTACAGGATGATGTGGCCGTGATTGAAGAAATGATCGATAAGTTCCATAATGGCTGTGACATCGTATACGGTGTCCGCAAGGAACGTAAGACCGATACTTTCTTCAAACGTACCACCGCACAGGGCTTCTATAAGCTTATGGAGATGATGGGCGTTAAGACGGTTTACAATCATGCGGATTTCCGCCTGATGTCCAAACGTGCGGTAGAACAGTTCTCCAAATATCAGGAGACGAACCTGTTCTTAAGAGGCATGATGCCTCTGATCGGATACCAGACCGACTGTGTCTACTATGACCGTAAGGAAAGAGTAGCCGGAGAGTCCAAGTATCCGCTGAAGAAAATGCTTGCACTGGCATTTAACGGAATCTCTTCTTTCAGTGTCAAACCGATCAGCATGATTTTGGGAGCCGGCATGATCATTGTATTTTTAAGCATTCTGGCTGCAATCTATGCATTGATCTCTTATTGTACCGGACATGTGGTACCGGGCTGGACTTCCCTGATCCTGTCCATCTGGTTCTTAGGCGGCATTCAACTTATGGCTATCGGACTGGTAGGTCAGTATATTGGCAAGATCTACATTGAGGTAAAACATCGTCCCAGATATAACATCGAAAAGGTACTGAAATAATGAATTATAAAAAAGGCATTTTAAGTGTTGTATTGTGGTTCATTTATGCAATCATAGCGGGCACCGGACTGGTAGGCACGACAATGGTCATGCTGCCGGAGGGCGGTTCCCGCCCGATCGGCCTTGTTATCGCAGGCGTATGGCTTGCGGTGACAGGGCTGGTTGTTTTTCTGTTACATAGATGCCTGCAGGCGAAATGGACACAAAACGCTGAAAACTCCGGACAGGTGAAACTGATCATCGAAGGGGTGATTGCGGTAGCTCTGATCGCTGTTGGAATCGCATTTCGTGTAAGAGAAATTATGCTGTATGATATCTCCTGGGAGGGCGGTAACATCTGGTTTGATGCGGTGAAGGTCACAGAGACCACGCGGATTCCTCAGGTGGTGCATGGTGCAGTATATTTTTATTTACAGGTACTTCACGGTCTGCTGGTGTTTTTAGGTAATAAAATGACGGCGGCACTGGTACTGCAGCTAGTATTGCAGATTCTGACCGGAATCTTTTTATATTTTACGGTACGGAAACTGACCGGTACGGTAGCTGCTGTGGTGGCTCTTGGATACTGGATGCTGTGTCCCGCTCTGTCGGGAACGATGATTTTAGGCCCGGAACCGTTATATCAGTTGTTGTGGATGATCGGCCTGTGTGTATGTGTGGAAGCACTGGATAGTTTCAGACAACGGGGAGACGTTCCCGGTATCCGTTCTGTTGGCGGATTTTTCTTAGGTGGCATTGCCATAGGAATTCTTGTTTACCTGGATGTGACGGGACTGCTTTTGCTGCTCGTAGTGTTTTCCGTGCTTTTCCTGGAGACAAAGCAGCCGGTAAAATGGATGCGCAGAATCGGTGCCGGAGTGTTAGGTCTGTTCGGTACTGCAGTGGCATTTTTTGCCTGCATTGCTCTGGACGCTTTGGGCAGTGGGAAGCAGATGGAGAATGTGCTTCTGGCATGGTGGAAAGTCTTTTCCCCCGGGAAATTCACATGGATTGCTCTCTATGAACAGCCGAACCTCTACACTTATGTGCCTTATCAGGTGGTAGCAGCCATTATGGTTACAATCCTTGCAAGCGGTGTATTCAGTTACTGGTGCAGGATAAAATGCGAAAGACAGTCCGTGTGGCTTGCACAGGTGTTAGTACTTGGAATCTTAAGTGGCTGCGGAATGTTAAGTGAGGACATGCCGGGATTTACGCTTTTGTATCTGCTGCTTGCCATAGCTGCCGGTGCAGGAATACAGGCGGTTCTGCCGTACGAAATGGAACGACTGCGGGATGCTGGCGGAATGCCGTCTGAGACTGTTGAGGCAGTTCCCGTAGGAGACAACGCAAAGAAACGCAGATTGAACATACAGGATCTGGAGTATGAAGAGCTGCCGCAGGAAGAGACGGCACCGGCACCGGAAGAGGTTCCGGAGACAGACAAAATACAATTTATCGAAAATCCCCTGCCTCTGCCGAAAAAGCATGTGCCTAAGGTGCTGGGTTATAAGCTTGGTGATGATGTCGGCGATTATGATTATCCGGTAGCGGATGATGACGATTTTGATCATTAAAATAATAAAAACAGGACATACTAAAAGACGATACTAAGGTAAGATGCCTTTGTGTCGTCTTTTTTGTTTTTATATTTCAAAATCATAAATCAATGAAACAGGGAGGGCACAGACCGTGCAGAGTCATAAAACAACTGATCAGAACAGGAACGAAGCGCCGAAGACCGAAGCACCAAAGACCGAAGCACCGAAGACCGAAGCACCGAAGACCGAAGCGGAAGAGCACAGAGATGAACGGATTGAAAAAACAGGGCAGCTGACATTGTCAGATGAAGTTTCCGGAAAAAAGATTCATATGCTGACTATCATCGGTGAGATCGAGGGTCATGACAATCTCTCAGGCAATTCCAAGACCACAAAATACGAACATATTCTTCCACAGCTGGCAGCAATCGAAGACAGTGAGGAGATCGGAGGTGTTCTGGTGTTATTAAATACCATGGGTGGGGATGTGGAAGCGGGACTGGCTATTGCGGAGATGTTAGCCTCCTTAAGCAAGCCCACGGTATCTCTGGTGCTGGGCGGCAGTCATTCCATCGGTGTGCCCATTGCGGTGAGTTGTAAGTATTCTTTTATTGTACCGACAGGGACTATGGTGATTCATCCGGTACGGATGAACGGCATGGTGATCGGTGTGCCCCAGACATTTGAATATTTTAAGCTGATCCAGGACAGGATCACGGGATTTGTGTGCAGACATTGCAAGATCAGCAGACAGAAGCTGGAAGATCTTATGATGGAAACCGGTTTCCTCACAAAAGATGTGGGAAGCATTCTGGTAGGGGAAGAAGCGGTAAACACAGGTATTATCGATGAAGTAGGCGGTATCGACCGGGCAATCGGCAAACTTAGGGAGATGATCGGGGATGATCAGGTGCAATAGAAAAAAGGATGACAAGGCAGTGGAAAAATGATATACTTCTAATTATGACTATTATGCTGACGTAAAAGAAAAGCATCGTAGATGCGATTTTACGAATGCGGTTCTGAATAGTTATATTCGTATTAACATTAAAGTTAGGGGTATGATGACATGGCATCTTCATCAGGCAAAAGAACATCATCTTCCGGCAGGACAAGAAAAAGCACGACAAGCAGCCGCAGCAGGCAGGCGCAGAGATCTGCACAGGACAGTGAACTTTTTCACGAGATCGGTCTGATCGTCCTGTTTGTTGCAATGTTGATATTATTTTGTTGCAATTTTGGTATTATCGGTCCGGTTGGCAATGCGATCAGCGGGGTCTTATTTGGCATCTTCGGATTTACTGCGTATATAGCGCCCATCGTAATATTTTTGGCGGTGGCTTTCTGGTTCGCCAATGAGGGGAACCCTACCGCTGTGCGAAAAATGATCGCAGGCG
>OIZP01001343.1_pt1 | contig 12809 bp, 11 predicted proteins | sample 1588531 | NCBI WGS metagenome assembly OIZP01 (sample SAMN03283283) | human gut metagenome | biome: human-associated habitat; material: feces | host: Homo sapiens | place: Peru | collected 2012 | reverse complement strand
TTTGTTGCTCAGGAACTTATAAATAAAGTTAAATCAAAGTGTTGCGGAATTAAGGCTATATAATCTATCCTAGAAAAAATAGGAGGAAGTACAATATTTGCTTTTTTATCAATCAGTCCATATTTTTCCTTTTCATCAGACACATAAGCCACAATAGCGCATGAATCATTAAACGGTTTACAACATTTATATTTTTTATCAATTAAAAGTTCTTTTCCGTCAACTTCTAAAACATATCTACCATCCATAGTTTTATAACCAACTTCTGTTTTAAAACGTCCTGTCTTTTTTTCATATTCTAGACTAGTAAAAACACATGGAATAATCTCCTTAAATTGATTGTTTATCACACCAAAACATATTCTTTTCTTATAACATCCGTTATCATTTAAAAAATATGAATCTTTTGACACAACAGCATATCCATCAGCAAAATCACCAATACTCTTATAGGTGGGCTCTAGAACGACATGTCCAGTAATATCAACATATCCTAATCTGTCGTCCGAACAAATTTCTATCAAACCATTTATAGCCTTATCTGAAATTGAACTGTATTCAAGAGGAAGTATCTGTTTGCCCGTACTATCAATCAGTCCCCAATTGACAATGGAGTATTCACAACTACTTGTAAAATCATAACGTTCTCCATCTTCCCAATAATAATCATCAAATGTCCCGTAAGCCACGCCATCTTTGCCTACCTTGATAAGATTATCTGCAATATACTCGATATAATCATATATAGGTTCGCATATTTTTTTTCCTTGAAGAGAATATGCTCCCCAACGAAATTCTTTATATAAGATTATTTCCGGCTTTATCATAAACTCTTTATTTTGTCTACCAAAAGCAAGGGGCGTAAATGGCACAATTTCACTTTCTTGAAAATTGATAACACCAATTTTATACGATTCATCTGTCACATCATAACAAATTGCAACAAGCAACTTGTTCTGACATATCAAAGATTCATACTTTAAGGGTATTATTATTGATCCGATCTGGTTAATACAGCCATATTTTTCATCTCTTGATACAATGCAAATGCCATTGCTTAATCTTTCAATACTATCGTATTTTTCTGTAGTTGCAAATAGAGAATTATCCTTAATGTCTTTTTTCTGTTCTGGCACTGTGTTTTTGAACTCTTTACCAGAAAGGTCTAAGGTTTTGCACTCTCCTTTTTGAATTGCTTCTGCACAACCATCATTAAAAGGAGATATATAGTCGTAAATAGGAGGTATGATTTCATACCCCCCTATAGTTACAGCTCCATATAGGTTATCTTTGATTACTATTGCAACACCTTGGTTAAACTCACCCACAAAGTCATAATTATTCATATAATTTAAATATTCAGCAACACCTAAAACAACATTTTTATAAACACTTGAACAACAAAAAAATTGCTCATGATTTTGCCATATCAGAAATTTCACTTATCTTAGTGTTGCAAAAAGCATAAGAAACTCTGAATGACCTTGCAAAAATACAAATAATATTCGAGAAACTCACTTCTATTGGAGAAAATATTTCAATCATAGAGCATTTTGATAATCTTTTAGCTCAAACAACGGTCCAATTCTCCTGCCTGCAAAACAGTTAAACCCACATTGTGCCAATCGTTATGCAACTCCTTGATGTTCTGAGGTCTGATTTGGCTTAGCATAGATGTTATTTTCCAAAACGGTTTGAGGTTAATGCTGAGCAAACCATATATGGCTGAGAAATTTGCTTTTCCTATATATCTCTCTTATTCTAAAGATCTGTCCATCTACGGTTTTAACATATGCTGTAGCCACAACCTATATACTGGCAATGAGCATGATAGCACTAAATCTCACATCCTCATGCTTCTTCAAATTCAGGAGATACTTGGTAACACTAATCACCAATATACCAGTATTGCAAGATAGAGATGAAACTTTATCCCATTATTACTCTTATGATAGACAGAACTATCGAAATTACACTTATTCGGTGGGTGTTCTGTTTTTATGTACCTCCCATTTTTTCCAGCAAGTTTATCCTTGCATGATCAGCAATCTCCTTTGCCTCCTGATAGCACCCATCAATTTCTTCATAGGTGTATACATTCCGAGCCTCAGCAATGCTTTCGGTTGCAACCTCTTCGAACATATCGAAGACGATTTGTTCATTATTATTTTGCTTCATATCTAACACTATTTAAAATTAGTATTTCCTTGTTCGAGTATCACCCAAACACCAGCATTCACTCTTCCTTCATGTCTAATTATTCCCGCTTTTTGTAATACAGACAAGTCACGTTCTATGGTACGTTGCGTTACCGACATTGTTTCCGACATTTCCTTACCCGTAACAAAGGGATTTCCCTTAATCATAGAAATGATATTTAACTGACGCTCAGATAGTTCGCTTTCCGACATGTCTCCGACATTTACACCGCCATCTCCGCCACGTTCTGCGATAACTTCGTTATATATAAAAAAAGAGTGGATGTATCAAAACGTAATGTTTGGTACATCCTCATTTTATTTTTTCGATAATCATTGTTAGTCGAATCTTTACTCGACTACAATTCTGTTCTTTTCTTTCACGATGTTGAAATGGCCGAGCGCATTGAGATTCTTGATAGCTTCCTGAATGCTTGCATTGCGATCAGCAACAAAATGGAGCTTTGTAGAAAGTGCTCCCTTATTATGTACCTCAATGTTTATATTGTACCATCTGCCCATTTCTTTCAAAACTTCACTCAGGGTAACATCATCAAAATAGAATGTACCATTGGTCCACTCTTTGTACTGATAAGTATCTGTATTAGAGGTACTTAGAGTGCCATCTGCATTGAGAGTACTTTGCTGGTTTGGACGAAGAAGGGAAGGCTCCTGCTTAGCATTGCCTACGAGAAGTTTACCTTCTACCAGCGTAACACTTGCCTGATGGGCATCGTAGGAGCGTACATCAAATGAAGTTCCTACAGCCTTTGCCTCAAAATAATCAGTCTTTACTATAAATGGATGCGAAGGATCGTGATAAACATCAAAATACGCTTCCCCTTTCAGATAAACTTCGCGGTTTTTGCTGGAAAACTTGCTCGGAAAACGGAAAGTACTTTGTGCATTGAGTTTCACTGTAGTCCCATCTGGCAGCAACAATGTAAAGAACTTGCCACTTGGTGTTTTGATAGTATTCATCTCCTGAGCTACAGGCTTGGATACTTTTATATTTTCTCCATTTATATTTAAAGAGGATGATTTCTTTCCGTTTGTAGTCATCTTAAGCTGATTGTCTGAAACTGCAGCAAAGAATGGTTTGGGTGCTGAAACCTTATGAATTTCTTCCTTAGGTTGGAGAATGAAAACACAAGCCAATACGGCTGCAGCTACGGCAATCGAGGTGAAGAGAGAGCGGAAGATGATGCGCTGATGCTGCTGCTTCTTCTCATGCTGGCGCTCCCAGAAAAGTGACAATTCGTCCTCTACATCAGGACACAATTTGTGCTCTGATGCAAACGCTCGCTTGATGTCACGCACCATGTCTGCGTCTTTAATATCAAAATTGTCTATTTCCATATTCTTCTTTCAGTTTTATTCTATAATAATACTTTCTTAGTCCCAAATTGGGTAACCTCATTATAGTTTATTAACTATTTTCCTCATCCGTAGTGCCTCGACACCGTTCTCGAAGTACACTTAATGCTTTCACAATATGTTTCTTGATAGCATTGGTGGATATATCCAGTGCAGTGGCTACTTCTTTATATTTCTTGTTGTGAAAGTAGCATTCTTCCAAAACGAGTTTTGTTTTGGGAGGCAACAGGTCTATGCATTCCTGTACCGTTTGCATCCGTTCCTCTGTTGCATCGGGTTCCATATCGGTATCAGTATCTGCTGTTCCTTTTATAAAACTTTCGTATTGCCGGTTGAGCTGTTGTCGTCTCACATAATCAATACATTTATTTCTGACGCATTGGTAGAGGTAACTGTGAGCCGTTTCTTGAGTGATTTTTTTTCGATGGGTCCATAAACTCTCAAATACATCTGCGAGGATGTCACGACACACCTCTGCATCATCGGTAAAACCGTATGCATAATAGAACAGTTGCTCGTAATGTTTGCGATACAAACTGTTGAAAAGATCCGTCGTCAAGTGACTCATTGATACAAAATTTCTATTAAATTAAAATTCTCTACTCTTTCTCATACTGAATGATGTTGCAAAATTACGAATTATTTCTGAATAAAAAGGATTTTTATGTAAAAAACATAGCAAAATGCAACTTTTTTGCTTTTTCTGGTACCCATTTGTTTCTCATCTTCGTACTATAGCCGATTTTTAACAACAAAAACACTTGAAAGTATGACAAAAGAAGAAGTATTGACTGAAAACTATTCGTCAGTTGTAAGACGGATATTGTTGCTTGTGGGCATTGTGATGATGTCGGTATGGGGATTTGCCGCTGATGCTCATGCCAGTAAACTGCTCACGTTCACTGTCAAGAATGAGCCGCTTCCCAATGTGTTGAAGAACATTGAGAGAAACTCTGATTACAACGTGATCTTTAGTTATGATGATTTGAGAGATTATCGGGTAACTGCCACTGTGCGCAAGAAAACAGCTCCTAAGGCTGTGGCTATTGTTCTTGCCGGTCATCAGTTGGGTTACAATGTTCAGGGCAAGTTTATCCGTGTGTTTCGTAAAGAAGCGTTCGATGCAGCCATCACGGGTAGAGTGGCTGATGAAAATGGTGAACCGGTTATCGGAGCTGTGGTACGCTATAAGAATAACCGTGTCATCAAGACTGTGACCGATGCCAATGGTAATTTTGCTATACCGGCAATCAAAGGTTCTGAGGCAGAACTTGTCTTTTCTTATATCGGTATGGAGACGGGTACTGCTACATTCAGCGAAGGTAAAGAAAACTATATGCGAATGAAGTGGAATACCAATAATATTGATGAGGTTGTAGTCAATGGTTATCAGAAGATGGATAAGCGCCTCATGTCTTCTTCTGTAACTACAGTAAAAGCAGAGGATATCAAAATCCCTAATGTGAATACCATCGATAAGATGTTGCAGGGTGCAGTGCCTGGTTTGATGCTTGTCAATACTTCTGGTTCTGTGAATGCGACACCTAAAATCCGTATGCGTGGTAATTCTACCATCTTCGGTAATGCCTCTCCTTTATGGGTGGTTGACGGTATTATCCATGAAGATCCTGTCAACTTTTCTAATGATGAATTGAACAATATCATTTCCGGTACAGGAATGACAGACCAGATGAATCTGGATGCCCAGCGCAGCCTGATAGGTAGTGCTATCTCTGGTGTGAATCCAAACGATATAGAGAGTATCACTTTCCTGAAAGATGCTTCTGCAACAGCCATCTATGGTACGCGTGCTGCCAATGGTGTCATTGTCGTTACCACCAAGAGAGGCCAGGAAGGTAAGCCTTCTGTCAATTTCTCAACCTCTCTCGGCTTTACGGGACGCCCTTCATACGGCCAATATAACCTGATGAACTCCAAAGAGCGTGTCAGCGTTTCTAAGGATGTGTCTGAATATGGTTATCTTTATTCTTCAATGCCTTATCGCACCGGTTATGAAGGTGCCTTGATGAATCTCTATGATGGTAAGATTTCTCTGGATGAGTTCAATCAGCAGGTAGCTCATTATGAAACTGTAAATACAGACTGGTTTAAACTTCTCTGTCAGAATGCTTTTAATCAGGATTACAGTGTCAGCCTCTCTGGAGGTAGCGAAGTCGTGAATTATTACACTTCCATCGGTTATAATAGCAGTAAGGGTACTACCAAGGGCGACAGTTCTACCCGATATACTCTGATGAGTAATATTGATGCCAGATTGAGTGATAAACTGCGCATCAGCACTCGTTTGTCTTTTGCAGAAAACAGCAATGATGGTTTCTATACCACCAATCCATATAGCTACGCTCTCAGTACTTCCAGAGCTTTGGACCCTGATACTTATTATACCACAAACTTGAGTACTTTCCCTGGTTTGGGTCAGAACTATCAGTTGAGCTACAATATCTTCAATGAGTTGCAGCATACAGGTGCTGAAGCTAAGGTAAGAAACTTCAGTGGCAACCTAAATGTCATCTATGATATTCTGAAGAACTTGAAGTTTGATACCACTTTTGGTGTGAATTATAGCAATACTACCAATTATCAGTGGGCTGATGAACGTTCTTATTATATTGCCCAGATAAGAGGATATGATTATGGTGCAGTAGCTCCTAATAGTGATGCTGAAAAACAGAGCCGCCTGCCTCATGGTGGTATTCTGAACTATTCTTCTATGAATAATGTCAGCTACACAGCCCGTGCCCAGTTGAGCTATAATTTGATGTTGGGCAATGAGCGCCAGCATATCATCAATGCGATGGCGGGTTTTGAGGCTCGTTCAAATCAATATGATGGATTGACGGATGTAGAGTGGGGATACTTCCCTGAGCGTGGTATGGGTATCAGTTATGAATATGATACCAGTACCTCTGGAAATTCTGCAGTCAATGGTATGAACTCTTCTTTGGACAAGCACACTGTGAGCCGTTCAAAGACGAAGAATAATACGATTTCTGAGTACTTGACTCTTGTTTATGCTTACAAGAACCGTTATGTCTTGAACTTCAATACGCGTATGGATGCAAGCAACCGCTTCGGACAATATACAAACCATAAGTGGAGTCCGGTATGGAGTATTTCTGGTCGTTGGAGTGTAAGCGATGAGTCATTCATGCAGCCAATCAAGTGGATTGACAATATGAGCATTCGTGCTTCTTATGGTGAGCAGGGTAATGTGCCTACTTCTGTAAGTCCTTATCTTGTCGCCAAATACATGAGTGCTCTCGTCAACCGCTATTCTGGCGAATATCAGTTGGGTATCAGTCATTATCCTTATCCTGATTTGAAATGGGAGAAGACCACCACAACCAACCTCGGTTTTGATTTCAGTGTACTCAATGGTCGTATCTCCGGTTCCTTGGATTATTATATCCGCAGGGGAAAAGATATCATCTTCAATTTGCCAGTTGCTACAGAGTATGGAGTAACCACCACATACCGCAATGGTGCGAGTCTGAAGAATACAGGTATCGAGTTGAGTCTCTCTTTCAAACCTATCCAGACCAAGGATTGGACCTGGACATTGACTCCGATCTGGTCTAAGAATACCAATAATATTTCAAAGACATCCGTACAAAATTATAAGGTGGATGACTATCTGGCAGGAAATGTATATATTGATGGCAAACCGGTGAATGCCGTATATGCATGGGAGTTTACCGGCTTGGATCCAAAGACAGGTTTCGCTACATTCAAAGGATGTTCATCTAATGAAGATGAGGTGGAAAAGAGTGATGATCCTGCTACCTATTTGAAATATGTTGGTCCTGCAGATCCACGCTTTAATGGCGGTTTGTCTTCATCCTTGCGTTGGAAGAATCTTACCTTGTCTGCACAGTTTGCATTCGGCTTTGGTAATTACAAGCGTCTGAATTTCATTTTTGAAGGAGACAACAAGATGCCAAGTCCGCAGACTAATATGACCAAGGAAATGCTTGGCAGATGGAAGCAGGAGGGCGACCAGAGTATGATTCCAGGTCTTAACTTTTCAGATAGCAATGACTACATGATTTGTACTCCAGACCGCAGTGCATCATGGAAAAATACCTACACCATGTACAACTATTCAGATGCGCGCATTGTGAAAGGTGATTTCTTCCGCTGCCGCAACCTGATGTTGTCTTATGCAGTTCCTTATCAGTTCCTGCGCCATATGGGTGTAACTGCCGTCTCTTTAGGTTTCAATGTAACAAATCCGTTTACCCTCTGCAGTTCCCGTTTCAATGGTCAGGATCCTGAAGTTAGCAATACTGGTAGTGTAGCATTGCCTATCACACAGGCCTATTCATTGTCACTGAATGTATCATTCTAAGGTTTAAAATTAATTTAGAAAAGATGAAAAAGACATATATAAAATTGTTTTCAGCTTTATTAGCTGTAGTCTCATTCACATCTTGTGGTGACTTCCTGGACGAAGTTTCGCAAGATGAGTTCAAGCCAGAAACAGTGGAGGATTATCAGGAAATCCTCAATGGCGAGGGATATGGTATGTTCGTTTCTGTAGATCCGATCAGTCATGTTTTTACTGATGATGTGCAAGGTGCAGATATGTCTGCACAAAGTTGGAACATACCTTATTATTATACAGATGATAATTTGGCTTTCAAGGATGTCTATACCTGGCAGCCGGATATGGACCAATTGCTTACCGATCGTAAGTTGACAGGCTATTATCAGAGTTATCAGGATTTATACAAACTGATTATGGCTTGTAATACGGTTCTTGGAGAAGTAGATAAAGCGACTGGTACAGATACAGAACGTAAGCGCACTAAAGGAGAAGCTTTAGCGCTCCGCGCTTACTATTATTGGTATTTGGTAAACCTCTATGCGATGCCATACAATATGGAGGGAACTACTCCAGACAAGTTGGTTGGTGTTCCTCTTGTCTTGACTTCAGAAATCAAGAATGAAGGGCCAAAGCGCAGTTCGGTGGCAACTGTTTATAATCAGATAACAGCTGATATCGAGGAGGCTTGCTCTTTGTTGGAAGAAACCAAATCGTCAACCATCAGCAATTTCCGTATCAATTGGATGGCAGCTCATTTGTTGGCTTCTCGTATTTATCTTTATATGGAGAATTGGGATCAGGTGATTTCTCATGTAGATAAGGCAATGAGTGGGCATCCTGTATTGTGTGACTTGAATACTTATTCGCTGGCGATTCCGTCAAACCTTATTCCAAATCCATATAATTCATGGGCTGATATGGCATCCAATAATTTTGTTTCTTCAGCCTTTCCTGAAACTCTTTTTGTGGGCGGCTCTACTAATAAAGTAAAGATATCTGCAACATTGCTCATGCCTTCAGAAGATTTGTTCAATTCATTTACTTCTGATGATTTGAGAAAGAAGTTCGCTTTCAAGGAAACATCCATGTACTGGAAATTACAGGAATGTAAGGCGGGAAGTTCTGAAAGAGGATTTGCTTGGCGTACTGCTGAACTTTATCTGAACAGTGCTGAGGCATACGCAGAGAAATTTGCTGCTGGTGATGCTGCTTCTGGTGCCAAGGCTGTAAATGAAATCAATGCCCTTAGAAAAAAGCGTATTGCAACAGCCTCTTATCAGGATTATACCTTGGGAAGTGCAGAAGAACTGATCCAGTTTATCCATGCAGAACGTCGCCGTGAACTGTGCTTTGAGAATCCACATCGCTGGTTTGACCTTCGTCGCTATGGTATGCCTAAGATAGAGCATTCTTGGTATGATAAGAATGGTAACAGAACTACATTTACGCTCGAAAAGAATGATGTGGGCTATGCATTGCCTTTCCCTGTGGAAGCAACGACCAATAATCCTAATCTTGAGCAGAATCCTGTTCATGCGGTCAGAGAAGGAATGTAAATTTTTTAATGTTTTAACGCAATAAAAATGAAAAAGTTACTTTATATAATTATGTTGGCATTGCCTCTGGTATTTTGGGCATGTGATAACGATGATGTAGATGGTCCGTCAGGATCTGGTCTTTCTATCGTCTTCCCTCAGGGTAACAACGATTATGACAGAGAGTTTGTGTCATTCAAGGAGCAATATGGTTCTATGGTGCTGTATAAATTCTCGAATGCTCAATTCCGATGGGCTGTAAATGAGTACATTCCTTATTATGGCACAGAAGCCAAGGAAGCTGATATTGCAAAGGCATGGGGGCTGGTTAAGTCTGGTATCAGCGTTTGGCCTGAAGATTTTGTTAAGAAATGTCTTCCTTATCAGATATTGCTTTGCGACAGCGTCTATTCCTTATGGGATAATAATGCCGGAACAGGAAAGGATAAGAAACTGAGAAATTCCTGCTGTGGTTTCAATCATATAGCTTTCGCATTTGCTAATGACAGAATCAATCCACAGGATGTGGAAACCAAGCGTGAGGCTGTCGGAGATGTCGCCTATGCCATGATTAGCTATGCTATTTCCAAGAATATCATTACTGTTCCGGAGCGCTTCGATACCCTGTTCACAAAGTGGAAAGTGAATTATCCTACTTATACCACTAATGGTGAAATTCCTTCAGGAGCATGGGGATACAATGGTGCTGCGGCTATGGATGGTAGTGTAGAGGCAAAGAGTGGATATACATTGGCTCATGATTTTGCTTCTTATGTGAAATATATTGTGACCTGTTCTCCTGCCACCTTCGAAGAAAGATATCTCAATGATACTTTTGATTGTGGCGGTACGAAGTATGATACAGACTGGAATCTCATTCCTGAGCATCGAATTCGTCAGAAATATGAAGCAGTGCTTGACTATTTCAGAGATGAACTGGGTATCGACCTTAGTACTATTGGAACTCAGACAGAACAAATGAGATAAATACATCTTTTAAATATAAGACTCAAAATGAAAAAATTTTTATTTTTGCTTCTTTGCCTGTTCTCAGTAATGGGCATGGAAGCTCAAATGTCCTCAAGACTTACGGGCATTAACCAGCCTAAAGCTGGAGAAAAAATCAGTTTTAACTATACCAATAATGAGGGACCAATCGCCAATCGCGACACACTCTCTGCGGTCATCTACATGTATCAGGATTATGTGTGGAACATCGATGATCTGACTCTTCAGAAAACAGGCAAGAACCAGTGGAAAGGCGAATACCAGTTGCCTGCCGACTGTGCCTTCTTCGCTATTTCCATGCGTGCTGGCGATATCAACAATCGTGTAGCAGATAATAATGATGAGAATGGCGGCTACGTCTATATGACCAGCCAGGAAGATGGTACTGCACTTCCTGGCGGATATGCAGCTTTTGCCAGCTTCCGTTGTCCAAAGCTATATTATGTAACCAATTATTTCACCAATTACAGTATTTCTGAGGAAGCTGAGATGATGTGGATGAACAAGGAAGTGCAGAATTATCTGAAGCGTATGCCTGACTTCATCGACTTGTATTTGAAAAATATTCAATTGATGGCAGGTGAAAACTACAATAAGGCGATTGGTCATTTCTTTGATATGGCAAAGAAAGATTTCCCAGACAACGAATTTGTACTCTCTACTTTCGAGAATGAATATCGTTTTAAGATAAAGGATGTGGCAAAGGCTGATTCTATCCGTGATGCGATGTATAAGTTATTTCCTAATGGAGAAGCCTGCATGTTCCGTGATTTCCAAAAATTCCAGTCTATGATGGGTCTTGCTGCAGCTGATTCTATCGAGAAATTCTTTGTGAAGTATCCTCAGGATGCCTGCAAGAAGAGTAAACATTTCAGAGATCAGAATTATATGTATTATAATCTCTCTCGCGTGTATTGCCCATTGCTTTTTGATGGCAAACAGTACGACCGTCTGGTGAAGCATTTGCCGATGTTTGATTTCAAAGCTTTGAGCGAATGTTACCGTTGGAATATCTTCCGCAACTTCCGAATACATTTGGTTGGTAATGATACCATCTACAGTGTGGCAAAACCTTTGATGGATCTGCTCATTGAAAAGCGTCAGGACCGTTCTTGCATGGAAGGTCTCTATAATTCTCCTTCAGAAGCGCAGTTGAATGCTGACTACCAGTTCTATGATCGTCTGGGTACTCACATCAAGTTGCTCAATGCGATGAAGCGATATGAGGAAGCCTATAGTTACTTGAAGTATTTTGATAATGAAGAGATGGCTTATTGTGATGCTTCTGTCAATGAGGCCCATTATCAGGTATTGAAGGCGTTGAACAAGAATGGTGAAGCCTTGGAAACCTTGAAACTGGCAGCGAAATATAATACTGTAACCAATGAAATGCTTGCGGAATTACGTAGCCAAAGTGGTTGCAAGACAGACCAGGAATTCCAAAAGTATATGGATGGTTTGAAGGGTTCAAATGTGAAGGCTGCCTTGGAGGAAGAGGTGAAGTCACACATGATGAATACTGCGATTCCTAATTTTACTCTGACAGATTCACAGGGCAAGCAGGTAAGCATGGCTTCTTATAAGAATAAGATTGTAGTCATCGACTTCTGGGCTAATTGGTGTGCACCTTGCAAGGCTGCTATGGAGGGTATGAAACTCGCCGTTGATAAATATGCAAATGATAAGGATGTGGTGATCCTTTTTGTGAATACACAGGACCGTGGTTATGCAGGCAGAGCTACAACAGAGAAGTTCATGAATGCCAAAGGCTATAAGAATTTTAATGTGATGTATGACAATAAAAAGCAGGGTAGTAAGGAATTCAGTGCAGGATTCAGCATCTTTGCTAAGTTGTTTAATTCTTCAGGCATCCCACGTAAGGTGATTATCCGCAATGGCAAGTTGCTTTATACAGCCGAAGGCTATTCTGGTAGTCCTTCACAGCTCTGCGACGAGATCTGTTGTGCTGTAGAATTGATTAAAAGGTCAAAATAAAGATATCGGTTGAATGAAAGGATTGATATTTTCTATCATTGTTAAGAACGCTTGGGTAGGAACTTCGGTTCCAGCCCTTAAGCGGTCTAAACTGATAACCATATTGCTGGTGTGTGTGGCAATGGCTGCACAGGCACAAAATTCTCCGGAAGAGAAGTTCAACATGGCGATGTATGCCGTGACGAATATGTATGTGGATAGTGTCAATAAGGCAAAATTTGTGGATGAAGAGATTGCGAAAATGCTCAAGTCTCTTGACCCGTTTTCTGAATATCTTCCCCCGATGACGGCAAAAGCCAATGAGGAGGCTATTCTCGGCTTGCCATCATCTCCTGCATCTTCTGCTGG
>OIZP01001338.1_pt1 | contig 12817 bp, 6 predicted proteins | sample 1588531 | NCBI WGS metagenome assembly OIZP01 (sample SAMN03283283) | human gut metagenome | biome: human-associated habitat; material: feces | host: Homo sapiens | place: Peru | collected 2012 | reverse complement strand
CCATACTCACTACCGATGGCGAGAATTTCTGGCTGGGATTGAATCCATACGGCATAGCCCTGCACAACCGCAAGACTGGCAAAACGCTCTACAATCAGGAAATTCCTGGCTTTGCTGGCATCCCTGCCAGAGTCTTTACCACAAGTATCTCGGATATTATCCGAAGAAGCAATGGAGAAATCTGGTTTGCCAACAACAATTATGGCATCATCGTAAAGCCTTCAGGTAAGCCAGCCTATCTCATCAAGCACGACACGCATCCATCCATCGTACAGGATAATTTCATCAACACCTTCTTTGAATCAAGAGATAAAGTAATGTGGATAGGACAGCGCAACGGTCTGAGCATCGTAACTTCGGATAATAAAGGCAAACAGATCACGATGAAGGAGGGGAAGAAGAACTTCACCTCATGCGATATCCGCCATATCTCGCAAGACAAGAAGGGAAACATCTGGCTCGCTACCGATAATGAAGGAATCATCCGCATATCGGGTAATGCCAGGAATACAAAGTCTTTGAAATTCAAGCAGTATAATCCTGACCATCATAACTTTGCCATTGATGATGCCACAGCCTGCCTCGAAGACTCGCGAGGAAGACTCTGGGCTATCTCAAATAGTGGCGGACTCTTCCTATATAATAAGGTGGAAGACCGTTTTGAACCGAAGAACCATGAATATCATCTGCCGGGCGACCGTGTGTTCACCATCAAGGAAGATGAGAGAGGCAATCTCTGGCTCACTATCGACTATGCCCTTGTGAATATCATCTGGGGCAAGGACTGCGAGAAACCGCAGGACATCACCTACTTTACCAGCGAAGACGGTATAGGAGATATTCTCTTCTCGCCAAACACGGCATGCAAGTATGGCAAGGAACTCTTCTTCGGAAGCCGGACCAGCTTCTTCTCGTTCATTCCTTCCATGAAGGCTCAACTAAACGATAAAAGAAACCCGAAACTGGTGATAACAGACATCTTCGTTGATGACCAGCCTTTCGCGCAACTCGACTCTATCGATAAGAAAAAGGTTTCGGAAGAGATGCCAGGCTATACCCGCAAAATCACGATACCGGCAAGGGTGAAGAAATTCAGCGTGGAGTTCTCGCTCCTCAGCTACGGCAATACAGAGAAAAACGTGTATGCCTACCAGCTGAAAGGTTATGATGATGACTGGCAGTATTGTATCAAAGGCACACATAAGGCTGTTTTCCAGAATCTTCCTTCTGGAACCTATCACCTGCGGGTAAAGGCTACTGACGGCTACGGCAAGTGGCAGGAACTGCCATACACCATCACCATCAAGGTGTTGCCGCCATGGTATGCTTCCCGCCTCGCATTCATGCTCTATATCCTGATGCTGATTGGCGGCCTCTTTGCTGCAGCCCGCTGGTATAAGGAACGGGTGAAAACCCGAAACAGCCTGCAGATGGGCGTTATCCTTACCAATATCACCCACGAGCTGCTCACCCCGCTCACCGTTATCTCTGCCACCATCTACAAGCTCAAGGCGATGGCACCACAGTATGAGGAAGACTATCTCGTGATGAACAGCAACATCAACCGTACCACCCGATTGCTGCGACAGATTCTGGAAGTGAGAAAGTCGCAGGCAGGACAGCTGCATCTGCTCGTGAGCCGCGGAAACCTGATTTCGTTCATAGAAGAAGCTTGCGAGAATATCCGTCCGATGGCTGAACACCAGCAGGTTACCCTATCCCTGGAGAAGCCGAAGACTGAAGGCTTGGTATGGTTTGATGCCGACAAGATGGATAAGATTATCTACAACCTGCTCTCCAACGCCATTAAATATAATAAGGTGGGAGGCAAGATAGATGTATCGCTCAGTCTCAGCAAGGAGCAGGCGGTCATCTGCGTCTCGGATAACGGCATCGGTATGTCGAAAGAGAAGATAAAGCATCTCTACACCCGTTTCTTCGATGGCGACTACCGCAAGCAGAACCAGCCAGGTACCGGTATAGGACTGTCGCTGACCCACGATCTGGTGAAACTGCATCATGGCGATATCCAATGTGAAAGTCAGGAAGGCAAAGGCACAACCTTCACCATCACCCTGCCTATCAGGAAAAATGCGTATGCACCAGATGAAATAGACAACACAGACAAACCAAATGCAGTAAATCAGGAAACCATCAGACAGGCAAGCCTGAAAACGAAGCAGGAATCTCAACCAGCTTCCGAGGACACACCTAAGCAGGTATCTGTTCGCCAGAGTATCTTCATCCGTAAAAACGTAAACAGGATTCTGGTGGTTGAAGATAACGAGGAATTGTTAGCCCTGATGCTGCAGGTTCTGAGCAAAAACTATCATGTACTTACGGCAAAGAACGGAAAGCAGGCGATGAACATCATCATGAAGGAGAAACTCGACCTCGTGGTGAGCGACGTGATGATGCCGATTATGGATGGTATCGAACTGACTAGACAGCTGAAGTCTGACAAGAGTTTCTGGCAGTTGCCTATCATCCTGCTCACCGCCAAGAACAAGGAAGAGGACAAGACGGAGGCTTATGCCGTAGGAGCAGATGCCTACATTACCAAGCCATTTAAATTTGAAGATCTGGAAGTTCGCATCAACGCCCTTCTTGCCAATCGCAAGAAAATAATAGAAAAGATTCAGGCTGAGGTTTCACTCCAGGCAAGCACAGAGAACGAAGCACAGCCAAAAGTGCATCTTAGTAACCCCGACCAGGCGTTTATCACGAGCGCCACGGAGTTGGTAATGAAACACCTGGCTGATGCTGATTACGACAGAGAATCCTTTGCCAAGGATATGGCAATGGGAGAATCAACATTATATAATAAGATGAAAGCAACAACCGGACAGACGGTTATCGCCTTCATCAACTCTATTAGAATGAAAGAGGCTCAACGTATCATCCAGTCGAACCCTAACATTCTGATAAGTGATGTGGCAATACAAGTGGGCTTCAACACGCCAAAGTATTTTTCAAAATGCTTCAAGAAACAGTTCGGTGTCTTCCCGAAGGAGTATGCTGAGCAACTGAAAAACGTCAATTAGTATTATTAGTTGTGGAAATCCATTGCTTTTTTCGCACATTTCCACGACTAATAGCAACTATTCCCTGTCACTATTCTGCGCTAAATATATAGAAATCTGTCGCAATCTCGCTTTTTTATTGAGATTACGACAGATTTCTTGTTTGAAGATAGTCAAGCGAAGAGCAGTTGTCAAGGATAGGGTGATGGTCGAATCCACCTTATCTAAGATGGTGAAAATGTTAATATTATGTTAAAACAGAAAAATAAGTGCCCAAAAGTTTGGAACTAATTGTAAAAAAGCATACTTTTGTAGTGTTATATTGAAGTAGTACACTAAAACATTGGTAATTATGAAGTATGTAACTATTATTGTCTTCCTGCTCATCTCTACAGGAGCAAAGGCGCAAGTAAACGATTCCGTAAAGATCAACAAGAATGCAGCACAGATAGATACAACATTACACTTGAAGGAAGTAGTAATAAAGGCTGCCCGTGTGATTCATAAGATAGACCGAGACATTATCCTGCCATCTGCCAAGATAAAGGAGAATTCTTCCAACGGCTATGATCTTTTGAGAAATCTGAAATTGCCTAATATCAAGGTGAATGAAGTCCAACAGAATATTAGCAGTTTCCTGGGTGGAGTCCAAGTTCGTATCAACGATATCAAGGCTACAGTACAGGACATCTTGGCTTTGCAACCAGATGAGGTTATACGCATAGAGTACATTGATAATCCAGGTGTTCGCTATGGTGATGGAGATTTGGCTATTGTCATCAATTATGTAGTAAAAAGAAGATTTGCCGGTTACGTGGGAGGTGTCAGTACTTCTCAGGCTTTCTGGGAAGGCTTTAACAACAGCAATGGCTTCTTTAGATATAATTACAAAAAGTCAGAATTTGGGCTTTCGTATGGCTTAAATTATCGTTGGTATGATAAAAGAAAAAAGGACAGCCAGACTACATATATCCAACCTGACGGTCTGCAACGTAACGTTGATTATATCGGACAGAATGCAGAAATGACTTATAATTCTCACAATTTGCAGCTCGGTTACAATTTGACGGAGTTAGGAAAATATGTGTTAAATGTAAGATTCGGTCTCGATTGGACGAACGCTCCCTATAATGAAAGATTGCAAAAGGTATTTGAAACGGGTTGTCAAGACCTGCTTTTGTATACCAAGGATTTGGGAAACTTCAGAAATCCATCCCTCGATATTTATTATAGTTTGAATTTGCCTCATAAGCAGAACCTTATAGTCAACGTGGTAGGAACCCACCTTGGTTCAGATAACAGTCATAAGCAAAATGAATATGCCCTGATTACGTCGGTGGATCAGACTTTGAAGTCTAATCCTTTGCATGATTATGGCTATGAAGTAATCGGCAGCAAATACTCGTTGATAACTGAAGCCGTTTATTCAAAGGTTCTGAGTAAGCCTTTGATATTTTCGGGCGGAATAAATTATGCTGTTAGCAGAACTGACAATAAGTATTCTGGTAGCCAAAATCTGACTACGATTTTGAATTCCAACAACGTTTACCTGTTTTCCCAGCTCGATGGTCGAATCAGCAAAATAGCCAACTTCCAGTTGGGGATAGGTGCTAACTATATATCTATAGAGCAAGGTAATGTGGGATTCAACAAATGGACATTCAGACCAAAACTCACGGTGGCTTCCAATTCTATCAGGAACTTTAGGGTTAGGCTTACAGGTTCAGTTGCTCCCCAACTCCCTTCGCTTTCGCAGTTGAGTGAAGTGCGGCAGCAAAGCAGTAATATACAGGCAGAGGACGGTAACAGTAAATTAAAGGCAACCTCTACGTATAATGCATCAATAGGATTTACCTGGAGCCACAAGATAGTTGACGTCAACTGGGGTGGCAGCCTCAGTCATACGCCTGATGCCATCATGACCAGTATTACTCCATTAAAGCAATCAGACGGCAGCTATCTGTATGTATGGAAACCTGAAAATCAAAAAAGTTTCACCACATACTTTGCCTATACAAATTGCACTTTCCATATTATTCCTGACATCTTTGATATTCAAGGAGAATTGCAGTACCAACATCTCAAAAGCCGTGGTTTAGACTACTCTCACGACTTTGAGCCGCTGCACTATGGCATCTCTGCCTATTTCAACTTGAAGAAATGGTATATAGTGTATGAATTTGCCAATGCATGGGAAAAGCTATATGGAGAAACCAGAAGTGCAGGTGAGAGACGGTCTAACCTAACTATTTCTTATAAGAATAAGAATCTCCGCATGGGGCTCAGCTGTATTCTTTTAGGCTATGCGCAAGGATTTGATTACAAGAGTCAGACTGACAGTAAATATTATACAAGCCGTGATAATACTTATCTCAAGAACAATGGCAATATGTTGATGTTTACCTTGGGATACACCTTCAATTATGGAAGAAAGTATAAGTCTGATAAACGTAAATTGAACAATAGTGATAAGGAAACAGGCTTGAGAATTTAAGGATTGAAATTCAATAGGGTGAAAGCTACAACCGGCCAAACGCCAAACTCAAGTTTGAATTCACCGTCTCTCCTCTTCTCACTTTACGAACACAGAATACTGCAAGAAGATTGTACGATTACTGGCTAAGAAGTAACAAGGGTACACCAGAAAATCTTTGTTCAGCGACGTTGAACTAAGGTTTCATGGAAAAATGAATTCTCATGGTTCTCTTGTCGAAAGTGATTTCCGGGGTGTCTAAGAAGTGGGAGAGTGCACCCTTGTCTGCCAATTCCTGGGGAGTTCCTACGGATAAGATAGAATTGCCTTCTTCTTTCTTGTCAAGATGATCTTCTTCGTTGTGATTTTCTGTTTTCTTCAGATTGCCTGAAAGCTTCTCCATGAGCCAAATCTTGTCTGCCAGTTGCAGGGCGATTTCTACATCATGGGTGGAAATGAGGATAGACTTTTGGAGTTGATGGGCCAGACGCTTGAGCATGAGGAGGGTTTCCACCTTGCTTGGAAAATCAAGAAAGGCGGTTGGCTCGTCCAGCAGGATGATAGGGGTCTGCTGGGCTAAGGCTTTGGCTATCATCACTTTTTGGCGTTCTCCGTCGCTTAAAGTATTGAATATACGACCTCTGAGGTGTTGGATTCCTACTTCATGAATGGCTTCATCTACAATCTTCAGGTCTCCCTGAGAGAGTGAACCCCAGAAATTAGAATAAGGAGAGCGCCCCAGACCGATGATTTCTTCTACCTTCAGATGGATGTCATCCATTTGAGCGGTTAGAACTACGCTGATGGATTTAGCTATTTGTTTTTGAGAAAACATGCTGACGGATAGGAGATGGTCAGATCCTGAAGTTTCCGATAAGAGAATGTCTCCTTCCAAAGGTGGTTGGAAGGCTGAGAGTGTACGTAGCAAGGTTGATTTTCCGGTACCATTCGCACCTATCAGACAAGTGAGTTCGCCACTTTGCAGAGAGGCGTTGATATTTTGGGCTACAATTCGATTCTGACCGTTCGAAAGATAGCCGATAGTTGTATTTTTTAGAATGATAGTTTTCTTCATCTCGCTTCTTTGACTTTGTGAAATAACCTTCTTACTTTTTGTGCTCTCAAATGCAAAATTACGACTTTTGATTTGATAATAGCTACACTCGGGATAAAAATAACCAACTTTAACGCATTCGTTTCGATTGATGCTAAGCCATTTTATCTCATGGACATCCATTGCTTATTTCAATTTATCTCATAGACATCCATTGCTTATTTTATAAAGTTTAAAAGTTTATTTCATAAAAATCCGAATCTTTCAAATAATAATTCCCCAAAAAATGCGTTTTATCTCTATATATAACTTATTTGAAAAGTAAAGAATCAAAAATGGAACAAACTTCTCCTATACAGGCTTTATTGCAGCAACGCACTCTTCTTCAGTTGGAGTATTATACTGAAAAGGAGGCCTTTCGCAAACTGACGGAACAAATCGGCATGCGGCGCAAGGTAAAACGTGGTGACGCTTGGTTCCCACTACGTATAGGCAAAAGCTTCTATAATTCGCTCAATCAAAAATCCATAGAGGTGTTCCGTACCTCTGACGAGGAGATTGACCACAATTTTGAGTTCGGGCGACCTGTCGTGTTCTTTAGAAGTGAAGAACGAAGAGTGAAGAGTGAAGAATTCAATAGCAAAACTCCCTCTAACTCTTCATCAAAAACTCAAGAGAAAGGACAAGAGAATTCTTCACTCATCACTCATCACTCTTCACTTAAATATTTCTCCTTTACCGGTACAGTCAGCTATGTGGATGGTGACAGAATGGTGATAAATGTGCCTGATTCTGTTTCCTTGCTCGACTTGCAGACAGAAGAGCCTATCGGCGTGCAGTTGTCCTTCGATGAAACGAGTTACAAACTGATGTTTGAAGCGCTCGACCGTACGATGAAGGCAAAGAATAACCGTCTGGCTTATCTGCGAGACCTTTTCTATTCTCATCAGAAAGCAGGCAGGTTTTCCTTTGAACCCATGAAGTTCCCTTGGCTCAATCCTACCCAGGAAAGAGCCGTGAACGAGGTGCTCTGGGCAAAGGATGTGGCCATCGTGCATGGTCCTCCGGGAACGGGAAAGACGACGACTCTGGTAGAAGCCATTAATGAAACCCTGATGAGGGAAAGCCAGGTATTAGTGTGTGCACAGAGCAATATGGCGGTGGATTGGATTTCAGAGAAACTCGTGGATAGAGGCATCAACGTGCTTCGTATCGGCAATCCGACAAGGGTCAACGACAAGATGCTCGGTTTTACCTATGAGCGACGTTTTGAAAGCCATCCTGATTATCCGCAACTCTGGGCGATACGCAAGGCTATCCGCGAATTGCGCTCCAACCGCAAGAAAGGAAGTGAGAGCTTTCATCAGAAGATGGACCGACTGAGAAGCCGTGCTGCCGAGATAGAAATCCGTATTAATGCAGAACTCTTTGGCGAGGCACGTGTCATCGCCTGTACGCTTGTGGGTTCCGCTCATCGTCTGCTGGAAGGCATGAAGTTCGGCACCCTCTTTATCGACGAGGCTGCACAGGCGCTGGAGGCAGCCTGTTGGATTCCGATGAGAAGAGCCAACAGGGTAATCTTAGCGGGCGACCATTGTCAGTTGCCGCCTACGGTGAAGAGCATCGCTGCGTTGAGAGCTGGACTGGGCAAAACCTTGATGGAGCGTATTGCGGAAAATAAGCCTGAGGTAGTGACCCTCTTGAAGATACAGTACCGCATGAACGAGGAAATCATGCGATTCTCCAGCGACTGGTTTTATGGAGGTCAGGTGGAGAGTGCGCCGCAAATCAAATATCGCAGCATTCTCGATTTCGACCATCCGATATCCTGGATTGATACTTCGAACGAGGAGAATCAGATGACAATAGAAGGAGAAGATGCTCCTGAGGATTCTGCTTCCACATCATCTTCTTCATCTGCAGCCAATCAAAATTCTGATTTGAACTTCAAGGAACAGTTTGTGGGCGAGAGTTTCGGCCGTATCAACAAGGCGGAAGCTGAACTTACCCTTCTGACCTTAGCTGAATACTTTACGAAGATAGGTAAGCAGCGGGTATTGGGCGATAGCATCGACGTAGGCATCATTTCGCCTTATCGTGCCCAGGTGCAGTATCTCAAGAAACTCATCAAGAAGTATGAGTTCTTCAAGCCTTACCGCCGTCTCATCAGCGTCAACACGGTGGATGGTTTCCAGGGGCAGGAGCGCGATGTGATTCTCATCTCCCTGGTGCGTTCCAACGATGAAGGACAGATTGGTTTCCTGAAAGACCTTCGCCGCATGAACGTGGCGATGACGAGAGCTCGCATGAAGCTCATCATCCTCGGCAATAAAGACACGATGACGAAGCATCCTTTCTACAAGAAACTGTGGGAGTATGTGGAGGCAATCAATCACAGTGAATAGAATTCACTGTGATTGATTGCCATCAAAAGCTTTATATCATCCTATTGCCGAACCAACAAATCACCAATCGTTTGATTGGTAAAAGTGCGCCAAATTTTCAATTCAACAAGTTTATATTCTTCAAACAACTGACCAATATATTCTATTTCAAATACTAACCGAAAATCTTTAGAATCATTATCAAATTGCCCTTCTTTACGAGTACCAATACGCACTATTTTTATAAAGTACAAATCTCTAATGCCCTTCCCTTTTAAGTAAGGAACAAAGTAATATAGTTCATCTAATGCCACAGTAGCAGGGAATTTCCTTCCTGTATAATATATTTTAGCCGATTTTTCTTGAAACAACTTAAAATTATCAGTCTTAACAAGACTCACCAAGCACTTTTTCGAAAGACTAATTTCACCTTTATCCAATAAAATTCTAGTTCTACTATCTTTTATATCTTCATGCACCATACCATTATTTACAATAGGCGAATCACCATATTGTTCAAACAGACTCATAAAACTAAGTTGTTTTACCCGTACATTTTTATTTTTCATCTTTACATTATTCTCTTTCTGGTTAATTTTAGAAAAATCATCCCAAAACATATTTAAATCTATTTTTTTACTAGAATATTTTTCTCTAAAAAATTTATCGAGCAAAGAAATATAATTACAACAAACACCTCCATAATATTGCAGTTTTTCATAAACCGCTAACACAAAATGTCTTTCTAACTCTGACAGACAACGGAGATCTGCTACTTTTCCTTTATTTAAATCATTAGGTTCAAACTTAATCAATCCATTACCATACTGCCGAGAATTATCTAAAAAAATTTCTTTTGCCATATCCGTAACAAGATAGGCAAACAAAATATCCGTATTAAATTCACTTATATTATACACACAATGAAAGGTTGTCAAATTATAAGCTTGCGTTATGTTTCTAACAAAACGTAATCCTTTTCTATTAAAAACAGAGACCCAAATAGGCGCAGGCTTCCTATTCTCCAAAGCATACCATGGGGAACGCTTTGATGTTAAATGCCTCTTATGAATATTATTTTCTTCCCCCAACTGTATATACGTTCTCACTTGGGAATTTACACAATCAGCACATCCGTTAAATAAATATACAACTTTATCCGCATTAGACAAAACTGAAAAATCTTCATCTGTAAAAATCAAATTTTTAACATCTACAGCATGGCAAATACAACGAAGGAAAGAACTATCTGGTATATTATACAGTTCTTTCTTGGACTCTGAAAAAGTAAAATATTCATTAGCACCAGTTGCAATTCCACGGGAAACCTTAGCAAATGTAGAAAAAGGAACCAAATGCGAATAGTTACCAGCTTGAGTTTGCTCATAATACAGCTTCCATTTAACAGTAGGATCTAATTCTTTTAAATTATAAGACACACTATTTCGCATAAAGGATGATAAATCTTCCATATTTTTAACAGTTGAAAAAGTCACCTCATTTGACGTTTTTGTATTTTGACACAATAATACACATGCAGTAGTTAGCGCATCATCAAACACACACTGATTAAAATCTACAATAATTACATGTCGAAGTGTACCACTCTTCAATAATTCTCGTTTTACTTCTACACCATAATCAGAATTTAAAAATTCCGAGGGTATTATATATGCCAATTTGCCATATTCTTTTAACTGAGACACAGATTTCAATAAAAATAATGTATAAATATTAGTAAAACCATTCAAATGGGTCTGTAATTTTTTGTTAACCAAAGGAATTAGAGTCGCATTATCATAATCATGAAACTTTAGATAAGGAGGATTACAAATTATGGCATCATATTTTTGAGTCCATGATGCCATTAGATAATCCTCATTACTAAGGCTTATCTTATAATGTGCGGCTCCAAAATTTGATAATGCATAGCTAAATATCGTTTTATCAATATCATAACCTACAATATTAAGGTTTGGCTTCATTCTACACATTGTTCTGCTAAACACCCCTAGACCAATTGCTGGTTCTAATACATCAGCATCACTACTCAAACCTTCCAAAACCCAATTTGACATAAACAATGCTATTTGCTCAGGAGTGAAAAATTGAGCAAACTTTCTTCTATGCGCTAAATCGACAATTTTAGAATATTCACTTTCCGTTATCATAAGTTACAACTAAATAATTTTTCAAACTCATTTTTATCTATGCAAGCTTCTCCTCCTTCAAATTTCACATAAAACAACAATCGACCCTTGTTTAACTCTTTTCTTACACTATGATGGTTCGGTTCCAATACTTTTTGTGCTAAACATATACCCTCTTGAATTGGAATTTTAATCGTTGTTTTATTCTGATTTTTATTATCATGCTCTACAAAATACTTTTCATCTTCTAATTCTGGAGTAGAAATTAACTGCAGAATTTCTTGAAAAGATATTCCATATACTTTATCAAAAAACACCTGTACATAGTAATGCGGAACGTTATAGGTCATTACCCATTTATGAACGACTTTCAAATCCTCTACCTTAGGAGTTATTGACAATGTATTCCTCTTCTGGATTGCTTTTAAGCACTTATTTATAGCCGAAAGTAAAGAAGACAATTCTTGAAGTCTTGGAGATGAACGCCAAGAAGGAGTTCTGAATTTCAATGTTCTAACAGAAACTTCATTCAATTGTTGTAGCAGAGGGATAAACTCTGGCCTTTTTTGTTCAAGCAAATCTTTATACTGCTCCAATATAACATCTCTGTTATTTAATATAGAGACAATTTTTTCTTGAACAAATCGGTTAGACTCAGCCGTATATCTATCTACTAAAAACGCACTAGAACGAACCTCTATTCCAGCAATAGCTTTAGACACATAATCTGCAATTTCTACATGAGTTAAGGAACTTATGTCATACCCCAACTCCGCATTAAAATCTTCTCTCTTAAAAAGCAACAAATCTGGGCGTTTACCTATCAAATCCAATTCTGTCTGATAAGAGTTATAAAAACTTTCAAACCCAACATCTCCAGCTACAAGATCGTCAGATTTTCCATATTTTACAGCCACTATTTTTTGTGAATTGTCATTAACCGCTCTAAAGATTACATTTTCCGCCCAATCACCTTGCTGTTTATTTGTGATAAATTCAGAAGATGCCTGAGTTGGCATAGATGCCTCACTACGAGGCTGAGAAAAATCAACTAACCCCGTATGAATGCTTGAGCAAATCTTATTTATTTCATTTTTATACATCAGCTATATATTTATTCTAAATTAACTATATTTTAAAACAGTAAAAAACAGAATTATGCCTTACCACTTTAGGAATTATCTATCACTATTGTGATTTAATATTTTAATTTCTGAAAGGCAAGGCAAAAATACTAATAATATATGAAAAAATCTCTTTTTTGGAGAATATTTTGCGTTATTCCACAACTTTTCCATATTTTTGCACCCATTTTAAAAGATAAATAAGGTAAGAAATGAAATACAGGTACTATATGCTTATACGCAGCGACTGATTAACAAGGACACGATGACGAAGCATCCTTTCTATAAGAAACTGTGGGAATATGTGGAGGCAATCAATCATTATGAATAAGATGGGAAAGCGGTTGTCATGAACGTAATACGAGGAAAGTTCGTGTAAAAAAGTGTATGTTTGTGCGGAAAGTTCGTGTAAAAAAGTGTAGGGAACCCTTTGAAGTTCGTGTAAAAAAGTGTATCTTTGCAACCGACAGAGCTGTTTAAACATCATAACAGCAAGTCATTAACAACTTCAAAATGTATGTAAGGATGAAGAGAACCTGCGTTCCAAGTCACTGCGCGCCTTCTTTGACGCCCATCCCGACTTGCGAGCCATCCGCTTCTCCATGTCGC
>OIZP01001334.1_pt1 | contig 12836 bp, 10 predicted proteins | sample 1588531 | NCBI WGS metagenome assembly OIZP01 (sample SAMN03283283) | human gut metagenome | biome: human-associated habitat; material: feces | host: Homo sapiens | place: Peru | collected 2012 | reverse complement strand
ACAACAGACCGATTGGCAGGGTTAAGTATGCGCTAAATTAATTCCGCCAACGGGTTATCTCTAAATTTATGATGTACAAGCATTTCTCTAAGCGATATAAGCCAACTTTGCTTAATAGTCATACCGTTAGGGAAATTTTGGATAGATTGGATATTGCTTACAAGCGTTTCTTTAAGCATGATGCGAAGCGTCCACCAAAGTTCAAGAAAGCATCTGAATTTTGTTCCTTTGTTTTTACGGACAATGGCTATTCCCTCAGTGGAAACGAACTTGTGATAAACAAGATTAAGAAGTCCTTCAAGTTCTCTCTGAGCCGTCCCTACGATGGCAAGGTTAAGAGGGTGTCGGTCAAGCGCAACAAACTGGGCGAATACTTCATCGTCCTCTGCTTAGACAAAGAAGCCGAGTCTTACGGAAAGTCACATGATGGTGCATCCGTTGGCATCGACTTTGGTTTGAAGAAATACTTGACTTTGAGCGATGGGCGTGAGATTGACAACCCGCAGTTCCTTAAAACAGACTTGCAGGAGCTTAGGAGCAGGTCTCGCAACCTCTCGAAGTGCAAGAATGGCAGCAACAACCGCAAACGCAAGAAGATGGAATTGGAGCGATTGTATCGAAACATCGTGAACAAGCGTTCCGATTTCCAATGGAAGCTGGCGCATGAGTTGTGCAAGCGTTATGACTTGATTTGTTTGGAGGATTTGAACTTGGCGGGAATGACAAGGCGTTGGGGACGAAAGATGTCTGACTTGGCTCATGGCGATTTCGTTGTGAAGTTGGAGCACGTTGCGAAGAAGTATGGTGTTCAGGTTCACAAGATAGACCGATTCTTTCCATCGAGCCGTCTCTGTACTTGTGGTTATAAGAATGATAAGCTGTCATTGGTTGATAGGATTTGGACTTGTCCTAGTTGTGGTGCTGTTCATCCTAGAGACCTATTTGCAGCTGAGAATATACTTCGGCAGGGCATTGCCGAATTGGGGAGTGGTAGTAAGTCACCCAAGCACTCGCAAGGGCGCAGCCACGCTAGTCACCCAACAATTCCATGCTAATGAGCGTGGAAGTATGTCATCTTAGAGGAACTATCAACTTGGTAGGTGGAGCAAAAATAAGTTTCGACTTCAAGGGTATTGGTATTGAAACCTCTTTCAATTGCAATACAAAGAACAGAACACTTATGATAGGGAGCGGAAGTACAGTAGTGTTTACACGTAAATATATTGATTGTAGCTCTATCCAGTATATTGAAGTGCTTGAACGTACAAACTAATTATAGGAGACAAGAATATGAATGTATTAGACTATTATGAGGTTGTCACCTCAAAGATTTTCAAGTTGGAAAGCATGAACGAGGGGCTTGTATTGTTAGCACCGGAGCAAGAGGTGGATGGAGTCCGTTCCTTAATGGTGGGATTATATGTTCCTGAGCATGAACGATACAAGATGTACACTTTCCGTTCCTCTATGAACGAGGGTGAACTTGGCGACAAGTACAAGGCGATGGTCGGCACGATGGATGTGCTAAAACCGGATTGGGACAGAATCTCAAAGAAAAGACGGAAGAGGATCTAACCTCTTACCGCCTTTAGGATGCAAGCTATTTCAAGATTATTTTTTAGAAAATATGAAAATAAATTAGAGTTTTCTTGCATTTTTCAAAGGTTTTTATTACCTTTGCGAATGTAAACAACAAAACAATGAGCTTATGAAAGTATTATCTATTCGCCAGCCGTATGCTTGGTTAATCGCTATCGGCTGCAAGACCATTGAAAACAGAACCTGGAATAGAAAGTTCCGTGGTCGTTTCCTTATTCATGCTAGCCAAGCCAAACCTGAAAAACTTGACGGATGGCAGGAGAGCGCAATGAAGAAATATTGCCAAGAGCATGGTATTGTTATTCCAGACTTCAAAGACTTACCAACGTCAGCCATTATCGGCAGCGTAGAGTTGGATGATATTCAATTTCATGAGGCTTATTCGGATGCGTTTGCTGAAGATTTCCAATATCATTGGTTCTTGAAGAATGCTAAATTGTTCGATGAGCCGATTAGAAATGTTAAGGGTAAGCTGTTCCTCTGGGATTATGAGTACAATGAAGCCGAAATGTAAAATAACAATACTTTTGTAATAAAAATACAAGTCTTTGAAAATTAGAGCAAAAGTATTTGTTGTTCTTTGGAGTAGATAAAAGTCAAATGTAAATATATTATTAAGCGTTTAGATTATGAAGAAGGTCTTATATTTTATTTCTTTTGTTGTGTTCTTGTTGACTAGTTGTACATCAAAGGAAAATAAAGCAGATGCCCTTATCAAGGCAAGAGGGTTTGAGTGCGCCAATGTAGAGAAATTAGAGGAATTTCAATGCAATCCTGCTTCTGCTGAAATGGTTATGGTTGCTTATAATATTTTGTGGCGCAACGACTCGCTGTCTAGGAATATGTATTTGTCTAGTAGTAATATCAATTATGTTTGTAATGAGATACAAAGACAAGAGCAAAATGCAAAAAATCTGTTGGAAAAAGCTGATGAGATTGGCATGATTAATAATCATACAGAATTATGTGGTTATTATGTTGTTATCTCTCCCGATAAGATTAATGGTGCGTATATAGACAAAAATAGAAAATGTACAAGATATGAAGTATTCTTCGATAAAGATGTCGAACGTATCATAGGAATACATCCAATTCACAAATAAACGAATTAACAGGTTTAGTGTTGTAAAGTTAGTATATTGACAATTTAAATAAATGAGATTATGAAGAAGATAGCTTACGTTGCCATTATTGTAGTAATTGTTGTCATTTGTGGTTACGCAATAAAGGTTGCCTCAGAAAGAGACAAGATGATAGCTGAAGAGTGGAAACAACATGAAATACGAGCTATATCCAAGGATTCCTGTATGCCAAAACGTGACTTGGTTTTAAAAAAATATTTTGGCAAAAGCTATAAGGTGATTGATAGTCAGTTTTATAACAATAAGGGTTATAATGATCAGAATGGTAGCTTTAGTGATAAAGGAACTGTAGAGGGTGTTGTGGAAGGAAAAAATGGGAAATTTGCGTATGATATGAAAGTCTCAATTCCTTATAGGAATCCTAAAGATTGGAATTTGGAATCGTTGATAGTGAAAGACTTGAAATCATGTCATTATGTATATATCGTGAGAGATGGGAAGCGTGAAGACCCAAGAGAATACGAAAAAGCAAATGCTATCAGTTCTTCTAGTGAGACCGATGTGTATGTTTCGGATGAAGACCTGTATTCAATAGAGGATGCTCTTCAAAAAGAGTGGAATGTTAGCAATGCTTCAAGTTCCGTAGGTGCGGAAAGCTCCAATGTGTTCAAGGTGAAGAAAGAAAGTGTCAGTGGAAATGAGGTAACAGTTTCTTATTCTTTGCGTTCAACCTATGGTGGTCAGAAGAAATTCGTTGATTTGCATGGTGTTGTCAAGAAGAATAATGATGGCTCTTGGAGTGTCGTAAACTTAGGATATTAACAGTTTTAGTTTAGAAATGGTTTGTTTGGTACATAGCAAGAGCTATAATATAATAAGGTGTAATTTTAAAAATAAGTTTCTAAAAGAAAATAAAGATTAAAAGAATAAAGAAATACACTAAATAATTTGCGTGTTTCGGAAATTATGCTTACCTTTGCAAACGAAATCAGAAATGGTTTAGCCGTGAAGTGGTAAGCATGGTTACTGATATAAGAAGAAATTACATGTTGGTTTGATGAGACTCAATTGAACGATGAGGAAGTATTACAGGTGACAGGAATAGCAGATCTTCGCTATCACGTTGGTACTTACAGAAAGCTTTATGGAGCATTTAGAGTAAAAAAGAAATAATTCACATAACTACAAAAGTCGGGTAAGGTAAGGTTGGGTTAGGTCTGGTAAGGTAAAGAATGGTTAGGTGGAGTGAAGTGGAGTTAGGTAAGGTTTAGTAGAGAAGAACTTCCTACATGGTGGTTGTCCAAGGTTCGATTCCTTGGTAGGAAGCAATTTTAAAAGAATTACAGGCTGTCGTGATTTGATGGTCTTTATATATAGAAGAAAATAAGTAAGAATTGAGCCTTCTGCATGTGAATGTGGAAGGCTTTTTTGTGTCTATACCTTAATCTTTGCACTTAAATCTTTAGTGAAATCGCACACGTTAATTCTTTCGTTATTCCTTTGAATATTAGCTAATTTTGCCAATAAAAACATATAAGGATGGCACAGCTAGAATTTAATATCAAAGCGAATTTCGACCAAATCAAGCAAGCCAAGCAAGAGCTTGAAAGATTGCGTGGTGAGTTACTGAAAACAACAAAGGCGACAGACAAGGCGGTGGTTCAAGACCTTACGGATAAATATGCAGAGCAAAAGCAAAAGGTGACAGAGCTTAGTTCTGCAATGTCTCGCTATGCTTTGGTGATGAGTAGTGATTATGCAAAAAAAATGCAGAATCTTACAAGGGAGGTTTATTCTTTCGAGTTGCAAACAGACGCATCTAAACGAAAGATTGAAAGACTTTCTTCTGAGATAGCAAAGATGCAGTCTAAACTTCGAAAAGGAGGCTTAGATATTGGCACTTCAACAATCCTTAATCGTGATATAAGCGAAAATTCCACAATACTCAATGAAGAGAAAAGACGTTACGAGAATCTTACGGGATTAGGAAAGCATGCAAGAACAGAATTACAAAACATGCAAGCAGAGTATGTTCGTTATTCGGGTTCTTCTAATGCGACTACTGATAACGTGAAGGTAATGACTGATGCCTTTGCCGGAATGATTGAAGAAATGAAGAAAGTGCCTACAGTAGGTGAAGGTGCTACATCTTTGTTTAATCGTCTTGGTGGTGATGCAAAGCAATTAGCAATGAGCCTCGTAGGTGGCTTGGGGTTTGAACAATTGGCAGAACACATCTTTAATGTTCGTTCACAATTCCAACAGCTTGAAATTTCATTCACTACAATGCTTGGTAGTGAGCAGAGAGCAGGAGCGTTGATGAACCAACTCGTTCAAACGGCTGCGAAAACTCCTTTCGATATGAGTTCGATAACGAATGGAGCGAAGCAGTTGTTGGCTTATGGTACGGCTGCAAATGAGGTTAATGATATTCTTGTTCATCTTGGTGATATTTCGGCAGGTCTTAGCGTTCCACTGAACGATTTGGTGTATTTGTATGGTACAACAATGAGCCAAGGCCGCATGTACACGATGGACTTGCGTCAGTTTATGGGCAGGGGCATTCCGATGGCCGAGGAGCTTGGTAAAATCATGGGGAAGACTACTCAAGAGGTTCAGCAAGCTGTTACCGATGGAAAGGTTGGAGCTGATTTGGTGAAGAAAGCTATCATCAACATGACCGAAGAGGGCGGCAAGTTTGGCGGACTGATGGAAAAACAATCCACAACCTTGCAAGGCAAATGGTCTAACATTGGTGATAGCGTTGACCAGATGTTTAACGAACTCGGCAAGAAGTCACAAGGAATATTTGGCACAGGCTTAGATTTGATTTCGTCTTTGGTTGACAATTGGGAGACTCTGGTTAAAACGATAGGAAGTGCAGCTGTTATGGTCGGAACTTACAAAGCTGGCTTGATGGCAGCAGCATCCATTCAAAAAGCTCAAAACAAAGCTACACTTGATAGTATTGCAAGTAATCTTGACGAAAAGATAAAAGCGTACAAAGATGAAGCTGAATTGTATCATTCCTACACCGGAAAAGATACATCCGAATATAAGAGCCAAAGACTTTCGGATTTGAATAAGGCTGTTTCTAATACAGATATGTTGGGTACGGATAAGGCTGAGGAACTTGTGTCTCTTAAAATCAAAGAGGCTCAGACCGATGGACTCATAACCCAACAAATGGCAGAGCAATTGCAACTTAAACGTGATATGCTTGTCACTCAGCAACAATCTGCTGCTAAGGAACAGATGGAGGCTTTGGAACTTTCCAAGGGACTTGATGAGAAAATGGCTCAGTTCAAGGAAATGGAAAATGATTACCGACATCTTAACGGAAAAGATACAAAAGATTATAAGGCAAGCCGTTATAATGAGTTGGGGAATGCTTTGTCCGATACCGAAAATATCGGTGATGATGAAACGGAGAAACGCATATCTAAGCAGATAGAATTAGCGAAATCCGAGGGGTTGATTAGTGATGAAATGGCTAAACAACTCCAGTTGAAGCGTGACCTTTTGGTTGAGCAGACAAGACTTGCGGAGAAAGAACAACTCCAATGGCAAAATGCGGTAAATGCCAAAGAAGCTGCTGAGGAAGAGTTGCGTGCTAAGAAATCGCAAGAAGCTGATATTGCAGCCGCAAACAAGGCTGCGGAACAAGCTAAAGCTGAGGCAGATTTAAAGCAAAAAATAGCCAAGGCAAATGAAACCGCTTATGGTAAGGCTCTTTTGGAAACTAACGCCTTACAGAAGAAAGTTGACTTGCAACAAGAGAGCTATGATAAGGCGATGGATGAGGCTCGTGAAAAGAGAGTAGTCCTTGCTCAGCTTGATGAGGAAATAAAAAAGCAGCAGCAAATCATAGAACAGAAAGAAAAGGAATTGGTCTATGATAATGGGGCGGTTGATACGACTTCATTTGGTGGCTATGCGGATTCTTTTTCGGATAACGAAAATAGTTCAATAGTTCAATACGAGGCTGAACAAGCGAAATTGGAAGAGCTAATGCAAAAGCGTCAGCAAGCGGATGAGGAATACGAAAGTTCTAACGCAAAGCGTAAGGCTATCCAACAGGAACTTCAGACTACGACTGAGAAGTTGACAGAAGCCGAAGAGAATGAAACCGAGGTCTATAAAGAGACAGGAGCAGCGGCAGATGAAATTGGAGATATTGTTCAGCAAGGAATAGATATAGAGGATGGTAAGATTAGCATTACGGAGGCGGCAACTACTGCTACACAAACCAATACTACTTCTGAAGCTAGCAATGCAACCGCAAAAGGTGCTAATGCAAATGCTACTTCTTCGGAAACTATTGCTAATACGGCAAACTCGACTTCAAAGACAGCTAATACTGCGGCTACTAATGTAAATACAACGTCCGAGAACGTGAATACAGGAGCAAAGGAACGGAATTCCCTTGTTACCTCTATATTATCTGTTGGCACAAAAGGGTTAGCATTAGCTCAAAATGTGTTAACATGGGCTACTAATGCCGTTACCGTTAGTATGAGGGAGCTATGGGCTGCAATGCTTTCAAATCCTTTAACTTCCATCCTTACTTTGGTAACAACCGCTATGTCTGTTTTTGCGATGTTTGGAAGTAGTGAGGAAGACGTTGCTAAGAAGACTCAAGACATGGGTAATAAGGCTGCTGAGGCTAGTAACAAGGTACGAGCTTTATTCTCAACTTTGGTGCAAGCTAGTGGTAAAGAGGCAGACCATAAAGATGTAATCAACGAGTTGAAATCTGCTTACGAGCAATATGGCATCCAGTTAGACAAAACAAAAATGAAGTCACAAAATGCGGCTGACCAAACAGACGAATTACTGAAGCATGAAAACGAATTGATAGGAGTTATTGAAAAGCGTGCTATTGAAATGGAACGTGCAAATCAATTGCAAGCAGCTTATGACAACTATAATTCTTCAAACGATGAGACTTATTCTTCATTCAAAAAAGATAGTGGGCTTAGTGACGCTGAGGCAGGGCAAGTGAGAAATCTCATAAGTCAAGATGACCTTGATAAGATGGCTCAATTAAAGCAGGAAATGTCCGAATGTGCAGGTCAGCAAGAAGTTTGGAATGCACTTAATGCCCAGTACAAGAAAATGCAAACCCAGCTAAATGCTGAATTGGTAACATATTTGCTAATACAAGGGAAGCATAAGGATGAAATCACGGACATCTTAGGCTATTTCAAAGATTATACGAATGGTGTTGTGGATAATACCATTGAATTGAATAAAAACAAAGCGGAGGTAAACAATTCTGCAAATGCAGCTGAAAAGGCTAAAAAAGCGGTATCAGGATTGACTTATGCGCAAGAGGAACAAGCTTTGAAAAATCAATATGCGAAGAAGAGCTTCAAGGATTTGAATAGTGAAATCCAAGAAACAATAAAGTTGTGCAGTAGAAAATTGCATCTTGATATTAAGGTTAACTATGATGATAGTGAGCTTCCTGCATGGATTAAGAATATGTCTCAGTCTCAGTTGAAAGCGAGTATGGCAGCGAGAAAGAACTGGCTTGACGGACACAAAAAAGGGGATATTCTTCAAGTTGGAGGTCAATACAAGACTTACGAACAGGTCGCAAACGAATTGGCTATGATGCAAGCAAGAGGTAACAACATCGAAAGTAAGCCGAAGAAAAGCCAAAAGGAGATAGATAAGGGGAGGAAGGCAAGAGAGAAAGCGGCTAGGGATGCAGAAAAGGCTAGGAATGATGCCGAGACAAAGGCTGGTAATAAGCGCAAGGCTGAGGAGGACTACTCCAAGTCTATTTCATCCTATTCGGAGAAAGCCAGCGATGAGTTGTCAAAGCGAAGAACGGAATTGATTAAAAATGAGACCGAAAAGGAGATTGCTCAAATTAATATGTCTTCAGACAAGGAGAAAAAGGCTATAGAGGATTCGATTGACAAACTCGTTGAGGCTAAGAAGAAGAAAGACCAGACCGTTTGGGTAAATTCGGGAAAGGGTCGTAAAGCCAACATGTGGAAACAGGGTAAGTCCGATGCGGAATACCGCAAAGAGGTATTGGGCACACAAATGATTGACGACAAAGGTAATCATCTAGGAAAGACCATTGGGCAGAACTCAGAAGACCAAATTGCCTTGATTGAGAAACAAAGACAATTAAAGCTGAAGGAAATCCAGCAAGCGGAGATAAAGGACATGTTGGATTTCATGAAGCAATACGGTAGTTTGGAACAGCAGCGTTATGCTATCTTGAAAGAATATGCCGACAAGATAGACCTTGCAAGAGAAAAGGGAGATACTTTTGGTGCAGCGAACGCTGAAATGGAGATGAACGACCAGTTGAAGAAGTTGAATTTTTCGGATTTCAAGGATTCTATCAATTGGGATGTTGTCTTTCAGGATATGAACCGATTGAGTATTCCTTATCTTGAAGACCTTCGCAAGAAGATGAAGGAGTTGCTTGGTTCTGGTACGTTGGAAATTGATGACATGAAAACCGTATCTGACCAAATCTACAAGATTGATGATGCGATTTCCCAGCAGAAGGATAGATGGGGATTGGTTAATGATGCAGTCCGTGAACACCGTAGGCTTATTGATGAGGCGAAGGATGCGCAAGACCGATTGGCACAAGCTAGAAAGGGGGAGTTTGATGCCAAGGCTGATAATATGAGCCAAAGGAGAAAAATCCAAGGCGTGTTTGCTGAAAGTGGGGTTAACATAGATACCAGTAATATCACTTCTGCCAATAAGGACAAACTTATGGGTTCTACCAAGAATCTCAGTGTAAGCCAAACGGAGAAGTTACGTAAGCTTTTTGATGATTTGGCGGTTTCAGAGGTTAAGGTTGGAAAGGCAACAAAGGAAGTCGGAAAGGCACAGGAAGAAGCCAAGGTAAAGCAGGATGCCGCAAAGAAGAGCTTACACGATACTATCGAGGAATGGGCTGAGGGTTTGAGGAAAATCCAAGAGAAACTAAAAGACCTTCCTGGGTTAGTCGATGCTTTGGGTCTCGGAAACACAGGCTTTGGTAAAGCAGTGAATAACGGAATGGATGCATTGAACAGTGGAACACAAGCCTTTTCTGATTTTGCAAGCGGAAACTACATAGGCGCAGCTATGAATGGAATAAAAACCATTGGTTCGTTGGGCAAGATGTTCGGTATTGGTGGAGGTAATGGTGCAGAAGTTGCGAAGAAAACAGAAGAGCTGACCGAGAGCAATGACAGATTGATGTATTCCATTGATAAGTTAAAAGAGTCTATTGACAAATCTTCCGGTTATACAGCCGTTAGCAACTATAATGCAGCTTACGATGCTCAAAAGCAGGTTAATACCCAAACGATGGATATTCTCAAAACACAGATGGGGTATCATGGGGCACACCATTCAAATGCTTATTATTGGAATCTTTCTGCACAAGATTATGCGGCAATCAATAAGACTTTGGCTGAGCAAAGTAAGATAAGGGGTGGTTATACTAATTCTTCGATAAACAAGGTTAATTCCTTGGAGGATATATACAAGCTCACTCCAGAGCAGATGGCTGACATTCGTACACATAATGCGGATGTATGGAAGAACATGACCGACCAAGGCAAGTATGATAAGACGGAATATTGGGAGCAATATACAGAACTGGCGGGAAAACTAGAGGAGTTGACGGAGCAAATCAATGAGAATTTGACTCAAACAACCTTTGATTCGATGAAGAGTGACTTCATAAACAATCTTATGGATATGAGCAAGTCTGCAAAGGATTTCTCTAATGACTTCACTACAATGCTCAACCAGTCGATGCTTAACTTCGCTTTGGGAGACCTTATGAATAAAAAGCTTAAGCCTCTTTATGAAAGCTGGGCAAACAAGATGAAGGAGAATGGAGGAAGGCAGCTCACACCAACCGAATTGGATAATCTTAAAGAAGAGTATGATAAGATAATTCAAGAGGGTTTGGCTATTCGTGATAACATTGCTGATATTACGGGTTACAAGCAATCTTACGAGCAGTCCGCTTCTTCCGGTTCTTTTGAATCAATGAGTCAAGACACAGGCGATGAGTTAAATGGTCGTTTCACTGCGGTGCAAATTGCCACAGAGGGAACGTATGAGGAAACAAAGCTCATAAATACCAAGTTGGATGCTATTGCAGCTCGTAATGGTGGTGCAGAGGGTAGCTTACTAACAGCTAGCGTGAATACTATTATGGGTAATGTAGGTAACATTTGGTTAGCTGTTGATGAGGGTAGGACTATCCTTGCACAAAGCTTGATGTACTTGCAGTCGATTGATGAGCGACAAGAACGATGGCATAAGCCTATGTTGCAAGCATTCAATGATATACACGAATTGAAAGATAAGATGAGTAGATTGTAAACAAAGAAGAGGAACGTATGATGCGCTCCTCTTTTTTGTATATATCTTTATTTTATTCGCTTTTCTTGTCGAAATGTAATTTGTCTAGAGCATCAAGCATTTTGTGCTTTCTGTCTTCATACTCAGTATAAAGATAATTTGTCTCCAAGTCGGATATGCGCTTAGGATTCAAATTAGAGTCAAATTCAACGCTTTCGTAAGCAGTTTCACGTTCTTTTGTCTTTTTGTGTTTCAAGTGAATTTCTGCAAACATTACATAACGAAAAGGTGGTTCGGGATTTGACATTTCTGATTGTGCTATGATTTCATCAACGGATTGCCTTGTAAAATCAACTCGATAAGCAGGAATAATGTCGTTGTCATTGTATTTCTTCCAAGAAAGCACATATAGTTTGCTATACCATACGTCCTCAATATCATAATTTAATCTATACCCATCGTATTCTTTAAGAATATAAGGTACGAATGCTTTTTCTGCCTTCTCCGTAAGTTCTTTCTTGTTGCCGCATGATGATGCAATGAATAACAATCCAAGGAACAAACATAAACTAATCAGCATTCTCTTCATTGGTGACCTCACTTTCTTTGTTTTCGATAGTTTTTGTCTCGGGTTCAGAAAAGAAGCCATATCCTAATGATAAGATAGACAATAAGAACAACAAGGAAGAGAATCCAACCTTAATGAGCTTTGTAAGAGCCAATACGTTGTTAGCAGCGTAAGCACTTGCGTGTTGCATACCAGTGTAAGCGTCACCACCGAAATACTGCATTTCAGCCTCCTTGCCTACGTCTTGCAATAAACAAACGATAGTCAAGATGATGCCTACGACACCAATAATTGAAAATGTTATTTTCTTTTTCATAACCTTAAAGTTTTAATTATTAATTGTTACTTCTTCAATTTCTCTAATATACCAATAGCCTCGTCAACGGACGATGCGGAATAGGTCTCCTTTCCGCTCTTGATGAGGGCGATGAAATCCGGTTCTATAGGATATGTCTTTTTTTCAACTTCTTCTTGACTTATTAATATTTTGTCTGTAAAAAGTTGCCAATCTTCTATTTTTAATGCTTGCGCAATCAAGTGTAAAGTTTCTACCCTTGGAGCGGTCTTTGCATTCACGATAAGAGAAATACTGGATTCTGCCATACCGAGAGCGTTAGCAAGCTCTTTAGCGGTCATATTGGCGTAATCCATATATTCTTTAATTCGTTCACCTATTTTATATAAGGTGTCACTTTTTGGTGATTTTGCTTTTGCCATATTATTATAATAATGAATTTGTTGGTGCAAAGATACAAATAAATTTGGCAATATAATATTAACGAATGTAAAAATTCAGTTATATGCTATTTAAAAAGGTTAAAACTTTACTATTATGCGAATTTTTAAGCAAAATAATTTGGCGTTATGCTAACTTTGTTGTATCTTTGCAATGTCTTTAAGAGATAAAGGCTTTAAAGTTTAACTATTAATTGCTGCTATGCAGCCGAGTCGGCACTCGTAAAACGGTATAGCAATATGACTACTTCAATGGTTAGAAAGAATATGATACAGAAGTTCATCATGGTTGAGTTCGTCAGCAACAACCTCAACACACAGGAGGACACAAACAAGATGATTAACCTCATCGAGAAGAAGTTGCAGATGAGCAACACCGAGGCAAAGAGTTTCCTTCGTGAAAGTATTGGACTTTGCAAGTAACATTTTGTTCAACCCTTTAAAATTGAAAGATTATGGCTAATTCATTTAAGAATATGATGAGAGAGGTGATGGCAATGGCCCAC
>OIZP01001328.1_pt1 | contig 12899 bp, 8 predicted proteins | sample 1588531 | NCBI WGS metagenome assembly OIZP01 (sample SAMN03283283) | human gut metagenome | biome: human-associated habitat; material: feces | host: Homo sapiens | place: Peru | collected 2012 | reverse complement strand
CAATGAAACAGATAGACTTGAAGGAGTATGCGAAGCGTTTCGCCCTCTGCGGTCTTCCAATCGTGAAGGTAGGCATCAACTTTGATGTGGAGACGCATACCATCAAGGATTGGAAGGTAGAAGATTAATGATAGTCTGAATGTTCTCTTCGGGCGTCACCGAGATAGGTACACCTATATTATAATAGTATTTTTCTCCAAATTCTTGCATATTCTTGCAGAAAAGTAAGCAGAAATGATAAATTTGCAGCAAAAAGCAATAATTTTTGGGAATTTATGCTTGATATTGTAGAAAAAGTCTTAACTTTGCAGCGGATTTGAGAAAATAAGCAGTTTCCGGCTATCAGAAAATGAGAAATCATGAAGCTATCATAAAATGAGGAATCAGGAAGCTATCAGAAAGATGAGAAATCATGAAGATGATAAGGAGGCAGGCTTTCTCTTCCACAGTTTACACTTATAACAACTTTATAAATTAAAAGATTCGATTATGAAAGTAGCAATTGTTGGTGCAAGTGGCGCAGTAGGACAGGAATTCCTGCGTATCCTTGCTGAGAGAAATTTCCCTATGGATGATTTGGTGTTGTTTGGTTCTGAGCGTTCTGCCGGACGAAAATACAACTTCAAGGGAAAGGACTATGAGGTCAAACTTTTGCAGCATAACGATGACTTTAAAGATGTCGATATTGCTTTCACATCTGCTGGTGGCGGCACTTCTGAGGAGTTTGCCGAGACTATCACCAAGTATGGTGCCGTGATGATTGATAACTCTAGCGCATTCCGTATGTGCGACGACGTGCCTCTGGTTGTGCCTGAGGTAAATGCTGAGGATGCCTTGAACCGCCCTCGCAACATCATCGCCAACCCTAACTGTACCACCATCATGATGGTAGTAGTGTTGAAGCCTATCGATAACTTGAGCCATATCAAGAAGATTCATATCTCTTCTTATCAGAGTGCTTCAGGTGCTGGTGCTGCTGCCATGGCTGAACTTGAGCAGCAGTATAAGGATATCATCGAGACTGGTAAGACTGAGCATATCAATAAGTTCCCTCATCAGTTGGCATATAATGTCATCCCACAGATTGACAAGATGACTCCTAACGATTACACCAAGGAGGAGATGAAGATGTATAACGAGACCCGCAAGATTATGCACTCTGATGTTCGCACCAGTGCTACCTGCGTTCGCGTTTCTTCACTCCGTTCTCACTCAGAGAGTGTTTGGTTCGAGACAGAGAAGCCATTGGCAGTAGAGGACATCCGCAAGGCTTTGGAGGCTGCTCCAGGCGTAACTGTAAAGGATGATGCCCAGAACTACGTTTATCCAATGCCATTGGAGAGCGCCGGTAAGGACGATGTATATGTAGGTCGTATCCGCAAGGATTTGGCTGATGACAATGGTAACACATTGTGGTTGACTGGCGACCAGATTCGTAAGGGTGCTGCCCTGAACGCAGTTCAGATTGCTGAGTACTTGATTAAGGTGGGCAACGTAAAGTAAGCCATACCTTATTTATATAAAAGAATATAACAAGAGCGGATGCTTGGTAATAAAGGGCCAGGCATCCGCTTTTTGTATGTAGATAGTGAAAAGTTGATTTCCGGGTCCTGCTGGTACAAAAAGCAAGGAAAAGTTTGGCGTTCTCATTTTCTTTGCTTAACTTTGCAATCAAGTAATGGTATTTAAATATTTGAAGTATGAAATATCCTATAGGAATACAGTCGTTTGAGCAGATCATCAATGATGGTTATGTATATGTTGATAAGACAGATTTGGTTTATCAGCTTACTCTTGGCAAAATCTATTTTCTGAGTCGTCCTCGCCGATTCGGAAAGAGTCTGCTTGTTTCTACTCTCGAGAATTATTATCTGGGTAAGAAAGAGTTGTTCAAAGGCTTGAAGATTGATGCTTTGGAGAAGGAGTGGAAAACCTATCCTGTATTCCATCTGGATTTCAATGGAAAGAATTACAATGATAAAGATGCTCTGATAGAAACGCTTACTGGTTTTGTAGAAGAACAGGAGGCGCAATATGGACGTGATCCTTATCATAACTCAATAGGTGACAGGTTTGCGTATGTATTGAAGTCTGCCCATCAGCAGACGGGGTATCGTTGTGTGGTCTTGATAGATGAATACGACAAGCCTTTGCTTGATGTGATGGATTTGCCTGAGAAGATTCGTATCAACAATGTGGATATTACCTTGGAGGAGAACCACCGCAACATCCTCAAGGCTTTCTATTCTACTTTCAAACTTGCCGATGCCGACTTGCAGTTCGTATTGCTTACTGGTGTTACCAAGTTCTCGCAGATTAGTGTGTTCAGCGGTTTCAATCAGCCTAACGATATCAGTATGGATAATCAGTTTGATGCGCTATGTGGTATTACGGATGACGAATTAGAATTTTATTTCAAATCTGCGATACAAGAACTTGCTGACAACTATGGATATTCTTATGAAGAAATGCATGAGGTGCTAAGACGACAGTTTGACGGTTACCATTTTGGAAATAGATTGAAAGGAGTTTATAATCCTTTTAGCATTCTCAATACTTTTTTCAAGATGGATATCCGTGACTATTGGTTTCGCACAGGTACGCCAACTTATTTGGTTCGTCTTTTGCAAGACAGCAATGAAAACCTCAACGATTTGACAGGCAAGTATTATGACGAGAGTGAATTTGTTGACTATCGTGCAGATAAAGAGAAACCTCTTCCTATGATTTATCAGAGCGGTTATCTCACCATCAAGGGGTTCGATCGTGAAATGCGCACATATCTGCTTGATTTCCCGAACGACGAGGTGAAGAAAGGTTTTCTTACGATGACCGCCAATAGTTATCTCGCTACTAAGGAGGATGCTGGCTCATGGGTACGCAGTGCCGTTATAGCCTTGAAGCGTGGGGAGTTGGAAAAGTTCAAAACTCTCCTTACTTCTTTCCTTTCCAGTATTCCTTATACAGCAAGGCGAAAAGAAAATGAGACCGAGAAGGAGAGATACTTTACTTATACGCTCTATCTTATCTTCCGTATTGCCAGCTGCTATATTACCTATATAGAGAAAGAACAAAGCTATGGTCGTCTCGACTGCTGTGTGGAAACATCGGAGCATGTCTATATCTTCGAGTTCAAACTTGATGGCTCAGCAGAGGCAGCTTTGAAGCAGATAGATGATATGGGATACGCCAAGGAGTTCTTGGCTTCGGAAAAGATAATACATAAAATTGGTGTAAATATCTCGTCGGAGACAGGAACTGTTGCTGATTGGAAAGTGGAAGAAGAGAAATGAAGAAATAATTAGAAAAAATGATTGAAAGATTCAAACTCTTGCTCCAGGAGATGAACCGGGGCATTTATGAGAAGGAGACGGAGATATCGCTCTCGCTCCTGGCTGCTCTGGCAGGTGAGAGTATCATCCTGCTGGGACCTCCGGGTGTGGCAAAGAGTATGGTGGCCAGACAGTTGAAGACGGCATTCAGGGAGGCTCAGAGCTTTGAGTATCTGATGTCGCGATTCTCTACACCCGATGAAATCTTCGGTCCGGTGAGCATTCAGAAACTGAAGACTTCGGATACTTACGAGCGTGCGGTGGAGGGTTATCTGCCTACTGCCGATGTGGTTTTCCTGGATGAAATCTGGAAGGCGGGTCCTGCTATCCAGAACACGCTCCTTACGGTGATTAACGAGAAAATCTTCCGTAACGGCAATCGGGAAATGCATCTTCCTCTGAAACTTCTCGTGGCTGCAAGCAATGAGTTGCCGGCTAAGGGAGAAGGACTGGAGGCGCTCTGGGACCGATTCGTCATCAGAATAGAGAGTAGACCGATAAAACTGGAGAAGAATTTCCGGGCGATGCTCTTGGATTCTCACGCAGATTTTTTAGGTCCCACAGATTTCACAGATTCCACAGATTCTTCTGGTTCTATGGGGAAATCTGATTCCGCAGATTTTTCTGATTTGAAGATTACTGCTGAGGAGTATGCTGAATGGGCGGAGAAAATCTGTAAGATTGGCGTGAAGGAGGAGGTGCTTGATGCAATTTCCGCCATCCGTAAATCTCTGAGAGCCGTGAATGTGGATGAGGCTGCCGAGCGCAGAAACATCTATGTGAGTGACCGAAGATGGAAGAATATCGTCCGCCTGCTTCGCACTTCTGCCTTCATGCAGGATCGGGAAGAGGTGGATATCTGCGATTTGCTTCCTATCTACCATTGTCTGTGGCAGGAGCCGGAAGAGCGGGATGCTATCCGAAACATCGTGATCCGTGCCCTCTTTTCTCCTTTTGCAGACAAACTCGTGGAGATGAAGAATGCGCTTGCTGAGGACATCAAATATCATCGTGTCCGCAGGAATCCGGAGGATGGCAGGGATTACGAGGGGGAGATAGAAACTCTTTCGGATGGCTTGAGCTCGCTGGAAAAGCAGTTGGGCGAAAATCTCTTCGCATCTGCTGATGATAAGGCGGAAATATCGGCTTATCTCCGTGATTTCTATAAGGAGTTGGCATTTACCCGTCAGGATACGATGAAACTCTATGAGGTTTAATCGCCTCCTATTACATTATTATATATAGAAGAATCAAAACATGATGAATGAACAGAAAATATTGACTCCAGAGTTGGAGGCGCGTGTTCATCAGGCTGTGGATAACTTTATGCAGGGCTATGGCTGCTGCCAGTCGGTAGTGGCTGCCTTTGCCGATTTATATGGTCTTGATGATGAGATGGCGAAGCGCATTGGTGCCGGCTTCGGTGGTGGAGTAGGCAGAATGAGAATGATGTGTGGTGCTGTTTCGGGCATCGTGGTGCTCGTTGGCTTGGATTGCGGACAGACCGAGGGGGATGACCGCGAGGGCAAGTCGGCATGCTATAAGGTGGTGCAGGATTTGCTCGCCAAATCGAAGGAGCAGAACGGCAGTATCATCTGTGCCGAAATCCTCGGCTTGAAGGGCCACGAGAAAGCGCAGTCCAGCTATGTGGCTTCGGCAAGAACGGCAGAATATTACAAGTCTCGTCCTTGTGCAGCCAAAGTAGAGAGTGCTGCAAGAATCTTCGCAGAATATCTGATGGAGAAAAAATAAGGATTTACTCCTATGAAATACCAGAATAACAAGGACTTGGCGGAGGCGCAGTATTATCTGAAAATGCTGGATGACTTCTGCAAGTCGGGGCAGGTGAAGATACCTGAACCGACAGATACCGCCATGCCTTGGAATTTGAAGGAAGATCCGCTGAAGGATTATCTCATTCATCTCTTTACCCTGAAAATAACCATAGCAGAAACAGGCGAAGAGGTGCAGAAATTCGTGCGCCAGGTGGTGAACAGCAAAATCAAGAGCAAGGTTTTCTATGATAGCGTGGGAAAATTCATCGTGGAATGCGTCCATCACATGCGATTCCAGCGCCAGCGTGCCTGGACCGAGAGTCATCGGGCAGATGATGTGCTCGATTGGGCTCCCTTCAAGCGGATGGATGAACAGGTGTGGCTCCCCTTGCTCGACCAGCTGGAACAGGAACATGCTGAAGATGGGTTCGATAAGCCTTTCTTCCTCAAGCTGATGACTGGAGACGGGGCTTCGAAACCCGAAAACTGGGAAAGGCTGGTAAGAGACTGGAAGGTCTGCATCGACCATCAGGTATTGAACAAGCTGAAGGACTTCATCTCGCTCCGTCAGAACAACTTCGAAACAGGACTGGTGCGCATGATGGACCAGATAACCCGCAACATGAAGACGAAGGACGTTTCGGAGCAGCGAGCCGTACAAGCCTGGGAACTGATGACGAACGGATGGACGGAAACGGAGTTTGAACGCCGCTTGAACCAGGTGAAGATTCAGGATAAATACCCCGAAATCAAGGAAATTGTGGCAAAGATGGGACGAGTAGCCGATGCCAACGGCAAAGACCGGCTCACCATCGCATCGGGCGTAGAGATGAAGATGGAGCATTCTGCGGGTAGCGATATCGAGGGCATTACCGTGGGCGATGATCTCAACTCCCTTCTCCCGCTCGAACTGGCACAGTACAGCGATGAAGATATGGAGGGACTCTTTATCTATAAGTATCGCACGCGAAGACTCCAGACCTTCCGTTATAAGAGCGAAATGTCGAAACCATCCCGCAAACTCGGCTTTACCCATGCCTCCCGCAAGGGTCCGATGATTGTCTGCCTGGACACCTCAGCCAGTATGTATGGCACGCCCGAAAGGATATCCTCAACACTCATCTCTCTGCTGGAAGAGACGGCAGAAGATTTGGAGCGTGACTGCTTCCTGATAGATTTCTCCATCAGTACCCGTGTCATCGACCTGATGGCGAAGCGGAAGGCAGAGCGGTTGAAGAGAATCGGAATCACTATGATGGAATCAGCCGAAGCAGATGCAGTTCCTTCCGATAGAGACGGTCAGGCGCATACCGGACGGGGCATCCGTCGCCAGCCAACGACAACCCACCTTCCATTTATCGGAGGCGGAACATCGGCAAAGAAGATGATGACCCAGATGTTCGACCTTCTCGACAACGACGGACTCCATTACGTGAATGCCGATGTGCTTTGGATTACCGACTTCCTGATTCCAGATCCGCCACAGCAGCTGTTGTCGAGATTCCGGGAATACAAGGAGACGGGTACCCGATTCTATGGCATCCGCATCGTGCGTGATGATGACAAGGAGCCGAACGCCTGGAAGGAGTACTTCAATCAGATTTATACCATCCGGTACCGCCCGCTGCGAAGATATTAAAGAAGATGTTAAGGCAGAAAAAGGGTATCAGATGATAAAAGAAACATGTATGAAATGTATCAAGAACTTTATCATATGTTACATTTGGCGCAGAATTTCGGTTTTGCGCCATTTTTTTGAATTAAAAATTCCTTAAAACGCTTGTTGATACAAAATATATTTGTACCTTTGTGCTCGGAACAATGAATAATTGTCAACCGAACAAACTCGAAAAAATCAAATAATAAACAATAAATATAAGAATTTATACAAAAACTTAAGTAATAAACTAATTATGGTAAGCAACAACATTCCACAAGTAAAGCTCGGTATTATTGCCGTTAGCCGTGACTGTTTTCCAATCGCGCTTTCTACTCAGCGCCGTGAGAACATCGTAAAAGAGTACAAGGGTGAAATTTTCAACTGCCAGACTACAGTTGAGAACGAGAAAGATATGCTCAAGGCTTTGGGCGAAGTGAAAGAGCAGGGCTGCAACGCTTTGGTTGTATTCCTCGGTAACTTCGGTCCTGAGACTCCTGAGACTTTGATTGCAAAGAACTTCGATGGTCCTTGTATGTTTGTTGCAGCTGCAGAGGGTGACGGCGACATGATCAATGGTCGTGGCGACGCTTACTGCGGTATGCTCAACTGCTCTTACAACCTCGGCATGCGCCACCTGAAGGGTTACATCCCTGAGTATCCTGTAGGTACAGCAGAGGAAGTAGCTAAGATGATTCAGGACTTCGTACCAGTAGCTCGTGTCATCCTCGGTTTGAAGGGCTTGAAGATTATCACATTCGGTCCACGTCCTCAGGACTTCTTCGCTTGCAACGCTCCTATCAAGGGCTTGTACGAACTGGGTGTAGAGATAGAGGAGAACTCAGAACTAGACTTGCTCGTATCTTACAAAGAGCACGAGAACGATCCACGTATCGACGACGTTTGCAAGGATATGGCAGCCGAGATGGGCGAGGGTAAGTACTATCCTGACCTGAGCCGTCGTATGGCACAGTTTGAGCTCACATTGCTCGACTGGGCAGAGAATCACAAGGGCTCTCGCCAGTATGTAGCTTTTGCCGACAAGTGCTGGCCTGCATTCCCAAGCCAGTTTGGTTTCGAGCCATGCTATGTCAACAGCCGTCTGGTAAGTCGTGGCATCCCTGTAGCCTGCGAGGTGGATATCTATGGTGCTCTTTCTGAGTACATCGGCATGTGTGCTTCTGATGATACAGTGACATTGCTCGACATCAACAATTCTGTTCCTCAGTATATCTACGATGAGGATATTGTTGGCAAGTACGACTATAAGTTGACAGATACCTTCATGGGCTTCCACTGTGGCAACACACCTCAGTGCAAGATGTGCTCTACACGTGCCATCAAGTATCAGCTCATCCAGAACCGTCTGTTGGAGAATGGTGGCAAGCCAGACTTCACACGTGGTACTTTGGAGGGTGACATTGCTGCCAGCGACATCACATTCTATCGTCTGCAGTGCGACTCAGAGGGCAACTTGCGTTCTTATATCGCTGAGGGCGAGGTGCTCGATGTTCCTACACGTTCTTTCGGTGGTATCGGTATCTTCGCTATTCCAGAGATGGGTCGCTTCTATCGTCACGTATTGATCCAGAAGGGTTATCCTCATCATGGTGCCGTAGCCTTCTCTCATGTAGGCAAGACACTCTTCGAGGCCTTCAAGTTCTTGGGCATTAAGGACATCGCTTACAACCAGCCAGCAAGCTTGCCTTACCCAACAGAGAATCCTTGGAAATAATTTAGGTTTCAACTTTCGCAAATGGGAAGTTGAAAAAGTTAAAGGGCGATTGCTCATTATCCGTAAAGGAAATGGCAATCGCCCTTTTTTATTCTTTTATCAGTTGTTGTACTTTCGTTTCAGCTGGCGTACTTTCGTTTCAGCTGGCGTATTTTCTTCCTGCTGTTATGCTTCTGGCTTCAGCTGCTGTGCCATGTTGAGAGCAGCCTTGCGGCCATCACCCATGGCGAGGATAACAGTAGCACCACCGCGCACAATGTCACCGCCGGCATAGATGGCAGGCTGTGAGCTCTGCATCTGCTCGTTGACGGCAATGGTATTCTTGCGGCCTAACTCCAGACCTTCGATGCTCTGAGGCACGAGAGGGTTAGGACTCACACCCACTGCCACAATCACCTGATCGCACTCCAGCTTGATGGTCTCGCCTGTAGCCTCAGGACGGCGACGTCCGCTGGCGTCAGGTTCGCCAAGCTGCATCACGTCGAGGATGACAGACTTCACGGCTCCCTTCTCGTCGGCCTCATACTCCTTTGGATTATGCAGTGTGAGGAAGGTGATACCCTCTTCCTTGGCATGCTTCACCTCTTCCAGACGGGCCGGCATCTCTGCCTCCGAACGACGGTAAACCAATGTTACGTTGGCACCTAAGCGCTTGGCTGTGCGGCAGCTGTCCATAGCTGTATTTCCGCCACCTACCACAACTACATTCTTGCCTAAGTTGATAGGGGTATCTGTATGAGGATTGGCAGCGTCCATCAGGTTGACACGGGTGAGATACTCGTTGGACGACATGATGTTGAGCGCATTCTCGCCAGGAATGTTCATAAAGTTGGGCAGACCGGCTCCCGATGCAACGAAGATGCCCTTGAAGCCCTGCTTCTCCAGTTCTTTCACACCGATGGTCTTGCCCACGATACAGTCGGCAACAAACTTCACACCCATCTTCTGCAGGTTCTCTATCTCTACATCCACGATGGCGTTGGGCAGACGGAACTCAGGAATACCATATTTCAGCACACCGCCAATCTCGTGCAGTGCCTCGAACACAGTGACGTCGAATCCCTTCTTAGCCATGTCTCCAGCAAAGCTCAGACCCGCAGGACCCGAGCCCACTACAGCCACCTTGATGCCATTAGCAGGCTCCTTCTCTGGGATGGATATGTTTCCGCTTTGGCGCTCATAGTCGGCAGCAAAGCGCTCCAGATAACCGATGGCTACGGCTGGCTTGTTCATCTTCAGGTGTACGCAACGGCTCTCGCACTGTTTCTCCTGTGGACATACACGTCCGCAGACAGCAGGCAGGGCAGAGGTGTTCTTCAGTACCTTGGCGGCAGCCAGGAACTGACCGCGCTCTATGTTCTTGACAAACGAAGGAATGTTGATGTTTACAGGGCATCCCTCCATACAGGAAGGTTTAGGACAGTCCAGACAGCGCTTGGCCTCGGTGAGAGCCATCTCCTTGGTAAGACCGATGTTCACCTCCTCTGTACGGGTAGTGGCACGGTATACGGGGTCGAGCTCAGGCATCTTCACACGCTCTATGGCTGTACGCTCCTTGGGTTTCATTGAGGCACGCAGTGCCTTGCGCCACTCAGCGTCACGGTTGGTCAGCTCTGCCACGCTCTCGTTGGTAGGCTCCACATCCATTGTCACGTCTGTGCTCTCTTTCTTCTTGGCTGCTTCCACAGTGGCGAGATGTTCCTTGAAGTGTTCCATCTCCTCGCGCTCCACATCCTTGAAGGTTCCCATGCGCTTGAACATCTCGTCCCAGTCTACCAGGGCACCGTCAAACTCAGGACCATCGATGCAGACAAACTTGGTCTTGCCACCGATGGTGAGTCGGCAGGCACCGCACATACCAGTTCCGTCCACCATGATGGTGTTGAGCGATACATCTGTAGGCAGGTTGTACTTCTGTGTCAGCAGACAGCAGAATTTCATCATGATAGGAGGACCGATGGCGAAGGCCTTGTCGATGTGTTCCTGCTGGATGAGTTTCTCCATTCCTACAGTTACCACACCCTTCTCGCCATAGCTGCCGTCGTCGGTCATGATGATCAGCTCGTCGCTTGATGCGCGTACCTCATCTTCCATGATGACAAGGTCCTTGCTTCGTCCGGCTATCACCGAGAGAACCCGGTTGCCGGCAGCTTTCAGGGCTTTGATGATAGGCAGCATAGGAGCTACGCCCACACCGCCTCCGGCGCAGAGCACTGTTCCGAAGTTCTCTATGTGCGTAGGGTTGCCCAAGGGGCCTACCACGTCGTGGATCTCATCTCCCTCGTTCAGGTTGCAGAGCTTGGTAGAGGAGAGTCCCACTTTCTGTACTACTAGTGTGATGGTGCCTTTCTCTATGTCGGCATCAGCAATGGTCAGTGGCATTCGCTCACTGTTGGCATCTACTCGGATGATGACAAAGTTGCCAGCCTTGCGGCTTTTGGCAATCAGAGGCGCCTCTACGTCGAAACGATAAACCTTCTCGGAATATTGTATTTTTCTGATAATCTTGTTCATTCTGTTTCTTTGGGTTTTTTAGTTGATTTGGGTTATTATTTATGTTTTTGTATTCGACTGTTGAGCTTTATCAAGTTCTAACTTCCCTTTACTTCTCTAATAATTTTCTAAAGGGACGACTCATTTTAAAAGCAAAAGGATAACGTTGGCAGCATTTCTGCAACCAATGTTATCCTCGTACTTCATATTGTTGTCCAGCGGCGTTGCTGGTCGGAGTGTCTGTGAAATATGACGAAACTTTTTATTCAAAGTTCTTGTCGTCGAGCATCTCGAATCCGCAGTATGGTACCAATACCTTTGGTACGCGGATGCCCTCAGGAGTCTGGTTGTTCTCCAGGATAGAGGCTACGATGCGTGGCAGAGCCAGAGCCGAACCGTTCAGGGTGTGGCAGAGCTCTATCTTCTTGTCGTCAGCATGGCGGTAACGGCAGTGCAGACGGTTGGCCTGATAGCTCTCGAAGTTGGAAACTGAAGAAACCTCCAACCATCGCTGCTGGGCGGCACTCCATGTCTCGAAGTCGTAGCAGATAGAAGAGGTGAAGCTCATATCGCCACCGCAGAGACGGAGGATGTGATAAGGCAACTCCAGCTTCTTGAGCAAGCCCTCTACGTGGTCGAGCATTTCTTTCAATGACTCGTAAGAGTGACCAGGCTTGTCGATGCGTACAATCTCTACCTTGTCAAACTGATGCAGACGGTTCAGACCACGAACATCCTTACCGTAGCTGCCAGCCTCGCGGCGGAAACAAGCAGAGTAAGCGCAACGCTTGATAGGCAGATCCTTCTCGTCGAGGATCACATCGCGGAAGATGTTGGTGACAGGAACCTCAGCAGTAGGGATGAGGAACAGGTTGTCGAGGTTGGCATGATACATCTGGCCTTCCTTGTCAGGCAGCTGACCTGTACCCAGACCCGAAGCCTCGTTGACAACGTAAGGAGGCTGTATCTCCACGTATCCGCTCTTGCGTGCCTCGTCGAGGAAGAAAGCCTCCAAAGCGCGCTGGAAGCGGGCCATCTTGCCGATATATACAGGGAAGCCGGCACCGGTAATCTTCACACCCAGGTCGAAGTCTACCAGGTTGTACTTCTTCAGCAAGTCCCAGTGGCAGAGTGCGTCAGGACTCAGGTTAGGCTTCTCGCCGCCTTCCTTTACCACTACGTTGTCTGCCGCATCCTTACCCTCAGGTACCTCGTCGCAAGGTATGTTAGGGATTTCGAGCAGTACATTGGTCATATCTTGCTGAGCCTTCTCCATGATTTCCTCCAAGGCCTTGCCGTCTGCTTTCAGATTGGCAACCTGTGCCTTGGCGGCTTCGGCTTCCTCTTTCTTTCCTTCCTTCATCAGAGCACCAATCTGCTTGGCAAACTGGTTGGCCTGCTGTTTGTTGGTGTCCAGTTTCTGCTGGGCTTCACGACGGATCTTGTCGTACTCCAAAACTTTCTCTACGGCCTCGCGGGCATTAGGAAAATGCTTTTTCTCAAGACCTTTAATTACACGTTCAGTCTCTTCGCTGATAAGTTTAAGTGTAAGCATAAGATAACTATTTATAAATTGATTTACTATTTGAAGGCAAAATTACAAAAAATATTTCTTATAGCACAATAAAAGGCGAGAAAAAGTGAATGTTTGGGTGGAATTAAACGTGTTTTTCGTTAAAAAAGCAGAAAGCCTGCTCTCGATAAGAGAACAGGCTTCATATGTTTGTTTGGAATAGTTTGTTTACTTTTTAATTAAGCGTCAGCTTTTTTAGTCTTCTCAGCGTAAACCTCTGGAGAGAGAACAGATACTGTGCTCTTGTCCTTGCGGCCCTTGTGGAAGTAAACGATACCGTCTGCCAAAGCATACAATGTATCATCCTTACCCTGAGCTACATTCTCACCTGGGA
>OIZP01001327.1_pt1 | contig 12904 bp, 7 predicted proteins | sample 1588531 | NCBI WGS metagenome assembly OIZP01 (sample SAMN03283283) | human gut metagenome | biome: human-associated habitat; material: feces | host: Homo sapiens | place: Peru | collected 2012 | reverse complement strand
ACATGCAGAAGGAAGGCGATGGGAACGAGGTGAAGGACTCCATCGCCGACTTCGGTATGTACGTTAGCGAGAATCCGTTCAAGCCTTGCGATTCTGTCAAGGAACCTGCGAAAAGGGAATGGCACGACGAGCATGGTGACGACGAGTATATTGGCAAGGATGGACTCTATATGGCGGCATACGAGAACAAGGTCAAGTTCCTGTTCAAGGGTAATGCCTTCGGCGCAAACGAGAAGTGTAAGGCTTTCATTGACTATCTTCGTAAGTCTGGCATGATGAAAATGTACTGCGACTTCAACCGGGTTGGAAGGCAGCATGTGAGACTGAAGAGCATTGATCCGGACCTATACAGATATCCGGGCAACGAGGACTTGTTAGTCCTCTCTATTACTTTCAAGATTAACGACCCTGTTACTGATATCAAGCCAATTATGGACGCACAGGACAGGATTTCAAATTTAGGATAGCAACATATGAGCACTTGGAATATTTATCATAAAGACGGCTCAAAGCTGACAGACGTTAACGGAGAGCAGATAACCGTTCATGGATTGGAATACTCCGATTCTTGGATGGGTGAGTGCTTCGTGACTATCAATTTCAAGCATGAAGTGCCTATCAACTTTCAGATAGGCGACTATATTGTCTATCGTGGCGAGCGATTCGAGCTCAACTACGAGCCGGGCAAAGATAAACAGGCCAGACCCGACACATACGGAGAGGGCTTCGTATATGACAGCGTAAAGTTCAATGCATTGCAGGATGAGCTTTCTAGGGCTGAGTTCCTCGATGTGGTATTGAACGACAACGAGCTCCACTACACTGCCCTGCCGAAATTCCCGTTCTACGTACAGACTCTAGATGATTTGCTCGACAGGATTCAGGCGAACCTCGACGAGCAGATTGGTAAGGGTCTTTGGAAGATTTACTCCAGGAACATGGAGCGTTCCGTGCAGCGTGGAGCCCTGAAAAGCGAGTGGATGTTGGTTTACGGTGAGGAAACCAACGATAACGTCATCGAATCAATGTCCATCACCATCGACTCGAAGAAATGCTGGGATGCTCTTGCGCTCGTGAACGAGAAGTGGAATGTGAACTTCATAGTCAGAGGAAGAAACATCTATGTCGGTACTGCGGGGGTGCAGGCTGGGCACATGTTCAAGTATGGTCTCGGTGAAGGATTATATGAGATTGTGCAGAATGCCGACTCGGAACAGAACATCATAACAAGGCTCAGAGCCTATGGTTCCGAGAAGAATCTTCCTTCTCACTACTACGCTGACCTAGGTGTCAAGTACGTGGCGAACATCACGAAAGTCGTCGGGGCCAGCACGAATGTCGAACTTGAACTGGATGTCGATTATATCGAGACATATTTCAAGAATAAGAGAAAGTTCGTTGTTTCCGGCGAATCTGAGGAGCAGTCTTTCGGATGGGTCCTTCAGGTAACGTTCGATTTCCAGACTGTCATCACCGGTTACGTGACACAGGTGTACAACTCAAACAAATGTAGATTCTACTCTGAGCTGAAGGGAACACAGATAGATAGCGGAGACGAGGAATCGAAGGAGAAGCTTGATGCATTCATTGCGCAGGTCAATGCCGGAAACACGAAGATGTACATCACATCCGGTCTCAACAAGAAGACCGTTCCGTCATCCATGAAGGAGTATGCGGAGAATCTTCCGAACAATATGTCCATCAATAGGCTTATGTTGCCTGGATTCCCTCATGTATCGCTGAGTGACTTTTATGATTCGCTAACGGATGAAGAGAAGAAGTATGTGAACCCTACCGGGAAACAACACAGATTCTCTACTGACCCGCATAGACCATACATCGATTCCATCAACATCGATCAGATAGGTATGCGTTCAGCATCACAGTTCTTCGATACCGATGATAAGACGAATGGAGTCGTAGAAATCTACCCTACCATCGAAGAGATGGAAATCGGTGGCGTGCGTGTGGATGAGATTGACGAGGGTATTGCTCCTGATGATGATGGCCGATATGATGGCGACCCTGGTCCGAATAATGTCGATATATACCTCAATAAGGCTATCGACTTTGATATTAAAGACCTTGCGGATAATGATTTCTCCATCTCTATGAAGGACGGTATGTGCGGTGGCCGAACGTTCAAGGTAGCATCCTCAACCAAGGTTGATGGGAGATGGAGGCTCACTATCGAGCGAATCAAGGACGATGCTCTTGAGCTTTGGTTCCCATACAAGGACTATCCTATCAAGAAAGGCGACCATTTCGTTCTTACCGGCATCACCCTTCCTGATTCGTATGTCAATGCAGCGTCTCTGAAGCTCCTTAAGTATGCCATAGCGCTCATTGACAAGAATGACTATACAAGGTACGTCTATCAGCCTAAGGTTGATGAGATTTTCATGGCAAGGCAGCATGACCAAGCGCAGGCAGACGATACAGGAGTCATTAAGAGCCTTCATGATACGCTCAAAGCTGGCGACCTGATGGAGTTTGAGGATACTGACCTTAGAATCGGGGGAACCATTTCCATCGATCAGCTTATAATAAAGGAAGATGATGGTAATATTCCGACCTACGATATAACTCTTCGAGAGGATAAGGAAGTTGGAACTATCCAGAAGATGCAGCAGCAGATTTCGTCGCTTCAAAGCGGAAATGGAGGAACTGGTGCAGGCTTGACAACTACACAGGTCAAGAACCAGGTTGCGACAGAGGGAAGTAAGCACTTCATCTCAAAGATAAACGATGACATAGCAAAAGGTACAGTTATCTGGGAGAAGGTCCAGAAGTTCTTGCAAGGATTGTTCCTTGGCAACGGAAACAACTATAGCATAGACGGAAGTGGCAACGCTATCCTATCTAGTGTGTTGGTGAATCTCTTGAAGTCACTAGATTTTAACGAATCTGAGCAGAGCGGTTTTGCTATCAAGCAGCGAAGTGATGGTAAGTTTCAGATGTTGCTCACGGATTTAATAGTATGGGGTAAGGCAGTATTCAACACGCTATCAATTCGGGAACTCAGCTACGTTGGAGGTAACATTGTACTCAGCCCTGCTGCTGGCAAGATAAGCTACATCAAGGAGGTATTCAGCGAGACAACGAATGAGCTGATTGGCTGGAAATGCTATCTCTTAGCAGATGATGGAACGACCGCAACAATCAATTCATTCAAGGTGGACGACCAAGTGCGCTGCAAGACGTTCAACATTGCATCGGGTGTCTATGAGAACGTCAGTAACAAGGACTATTGGAGACTTGTCACAAAGGTATCAACAGAGAATGAGGCAATTACCGATGATGAAGGTCACGAACTCTATGACGGCAAGAAGTTCGCTTGGATTCAGATAGCCAAAGACAACTGCATGGAAGGCTCGGATAACCCTGCCGCAGGTGATACCATCGTCCTCATGGGTAACAAGACTAATACGAGCCGCCAGCATCTTCTGTTGATGGAGACCGAAGGAGATTCCGCACCGAAGTTTACAATGTACCGAGGTATCAACTCATACTCACTCAAAGGGAAATCCATCTTTGATGTAGGATTCAACGGCATCAACATCGTGTCTAAGTACTACCACTTGACGACCGTTGATGGAGAGAAGATTTGGACACCTATCTATCGTGGCGATTGGAAGGAAGGTACGGAATACGACTACTACGATGAGGTTACATGGCTTGGCACACGTTGGCTTTGTTTGGTATCTGATGGACAGACTACAACTGCCGAACCGTCTGAGGATTCGCCTTATTGGAAGGCAACGACCGCAATATTCAAGATTAATCTAGCCCTATATCATGACCTATACGCAGGTATATGCAAGGGCGAAACTCATACAGTTGTATGTAAGTTGATGCTAGGCGATAAGGACGTTACTACAGCAGTTAAGTCATGGTCAGTCTCCCGAAAGACCGATGATGCCGCAGATGATATTGCTTGGTCTCTCAAAGATAAGGTAAGGAACTTCAAAGGCTCGCTAGATATAACATGGGCTAATGATAACTCCGAAGATGATTTGGGGCGTGGTGATGTGGCTTCTTTCACGTTCACCGCAACAACGAATACAGGTGATGTGCATAAAGCCACACTAGAATTGTAAGAAAATGTAAAACTTTTAATTAGATTAATTATGATGTATGCTATTATCAGCAAGGAGGAATGTCAGAGGATTGGCATTGACTCCACACCAAGAATGGCGCACGGAGATAGTGTAGTCATTACGGACAAGGAACTTATGTTCTCTACTGCTATTGGCAAGACCCTTGAAGAGAAGGCGAAATACGTCAATGCCATCTTAGTTACGACTGAGAAGGTGTTTGCGTGGGATAAAGCCTGCAAATTGGGTAATGACGGAAAGGAGGTACTGAATGGATAATATTTCTCTCTCGGCTTCCATTGCGGTAAGACGTATCATTGATGGAGATACCCTCTCTATTTGGTTTACTACTAATGGCGTTCCTCTGCATCAGGGTCTGAACCCTAATGACTTCTCGGCTACACCTAAGTGGACAGAGAGCGGAGACCACCCAGAGATTACACCTCATGTAAGCTCTGCACGTAAGAATGCCGTTTCTCTCCTTACACACAAGTGGAAATACAATTCCGTTGAAATCACTTTCGCAAGAGGTACAGGATGGGTAAAATCTTCAAACTTCGATGGAAAGTTCAAGATGAATACCAAAAACGGAACACTCGCTATCATCGGTAACCTTGCAACAAAGGATAATCAAGATGCGGACGTACTCGAATACACAGGTATGGCTAGTGTCGGTAGTGCATCTTACGAAATGTCGAATAGTATTGACGTTCTCGTTACCATGCTCGGCTCTAGTGCGTTCTTCGGCGGTATTGAAGCAAGCTCTACAATGCTCGGTGTTACAGACGATAATGGTAATGAAATCACTACATCTATCCTCAAATTCTGGCTCAAAAACGCAGGCGGTGATGTATCGAAATATTCGGTTAAGTTGTATCGTGGCAATGAGACTACTCCAATTACAACAATCGAGAATGCGGCTAGTGGTGGTAGCATAACTATTCATCGTGACAAGACAGGAGAAGATGATAAGCTCTATGTTGATAGCCATCAGTTGTTTATCGCAGAGTTCATTGTTGATGGTACAGTGGTCTATCGTTCAGGTGTGAGCATTGATGATAATGCTGATGTATTTCAGCTTGTACTTTCGTCAAGTAGCGATGTGAATGCATCTACAGATTCAATCATCACACCTAAAGTGTTGAGAAATTCAACAAGGACTGCTGCTACTATCGGTAATGGAACAATCAAGTACTATATCCTCAAAAGTACTGATTTGACCGTTGTCAGAAGCACGTCTATAGATTTCACTAACAATGCTGAGTTCGCTGCTGCTACTCTCACTATTACCGATGCCGACACTAAAGACGGAAAAGGCAACGAGTGGGATTTGACTGTTAATTGTGAACTGACCGCACAGGTCTTGTCTTAAATTTATGAAATATGGTTGAAGTTAAACAAAAAATCAGAAGAAAATATGCTCCGCTCAATCTGAGTTATTCGCTAGTCTGTCTAAGCAGTGGTGCTCCATTGCAACAGACAACGGATGGTGTCAATTTTTATCCTGACAGAAAGATTGTTCAGAGTCTTATTCAGCCGCAGATTAATGTAACTACAACCGATAAATCTTGGGATTCGAGCCGAAGCAACGCTTTTCTCACCAACATGGTGTGGTGGGTAAGCGTTGATAACACTTGGAAGAAGATTACGGAAGTAGATGCATGGAATGACTTGTATGAGCTTGATACCAGCGGAACTACAACACGTGGTACGCTTAAAGTGAAGAAGAATGTCGGTGCAAATGATAGATGTCAGCTCTACTTTGAAGCCGACCTCATCGACTACCGCAAGAACTCTTTGCTGCATATCAAGACGAAGCCGATTACCATGACAACATCAACCAATACGGGTGATACATGGGGCATCGGCATCGGCATCGAATCTAACATCAGATACAATCCTGTTCTGGATAAGTTGAGCCTTTACGATTACAAAGTTGCCAACAGACTGATAACGGCATCCGATTCGGAACGCAAGAAGTGCTTTGATGGCAATGAATATCTTCGCACAATTCCGATTGACGTGTACAAGGCTAAGACTAAGGTACTGGCAGGATATGAGTTGGAGATTTATCGTGTGGACGAAAACGGCAAACAGACTAAGATTGCTGTATCAACGAAGACCGCACCTAACGAGCTTGTAAGCGTATCATCTACGGATATGGTTCTTGACTTGCGACAGATAGGCAAGTATGACTACATCATCAAGGTTATCGTTGATAAGGTTGCCGTATCGCAGTTTCAGTTCAATGTCAGCAGGGCTACGCCATCATTTGAGTTCGATTTCAAGAATGTCGGCGGAATTAACTACGGACAGAAGGAAAGAGTCAATAAGGTGTTGGTACATTACAACAATATCCTTATCCCTTATCCGCAGAGAATCTTGAAGCTTAATTGGAAGACGATTGCTCACAATGAAGGCGATACCACGGTTGAAAAGAAATGGCAAGAGGGAGAATCATGCTCGTACCTCGTTGAGGAAACAGGACTTGGATATTCGGAAGATTGCGTGTTGGAAGATTGTGTGTCATACGAACAAAAAGAACCGCTCTCTTATGCTGTAGGCTCAGATAACAAATACTTGACCGACAAGGACGGAAATCCTTATTTGATTGGTTAGGTTAGTAGGTTTTATAATATATAACTTAAAATAATTAATATAATGAAATTAGCAGAAGTATCACAGGTCGATGCAATGTCTTCGGCTGATAGCTTCCTCATCGAAGCAGGGGGTAGCGAGAGACGAGTAAATCTCGAAACGCTCAAAGGAGTTTTAGCATCAGCAGTTACTACTCCACCATCCACTTATACGCTCGAACAGAATAGTAACGTGGCATTTGATGTATCAAGTAATTGGGCTGCTTACATGTACACTTCCTATATGAAGGGCTATCTCTTCAAGGTTGTAGCTGGAAAGGTGTATGCTGCACAGCTCAATGATTCGTGGGATGCTTTCGCAGATGGTACGGCAATCGACAATATCACTAAGTACGAGACTATGGTGCGTGTGCCTAAATGCCACTTCAAGGGCGAAGGAACAAAAATGACCTTTGGCGGTCTTAACCCAGTAGCAGGCGGTCATACCTTTGATTCTCCAGAGTGGGTAGGTGCATATATGATGTACGTTGAGAACAATGTGGGTCACTCTAGACCTAATGTCGCTCCAACACATTCTAAGAAAATGACGGAGTTTTGGACAGCAGCACAGCAGCTTGGCTCTAATTTCGGTCTTGCCAACTATCAGTTCCAATGCCTTATCAATGCGGTATATCAGGCATATTACGGCAACCTTAACTCGCAGGATGTAATCGGTTCGGGATTCCAGCATCAGAGTTGGGAAGCATGCCGTGATGTACCAATGGGCAAGTGTATCTCTCTCGGTAATGGTAGCGGCAAGGTGCTCTATGAAGATGTTACGCTCGGTAAGCAGTATTCCGTTAAGCTCTTCGGTTTTGAGGATTTGTGGGGTAAGATTTGGGAGTTCCGCCCTGGTATTCGCTTCTACATGGATGGTGATACAAGAAAGGCGGTCGTTTATAGCGGCAACCAAGTAAGCAATACTGCTAGCGGTCGTGAGTTTGTCTGTCTTGCTGCCGCAAACGGCGAGTATGTCACAAAAATGACACTCGGTGAGTTTTGGGATATGATTCCACAAGCAGTCGGTGGCAGTAGTTCGACATATTATGCTGATGGCGCATGGGCTGCTACTACTGGCGAGCTGCTGCGGGTTGGTGGTAGCGCTGATAACGGTTCTCAGTGTGGCGTTGCGTACTCGCGCTCGAATAACGGGTTCTCGAACTCGTCCGCGATCATCGGTGCTCGTCTGGCTTTCTATGGCACGCCAATTCTCGTGGACGGCTCGAAGCTTGTGGCAATGTAAAAAGGCAGCTCGGCTGACGTTTACATAAGCCGACAAGCCCCCGAAAATAATTTGATAAATAAGTATTAATAGAAAAATAAACGATAGATTGAAACCGCAAGGTTGAAATCTCCTTTTATAGGATTTCGTGGATTACACTAAATAAAAAGTCAGCCCATTCCGTGCGTAAGTTTTCTGCAACCACGGAGTGGGCAAAGAAAAGGTGATAAATCGTGGAGCTGCTGCAGGTTGGTGGTAACGCTAATAACGGTTCTCAGTGTGGCGTTGCGTACTCGAACTCGAATAACGGGTTCTCGAACTCGAACACGAACATCGGTGCTCGTCTGAATATCTACACAAGACTTCTAATTTTAGAATGACGATATATTTTGCTGTTCCCAAGTCGTAAGGCTACGAGATAGTCATAGGACGAAGAGCACACGATTGAACCTGTCTCGATGGAGGGCATTCATGATGATGTAAGCCCCGACAGAGCAAAGATTAAAGGCGTTGGGTATGAGTGGTCGGGTATGTCCGACTGCAACAGAGTCCCCTCTCGTAAGTAAGTGATACAGTTGTACGTATGTGCCGAAAACCAGTGAGCCGAGAGTGTAGAAAGCCTATAATAAGCGTTTTTTGAAACATTGGTTGAAACATAAAGGGATGACGGACACACATGAGCTAGCGTATAAACGCAAGGCGAAGTTAAGAAAGAAGAACAGGAAGGTCAAGGTGAATCTTGTCAGCAACACGACCAATCTCAATATTGCTGTTAGAAGGTCACGAAAAGGTAAGGAAGGTAAGAAGGGAGTTGTTGAATTTGATAAAGATTACAACGGCAATCTGCTGAAATTACAGAAAAGTCTCAATGATGGTACTTTTCATATAAGTAAAGGTCGTGAAGTTTCAAAGCTATGTCCTTGCGGTAAGGTGAGACGATTACTCATACTTCCATATTACCCAGACCATGTAGAGCAGCATGGATTGATGCAAGTTCTCATGCCACCTCTTGTAAAGTATCTCTACATAGAGAGCGGAGCAAGTGTCAAGGGTCGTGGAATGATATACGCAAAGCGAAGGACGGAACGTTGGATAGACGAAAACAAGTGGTGTGGCAGAATATTCTTTGTTAAGCTTGACTTCATCAAGTTCTATCATAATGTTGACCAGTTCGTTATCTATGATGCGTTGTGTGCGTTCTTTACTGATAAGGGAATAAGAAGACTGCTGCATGAAGTTATCTTCGCCCTTCCGCAAGGTTTGGGAATCGGTCTCTACCCTATTCAGACACTCACCAATTTCTTCATGAGCATCTTATGTAGAATCGTAAGTGCCAAGTTCGATGTCAAGGTTGAGATATATTGTGATGATATGGTTATCCTCGGCAAGAATAAGAAGGAAGTATGGAAAGCCGTGAACTTCATCAAGCAATACGCACATGATGTGATGCATCAGGAGTTGCATAGCAATATCGGAATGCAGATAATTGATGAGACGCATTTCCTTGATTATGTAGGCTACCGCTTTTATTTCAACCATACAGAGTTGCGAAAACGCATGAAGGAGAAATTCAAGAAGAAGATGCACAACCTAAGAGACCCTATGAGAAAATACCGAGTAGCGATGAGCTATAAAGGTTGGTTGATGCATTGTGATGGTTTTAATCTTTGGAGAAAGATAACAGGAATGGATAGTTTTGATGATTTCAAAATGCCTACCTTTGAGGAGCGTGATGCTGACGGCAAACGTATCTTTCAAGGGCGCAAGGGTAATATTGGCATGATACTGAATCAGCCAATGACAGTATTAGATGTAGAGTTCGGTGTAAAGTCACAATACGGAAAGAAAGGATTGGCTAACCTTATTCAGGTACAATGTGGCGGCATTACTTATAAGATGCGCTCTAATAACTCTTATCTAGAGAAGCAGTTGCGATGGTTCGTTGAGAATAAGCATATTCCTTTGAAAGGTTGGAAGTTCATTAATTGGAACATGACAGGCGTAGGCAATCCCGATTACAGAATCGTCCGCCCCGATTGGACACCAGAGGTTGGTTTTTAATATTGTATAACTCATTAATGATATAAGAATTATGGAATTAGTAAAGTCTATTTTTGACAATGCTCCTAAGACCGTGGAGTATGAAGGTAAGTATGTACGCATCAACTTCGATATTGATGTAACAGAGGTATCTCTTGGTAATACCGAGAATGATAGTGAAGGCGATAGCAAGGATAAGAAGAAGACCGTGGCAACACGTTCTGCATTCTCTGCCTATGTTGTCCGTGTAGCTCACCCTCTGGAGCGTGACAAGGTTATTGATGCTATTGTGTCTGCTGGCTACCCTAGCGACAAGATGCAGGCTATCATCAACAATCATCTTGTTAATCTCGCTACCTTAGCAGATGGCGGTAAGCTTGATAATGATGAGCTTGCTCATGAGGAGGAGTACAACGCCATGCAGGAGTGGCGCAAGAAGGCTAAGACCGTAGCTAGCGAGGTCATGAAGATTTATTTGTCTAACGTTTAATTGAAGGGGAGGAAATGGGTATGGGTGTTATTGATGTTTATCTGTCAGCAAGTATAAAAGTTACGAGAAGAGCAAAGGACGGCAAAGATGGTGTTGGCATTACCAGTGCTGACGTGGTATTTGCTCAGTCTAAGAGCAACACGAATCCACCTGCTGATGCTGATGTGTGGAAAACCCAGGTTGATGAACTGTCATTGGTTGACGGCTACCTTTGGAGTGGTACAAAGATAATCTACTCCAACAAGAAAATAGCAATTACAGGCAAGTACTGCATTGGCAGCACACGAGACTATACAGATATTGAGGAATTATATTACCTCTCTGATAGTGGTGACAAGATACCTACGAACGTAACGTTTCAGCCAAGCTTCAAGCCCGAAAAAGGCAAGTATCTGTGGACTTGCATCCGTTACCGATTCAAAGCTCAAAGCGGCTCGGCTGAAAATACGAATTGGGTATATTCTACCCCTACTTGTGCAGGCTATTTCGGTGATGATGGTGTTAGCGTACAATCATCTGATGTTGTGTTTGCTATTGGCGAAAGTAAAACGACCGCACCAGCTACAGGTTGGATTACAAACTTCGGCGGACTTACGCTTGCTGAAGGAAAGTACGTGTGGACTTGCACAAAGACAACACTGACCGATGGCGATTCTTACTACACAGGCGCATACTGCCTTGGCGAGTGCTACGATTTTGCACAGGTAGATGAGTTGTACGCACTTGGCAGTAGTGCCACCAAATCGCCAGATATAGATTCTTCACTTGGTGTCAATATATGGCAATCGTCATATACGCCTAAGAAAGGTATGTATTTGTGGACTTGCGTCAGAGTTACCTATAATAGTAATACTCCACCATATTATCTCAACAAGAAATGCGTGAGTTACTTCCCTGCTGATGGAACTAACGGAACAAAGTTCACACCGAAGGGAACTGCTTACGGTCATTATACAGCATCTAGCAAGATGCCCAAACCATCAGATGATGTCTTAGGATTGCTCTATCTTGTCGATAAAGTAGATACGCTGCTTACTCCTATTAATAAGCCTTGCGTGGTGTGGTGGAAAAGTTTTTCCGCTGGCTCCTATATGTTATCTTATGATGCTGCCGAAGAAGGTGATGCTTATAATGTTGATGGCACTCTGTGGGTACATAACGGAACAGTATGGAAGGACTTTGGTAGCATTCAAGGACCGAAAGGCGATGATGGTCAGGATGCGCTGAATATCGAGTTATCTACGGATAAGATTCTGTTTAGTTGGGATAGCAAAAACAAAAGCTATGATGTTGCAACTAAGGACATTGCTCTTATTGTCAAGCAAGGCAACAACATCATTAATATTAGTGACTACACTATCAACTTTCAAGCTGTAGAGAACTTCGATATAGGCAGTAACAACAAAAATATCAGAACAGATGGAGCATCTGATGGATATACCTATAATATTTCCTTCTATTCTGCTGGTATTGCCTTGAAAGAATACACTTTCAACGCATCTGTTAACGGTAAAGAACAGACGGTGAACTACCCTGCAAGCAGTTGCTCGGTGAAGATGTTGATTACCTATAATGGCATCACCTACACCAAGATAATTGCCATTGAAGTGTCGTTCGTCCAGATGTATGGCGATTTGGCGTGGAATACCGAGCAGCTATCTTCTACATACGGAGAGCTTGTTAGTACTGGTGGGCGATTATATAAAATGGAGACAAATATCGCACAGAATGCGAAAAATATAACACTGACGGCAACAAAAACCGATGATTTAGAGAAGCAGTACTCTGAAATAAAGGCTCAATATGATAGCATAAATATCAGCGTAGGAAATATCAATGATGGATTGGCAGCTACGGGAATCAATATCACAAAAGGCACTATTCACATGACCGCTGCAAATTTCACTCTCGTCAATAATGATGGTGTGCCAACATTAGGCGTTGACGCATTTGGTAATTGTTCTTTTACAGGAACTATCAATGCAACGGGCGGAAACTTCGGTTCTTTGCAAATTACTTCGTTTACTGATTCTACAGGATTTAAATTCTACGGAATGTCTGCACATACAGACCCCACATCTGTGATACCTGCGTCAACCTACGAGCTTAGTCATAATGGGCTATATATAGGCTCTGGGTTGAAAACTAATGGTGGTTCTGTTTGGATAGGTAGTAATGGAAGGAAGACTGGTAACGATTTTAGCTGGGATGATGGCGTAATCAAAGTAGATGCAGACAATTCCGAAGCTACCAACGCTGAAATTAGCGGTATCGGTGTGAACGTAGTCGGCAATCCTAGTCATAGCGCAATCGGCATGAAGGTATCTGCTACAGGCGGTAAAAATAACTATGCGGTTTATGCTGAGAATGGTGACTTTAGAGCTGAGAATGGTGCGTTCATCGGTGTGCATCGTGGCAA
>OIZP01001319.1_pt1 | contig 12974 bp, 9 predicted proteins | sample 1588531 | NCBI WGS metagenome assembly OIZP01 (sample SAMN03283283) | human gut metagenome | biome: human-associated habitat; material: feces | host: Homo sapiens | place: Peru | collected 2012 | reverse complement strand
CACCACCATCGTTGGCATAAGTATCATGGCTTTCACCCCAATAAACCAACTTTTCAGTCTTTGCTTTTCTCTGATTGAAATTGCCAACAGATTCGTTGATAGAACCACCAGCGAAAGAATTGGCAAAGCCGTTACCATAACCATTATCGGTAATGCTCATGTAGGTTTGATACTCTGGGAAAAGAATATTATCATTACCACCAGTACCATCAAGGATTTCACCATAGTTGTACATGGTCTGATCCACCACATTCTTCATAAAAGAATCGCCTTCAGAAGGCAAACCGATGTGCTTGATAGCATCCCAACGGATACCATCCACGCCACAGGCTTTCAAGTCCTGGATGTACTGACTGATGATGGCTTGCACAGTAGGATTGTTGGTATCGAGGTCCCACATTCCAATCATACCAAATGTAACCTGATGGCGGTCATTCCAGTTACCCACACCAAATCGTTCATGATAAAGACTCTCGTCCTTCAAGCGTTCAGCCACGTTAGGATGGTCGGTATGGTTGGCAACAACATCCACAATCACCTTAACACCATACTTATGAGCCTCAGCACAGAGAGCCTTCAGATCAGCTTCAGAGCCAAGACCATTTCCTATCTTAAAATCGTATGGACGATAAACATCATACCAAACGGAGCCTTTACCAGCTCTTTCATGAACAGGAGAAGTCTGAACGGCGGTAAAACCAGCCTTGGCGATATTAGGGATTTCTGCCTGGATATCTGCCAACGTCCAGTCGAAGCAATGAAGGATGACACCATCCTGAATTTTGTCTTTAAGACCATATTTGTTGTCTGCGAAGATGTTGGATGCCATGCTGAAGAGCATCACCAACATCAGGAGACCATAGTTTATTGTTTTTTTCATAATCTGCTATTTATTTTCTGATGATTACTTTCTTACCATTATGAATATAGAGTCCTGGCTGAGCAGGTTTGCTGATACGGACACCTGTGATAGAATACCATGCATCATCGGTTGTCTTCTTTACATCTGCAATGGTAGCATTCTCAATGGCTGTCACGACCTTACCGTTTACATAAACCGTTTCACCCTGAAGAGTAGAACCAGCTTCGCCATTATTGATTACGAAACTACCGGTAAGGAATGCTGCAGGAACCTCCAGAGAATAATAACCTTTCTTGCCGTTATACTCTGTTTCTTCGTCGAGCTGCATCTTCACGCCAGGCCATTCTACTGAAGCCTTTGTTCCGTTATAAATATAGCAATATACATTCTTCAGGTTCTCTATTGCATTATCAAAGAATACTTTCACCTTGCCTGCAGGAGCAATCTCAATGGTCTTGGTAAAATTACCCTCTACATAATAACCATGATTTTTGAATTCCAGGTCACCATCAACCAGTTTCTGTTCACCATCATGAGTAAAGACAACACCTGTAGGGATTTCTGTTCCACCCGTATAGGTCCACTTAAAGACATTCTTACCATCTTTAGTGCCTACTTTAGTCATGGCATCACCTGGCCAGGCAGCTTCGGTAAACTGATCTTTATCGCTATTCCAAGCCCAAATCTTGGCATTGTCATAACTTGTCTCCAAGAACACGGAGATCTCGTTTTCCGTTACCACTGGTGTATAGTCTGCAGCAAATGCTGGAGCTGGAGCCACGAAAGTCATGCTTAGCAGCAATACCAGTGTACAAATCAACGTATAAAATTTCTGCATAAACAAAATGTATTAAGTTTGAATTATAAGATTTCGTCGGCAAAAATAAGAATACTTTTTGAAAAGCAGATGAAGAAAAGTTGAATAATTGGCATTAAAAAAAGACAATCGTTTGCACAATTTGCAAGCGATTGCCTTCTATTTTCTGACTTAATAATATTTATATTATTAGCGCTACACCCTAGCGCATTCAGGTTCTTACTTTGCTATTCCGGAATACTACTGACAGACATAGTTACAGAAAAGTCCTCAGAAGCGCTTGAGCGAGATCTGGTAGAACCAAGCGGAAGTTTCAAATGAAGGAGATATGTCTTCCTCTTTTCAAAATTAAAAGGATTATTAACATCTAACAGATTTTTCCTTACCATTATCGTTTGCTGAGAAGTTCCCTGCTGTACCGTATAAGTAATCTTCAGAAAAAAAGCCTCGTTCTTTTTCTGAGGGATTACATAGAGATAAGAATTGGGATTATTTTCTATTTTTGCACATGTATGGTCTAACTGAGAAGCAGTTAACTTTAAGTCGCCTCCATCTTCAGTATCGGGAGGAGTCCAGGTATAAATCACTCTTGTACTTTCATCATTGACAATAGACCACCCCCAGAACACATTATCTCTTTCGTCTGCCAGATCCAGGTAGCCCTTGACATCCAAAGCCCCTTTATCTTCAGAGACACCATACAGTTTCACCTCCTTAACTTTAATCACAGCACCATTTTCCTCTAATGCCTGATTGGCTGTGATATCAAAAGCCAAACGGGCTAAAGCATGCTTAAACTGAAAATTCACTTTACTGGCAGAAGCCGGAGATTTTGGTACATTTATATTTTTTTGGAATCCCCACACCAAATCTACAGGATTAACAGAAGAATTAAACTCTATATAAGTTGGATTAGTTTTGTTTTCCCCGGGGGCATTAACCAGTTTTACTCCTTCAATATAAGGAGCATAGGCATAGAAATCCACAGAACCATTATCTGGCCAATATTGGGTATTTGTATATCCCCAACTATTTCCATTCCAGGTTACGTGTTCATTATCCATCATATCTGAAATTGTCCCATCAGCATGGGTGTGTCTTGCAAAGACACTAAATCCAGTCGTTTCCTTGAGAGAAGCAAGATTGGTTACTCCCGTACGGGTTGAAGCATTCCGACCCAGATAAGCATCAAAGTTGATTTCAGAAGATGAAGGTGAAGTTTCTTCCACGCCTTCGCCAGCACAACCAGATAAGACCAGCTGTGCTATCAAAACATAAAAGGCTAAACGAAGAAACTTCATCTTATTGTATCTATTAATTCTTTATTTTTACCCGATAAGATTAATTCCAAGAATTGATTTCGCCCTGATTGATATCTCCCCAACCTTCAACTGTTGTTACATCGAATTCGATAGGAGTCAGACCAAGAGTCAAGTTGATGGTATATGCCTTGCCCTGCTCGAAGTTCTTTTCAAGTTTCTGATAAACCATATTTGTCATTGGTGTCGTTACACCATTATAGCCTTTTATAGTGTACTCTACGATAACATAAAGTTTATCAGTTGCTGAAGCAGAGAAATCCTGTGGAATAACAAAGAGAAAATTATCTACTGCATTAGTAGTTGCATCTGTAGTCAATTCCGTACCACTGGTATTGGTAAACCATTCAAAATTCAGCTTTTCATCAGAAGTTGATGGTGTCCAAACACCAGTAGACAAATCTATGGTACCCTTTGGACAGAAAGCTTTTGATGTTCCATCAGCAGATCCTGCCAATGTAATTTTGTTCAACGTAATGGTTGTACCAGCATCGGCAACACTTGTTTTGACGGTATACCCAATCTTAGCCAACGCATGTTTGAAAGTAAATTTAACAGGATTGTCAGCCTTTGTCTTATTCTCAGCATTAGCCCACAACAAATCTTTCTGGTCTGCAACCTGATCTGCTACAGTAAAATTAATAGATGTATTATTTAACGTTGTTCCATCTACATATGGAGCATACGCCAAGAAATCAATATGGCCTTGTGGTAACCAATACTTAATAGGATCATATGTCCACGCAGAAGTTTTATAAGTAACCGGCTGGTTATCAAACCAGTTCTTACCATAAGCAGTTGCAGTTCCTTCAGAGCTATAGTTACCAAACACACCAAAACCTTCAGTTGATTTCTGAAGAGCATCTTTATTCAGCTCGCTACCACGTGAACCATTTACAGAAACAGCACTTCTTCCCAAATAGCCATCAAAGCTGATAGCCTCGTTCTTAGAAGAATTGTCTGAAAGACTATTCAAGTCTTCGCTTGAACAACTTACCAATGTCAACGCTGCCACAGCAGCAATACCCATAAATATTTTCTTATACATAACAATTGTGATTTTTAAATTAACTAAATTACTAAAACTTTATCTGATTCTTATCATTTTACTATTTCTACAGTTCCATATCAATATCCTCAGGTTTGCCCCAATCCTGGATTGTGACGTCAAAACCGCCAGAACTTCCCTCCGAAGGCTTCACCTCAGGCAAAGGTTCAGGTACCTTAACATCTACATGAAGAGTAACCGTATAACCTAACTCTGATGAATTATCGTCTTTCTGAAACTTATCTCCAACCGCAAACTGATGATCTATCTGCGTCTTGTTGTCTATCAACAAAGCTGAAAGAGACAGTTTATTGTTGTCTGCATCAGGTTGGGTGGTTTCAGGTAGACCAAAACATTTAACCGATGTCTTCAACGTTCCTAGAGTCGCGTCATTCTCATCTATCGTTTTCGTCCAGGTCTCCAGAAGATAAGTCACCTTACTCTGAAGCGGCTTCCCCAGTCCCAGCAGAAAACCTTTCGAAATACCAGTTAAGGATCCTCTCGTATAACGCAGGTATCCTATACTTGGAACTTTCACGCTGACCTGGATATGCGAAAGCACATTCCTTGGAGTTAAAGTTACCTCAGAAAAGTCTTCAGAAACCTCGAATTCATCGAGTTTATCAGAGGCAAGCCACTCGGGCTCAACCCCTATCAATTCATTATCTCCACGAGAGTACCAGCGCGATGTTGCATGCTGTACTACAGCCCGCGCTGTCTCGTAAGAGTCCATTCCTAGAAAGTCGAGTGTACCAAACTCTGTCGTACTTTGGTTGAATACCAGTACACGATATTTTCCTGGTTCTAAGAAAAAGTCGGCATGAGTAATCTCATTGGTCAACACAGTTTGCGGAGCACCACCTGACCAGGGGAATACCATGACCGTCATACCCGTAGGCACCTCTTTATCAAACAAATGCCAATCCACATTAATCCGAACCATTTTACGGTCGCTCTCTTGCGGGCAATCGGAGTAGTCGTCATAAATGCAAGAAGCAAACAGTATGGTGAGGAGCCAACAGAGCATGAATCGATTTATACATCTTTTCATGAATGCTTCATATTTATAAAACTTCTTTTATCGGCTCAGCCAAGCCTCCGGATTGAGTTTGGCTGTCTCCTTGCGAAGCTGGAACTGGAGGATGTTATCAGAGCCCACGGCACCAAGAGCCTGACGGGTACTTACCTTCTGACCCTTATGAACGCTGACCGATTTCAGATTACAGTAAACAGAGATGTAGGCTCCATGACGGACCAGCACATTCCACATGCCACCATAACCGAAGACGGCACTCACCTCACCATCGTAGATGCTGCGAGCCACACAACCCGGCTTGCCCTGGATGTTGATACCCTTATTATCAAGCGTAACACCCTTCAAGCCCTGCACGTTATACTGACCGAAATGGCTCACGATGCGATAACCTCCACTGATAGGCATCGGCAGACGACCACGGTTTGCCTCAAAGCCACCACTCAGCATGCGGTCCACCGAACTCAGGGTAGCTGCTTCCTGCGCCTCCTTCTTGGCAGCAGCAATCTCACGAGCCTGACGCTCCTCATCCGCTTTCGCCTTCAGCTCGGCAGCCCTGCGGTCAGCTTCCGCCTTCTTAGCCGCCTGTTCGGCAGCAGCTTCACGAGCAGCCTGTTCTGCGGCAGCACGCTGGGCAGCCTCGGCAGCAGCACGAGCCTTAGCCTGCGCCTTGGCTTTCGCCTTCGCCTCTGCCTGGGCAGCAGCTTCTTCCTGTGCCTTTCTTGCAGCTTCGGCAGCAGCACGAGCCTCCTCGGCAGCCTTTCTTCTTGCAGCCTCGGCAGCTGCCTCACGAGCCTTCGCCTCAGCAATACGACGTGCATTCTCCCTTGCAGCAGCCTCAGCAGCAGCTTTCTTACGCGCCAGTTCCTCTGCACGCTTCTTGGCTGCAGCGGCTGCAGCAGCCTTGCGCTTAGCCTCGGCAGCAGCACGGGCACGAGCCTTGGCTACTTCCTGCTGAATCAAGCGGTCGATCTGAGCATTGATGGCTGCATCCTTCTGGCGCTGATCGGCGATGACAGCCTGAATGGTCTTCTGCTGCTTCTGCAGTCCGTGTACCATCTCCTGCTGCTGGGTCTGCTTGCCTTCAAGAGCAGTTTTCTCCTGCTTGCCCTTATATAATAAGGTATTCTTATGCCCCTTTACATTCTGCAACTGCTTGTGCTTATCGTTCACCTGCTGCTGCTTAGCCTTTACAGCCTCGCCCTGCACCTTCTGATAAGAAGAGTACTGGCGGATGAACGAGAGACGGCGGTACATCTGGGTCAGGTTCTTGGCACTGAAGATAAACATCAGCTTGTCCTGCACCGTATGATGCCGGCTCATATATCGCATAGAACGGATATACTTGTTCTTTCTATCCTGCAACTGCTGCTGAAGGGTCTTCAACTGCGCCTGCAGGATACCGATGTTTCCATTAATATGATGAATATCCTTCTCGATACCTTCAATCTTCTTCTGACTCTGGTCTATTTCGCCATTCAGCGCCATCAGGTCTTCCAGGCGCTTCTTCACGTCAGCCTTGTTCTTGCGCAAAGCCTGCTCCTGCTCCCTGATTCTTCGCTGGATATCGGCACGCTGCCCCTGCAATCCTCTGATAGAAGCATTGCTATAGGTAGCAGCACGGCGTTCTGCCTTGGTAGGTGCCTTGGCACGGCGAGCCGCCGGTTTTCTTTGATCCTGATGCTTACGATTGGCAACAGCGGTTTTCTTCACCGGCTTTTTATGCACCGTTTTCTGCGCATAGGGAGCAAGCGAGAACATGATTGCCAATAGGAAAAATATAATTCGCTTCATTATTCAATATATGATTTCATTGTTTTCTTTCGCGACAAACACTACATATTCATCAGTTTGCCGAGTACATCCTCTGGAGCCACCTTCTTGTACTTGTCAGACACTTCGGTCTGTGCCTCCCATTTACTGTCGGTCTTCACGCTCTTCATATCGATGTTGATCTTCACTACCTGAGGCTTGTTGTTCACCATAGCAGAGAGCGTAAGATTCTGGGTAGCCGGAAACATCTTCACGCCCACGCTCTTGAAATTGCTGTATTTCAGATTGAGCTTGGCTGTGCTGGTGCTTCTGTCCAGATACACCACATTGGCCTCGGTGATTCTGCCCGAATTACGGTTGGCAGTCCAGGTATAGTTCAGTTTGCCATATTGCAGAGCCACAGGTACATTCTCACCCACAGCATCCAGGTTGGCAGAGAACTTCTTCAGGTCTGCATCTGTCACCTTCTTGGTTCCAGGCACGAGCAACTGGTTCCAGAAGAGTGCCTGGAGAGAATAGAAGTTTACGCCCTGCTTCTTCAGGAAATCCACCTGGGTATAATCTGCCTTGATGTATTCCTTGTGAAGGCGGTCGATGATCAGCACATAGTTAGGGGTAAATTCCAGTCTTCCCACTTCTGTACCCAGGATAGGGATGAAGAGCTGGATGCGGATTACCTCATCCTTGCGCATACTCAACTTGCCCGGCACGGTGATGTCCTTATCTGCTGCCTGCAGATTGAAATTCATATTGCCCACAATATTATTGGTATAAACCTGATTATCCGATACTTTCTGGACAAAAGCCAGATTCCTGAGCGCAGCCGACTGCTCAGCCTTTGTCTCGGTCTTCTTATCGTTGGCATTCACCTTTCCAGCTCCTTCCATCTTCTTGGTAGTGCCGCAGGAAGCCATCAGCAGGAGTGCCGCAGCAGCTACTGCCATATTCATCTTCTTCATATTCATTACTTCTTTTTACCTTTCTTATTCTTTTTACCCGCAGACTTGCCTGCCACTTTCGTTTTTTTGAGCTCAGCAGCTGCAGGGTTCTTCTTTCGTTGGAATTCTTCCTCGGAAATATATTGCTTATTTTCTATCTTCCATTTCAGGATTTCGGTCTGATGGTCGTCATCCAAGGCCTGCTTCCAATAGCCGACAGCCTCATTCACCATACCGTTCATAGCGTAAATATCGCCGGCGTGCTCCAATACCGTACTGTTATTCTCGGTAGAATCACGGTTCTTGAGAGCCGCATCGATATAGGTCTTGGCATCTACATAACGCTCTTCCATAAACAGGATCCAGGCATAGGTATCAAGATAGGTACCATTGTTCGGTTCCAGTTTGATGGTCTTGTAGCTCATCGCCTCAGCCTTGTGCAGATCCTTGCCTTCCTCGCTCAGATAATAGGCGTAGTTGTTGAGCGCCATTACGTTGTCGGCTTTCCACTGCAGACAGGAATCATAGGCTGCAAAGGCTGCATCCTTCTGATTCTTCTGATGCAGGATGTCGCCCATCACGGCATAGAGATCAGAAACCAGGTCGTTGGCAGAGAGTTTATTCACCTGAGCTACACCCAGCCGGAACTCATTGAGCGCCGCATCTTCGTCCTTATTCTGATAGTAAGCCATACCTCCGAAATAATAGAAGATCATCTCTTCCGGATTGTATTCGTGGGCAGCCTTCGCCTGTTCGATCACTTCATGATACTTCTTCTGATTCCAGAGCAGCTGAATGGTCTGGATGCGCGCATTGGCATTGTCTGGAGCGATACCAAGCACCTTTTTGAAGGCTGAAATCACAGAGTCGGTCGGCATCTTCTTCAAACTCATATAGGCAGCACGCACCTCGGCTATTTCAGAAGACGGCTGTGGCACATTGAGCACCTTATCGAAGAGGGCGATGACCTTGGTAGAGTCGCCACCTTCGGTTTCATTGTTCTGGATGAAGGAACGGAACATCATGATTTTGGTCTGGGTATCCGTCTTCTGACTCATCAGAATCTTATCGAGCATACCATTCGCCAGATCCGCCTGCTTGGTGGCATTGTAATAATCATAGAGCGACATCTGGGCGTAGGAATTATCCGGTTCTTCCTTCAGCACATCGGTGAAGTACTTGAACGCTTCCTTCTGACGGTCGTGCTGCATCAGCCAGTTGCCCAGCATGGTTTTATACTGCATATCCAGAGGATGCTGTTCTACGAGCGACTTCAGTTCGTTATAGGCAGCCTTCTTGTCATCCATCATCTCATGGATACGCATCTTGGTGAGTGTAAACTGCTCGCTCTCACCTTCTTCGGTCTCCAGACGGCTGACGGTATTGAGCATCATCTTGAAGTTCTTCTGCTGCTGATAGAGCTGCGCCAACACGCGGAGCACATCCGTATTGCTGTGATTCTTGGCATAGACAGCCTCGTAGGCATTGATGGCATCCCCGTATTTTCCCTTGCTGATATAGTATTGGGCGAGTCGCTCTGCAAAAATCAGGTTCTCAGGATCCTGCTCTATCGCCTTCTGCAATCGCAGAAGACCCAGCGAATCCTGCTTCATCTCGGTCAAATAGAGAGACAGATAATAATTTGCCGTAGCCGAGTTAGGATCGATGTTCCGGGCGTGTTCGTAGAGATCGAAGGCGGCAGAATAATTGCCAGCTGCATGCTGGCGAGCCGCCTCGGTCAAGAAGTAATCATATCGCTTACGATTGTTTGGAGAAAGCGAATCCACCCTTACAGTCTGCTGTTGCTGTCCGACAGGCTGCATCTTCTTTTTTCGGGCGAGCGAAGGCAAGGCTATGGCGCCAATGAGCACCACAGTCACCCAGACTCCCATGTTTCTTAAATCTATCTTCACTATCAAATCTTATCTAAAAATCCTTATCTTATTTTACGCCGGTATGACCATAACCGCCTGCACCACGCTCAGTTTCATCCAGCTCCTCCACCTCGATGAAGTCGCACTGTTCGTGCTTGGCAAGCACCATTTGTGCGATACGCTCGCCATCATTGATGACGAAATCTTGCTGTGAGAAGTTGATGAGCAGCACCATGATTTCTCCACGGTAATCGGCATCGATGGTACCCGGAGTATTGAGCACGGTGATGCCATGCTTCAGAGCGAGACCGCTGCGAGGACGGATCTGTGCCTCATAACCAGCCGGCAATGCCATGAAAAGCCCCGTAGGAACGAGTCGGCGCTCCATAGGATGAAGCACGATAGCCTCTTCGATGTTTGCACGCAAATCCATGCCCGCACTCTGAGGTGTGGCAAACGCAGGGAGAGGCTGATGCCCCTTATTGATAATCTGTACTTTCAGCATAATTTTCTATTTTTCTGCAAAAATACTGCTTTTTAACCGAATAATAGCATTTTAGACGTGAAAATGATATAATTTATCCTTTTTTATTTTGATTTATCCTAACTTTCGTGTATTTTTGCACAATAGACAACATAAAAGACTCATAATACAGAAAGAATATGGAATGGACCCAACTCATATCTAACAAGCGATTCGGACAGGAGCATAAGCACGCCGAGCGCCACGATGACCGCTCGGAGTTCAAGCGCGATTACGACCGACTCATCTTCTCTTCGGCTTTCCGCCGGTTGCAGAACAAGACGCAGGTATTCCCGCTGCCGGGCAGCATCTTCGTACACAACCGTCTCACTCACAGCCTGGAAGTGGCAAGTGTGGGTATGTCGCTGGGCAACGATATCTCCCGCCACATCATCGAAAAGCGCCCGGAGCTGAAGGATACGCTCTTCGAGGAAATCGGAACCATCGTGAGTGCAGCCTGCCTGGCGCATGATCTGGGCAATCCTCCCTTCGGTCATTCCGGAGAAAAAGCCATCCAGACTTTCTTCAGCGAGGGTGCCGGACAGGGATTGAAAGATGAAGTTTCTGCCGAGTTCTGGGACGACATTACCCATTTCGAGGGTAATGCCAACGGCTTCAGAATCCTGACGCATCAGTTTAAAGGTCGCCGCCAGGGTGGTTTCGTGATGACCTATCCTATGCTTGCAGCCATCGTGAAATATCCTTTTGCCAGCAGTCTGGCAGGAAAGCACGGAAAGTTTGGATTCTTTACTTCCGAGGCCGAATCTTACCAGAAGGTAGCAGAGGAGTTGGGAATCCTGAGAAAATCGAAACCGGGAGAGCCACTGGAATATGCCCGCCACCCGCTGGTGTATATGGTAGAAGCCGCTGATGACATCTGTTATGAGATTATGGACATCGAAGACTCTCACAAGCTCAAGATCTTATCCTTCGAGGAGACAGCAAACTTACTGCTGGGATTCTTTGACGAGGAAACCCAGCAGAAGATTCGCCAGCGAATCCTGGATGAGGGATTGACCGATGAAAACGAACAGGTAGTGTACATGCGTGCCTGCGTAATCGGAAAGCTTGAGAACGAATGCGTCAATGTTTTTCTGAATCACGAAGAGGAAATTCTTGCCGGCACTTTCGAGGGATGCCTCATCGAACATATCGCCGAACATCAGCGCCAAGCCTATCAGAAATGTACGCAGGTTTCCCGCAAGAAAATCTATGCCAGCAAACCGGTTCTCGACATCGAACTTTCGGGTTACAAGATCATGGCTACCCTGATGGAGGTCTTCATCGATGCCGCCGTGAATCCATCCCGCTTCTACTCCAAGCAACTCCTGAGAAGGGTAAGCAGCCAGTACGACATAGAGAACGAGAATCTGGAGGAGCGAATCATGGCGATATTGGATTACATCAGTGGCATGACGGATATCTATGCACTCGACATCTATCAGAAAATCAACGGAATAAGTCTGCCGATAGTATAGAAACAAAGCAGGCATACGAAATCTGATGCTTACCAACAAAAAGCATTTTAGTTTCCCAATTCCAACTGATTCTTCACAAGATTATAGTAAGCGTTGGCGCTGACCTTGACTCACACCATTACCCTCCATACCTATTTTCGTATGATAACCCAGAGGCAACGTGCGGATAAAACCATCTACATTAGCCATCTTTGCCGCCTTATAAAGTCGAGTCTCATCCAGAGAATCGCTGTCAAGGGCAATATTGTGGGCAAAAGTATCACTGAAGATGAAACTCTCCTGCATCACAGATCCTGTCACGCTGCGCCAAAAATGAGGATTTATGGAAGTCAGCGGCAAATTACCCACCTTGATGCTTCCATGGTTAGGCTGATAAAAACCCTGCAGGAGCTTGATAAGCGTGGTCTTGCCACAGCCGCTCTCTCCCACAATCGCCGTCACCTTACGTTCTGGTATTTCCAGGCTGACGTCATTGAGGGCATAATTTCGCTCAGCACCATCATAGCTGAAAGTAACGTGCTCTACACGGATGGTCCTATCCTCAGGCAGTTCGGTAACCTTGTCATCAAGGTCAGTATCCTCATCGGGCTGTGAATGAATCTCATTCAGTCGCTCCAGGCTGATTTTGGCATCCTGGACAGACTGGATAAAGCTGATGAAGTCGTTGATAGGAGCGGAAAGCTGACCGATGGTCAACCCTTTCACGCTGATGCGAAAAAGCCTCATCTGCACACGCTCCCATTCCCAGCGCTTCTGACGCTCACAGTTGTTAAGCTTGATGTCCTGCATTCCCTGTATCAGCTGAATCATCTTGTTGCGTTCGGTAGCCGACTGGCTGAAGCGCTTATAGTCCAATTCACGGCGATACTTCATGAAGAATGCAACCCATAATATATATAAGGTGTTGCCCAGCAAAAATACACCAAGCACGAGAAGGCTATAATAACCGAGCACAACTGAAAACACGACAAAGTTTGCAAGAGAGAAGATGAAACCCAGCGAGTTGCCCATCAGGAACGATTTTATGCGGGAATGATCTTCTATGCGCTGCATCAGGTCGCCAATCTTCTTTGTATCGAAGAAATGGAGCGGCATCTTCATCAGCTTGACCAGGAAGTCTGAAATCAGGGCAATGTCAATTCGGGTATTCACATGCAGCAATATCCAGCCCCGGATAAAGTTCACGCTAAGCTGGGCGATGAAAAGCACGAGCTGGGCGATGAGGATGAGCGTGACGAAGCCCAGGTTCTTTCCATTGACTCCCCTATCCACCAACGCCTGTGTCAGAAAAGGGAAAACTAATTGCAAC
>OIZP01001316.1_pt1 | contig 13010 bp, 13 predicted proteins | sample 1588531 | NCBI WGS metagenome assembly OIZP01 (sample SAMN03283283) | human gut metagenome | biome: human-associated habitat; material: feces | host: Homo sapiens | place: Peru | collected 2012 | reverse complement strand
GCTTTCAAAATGTGAAACTCGTTTACAAAACGGGAAACTCGGGTGACTATTGAGCGGATACGACCGGAGAACACCTTCTCCGGTCGATTCATGTCATTTTCGGGTCGATTCATGTCAAAAATGGTTTTCCAATGGAAAAATAAGGTACAATTCTCTCAGACAACAGAAAACTGTTGTAGGAAGGAGAAAAATATTATGAAGAGAAAAATGATCGCATGCGTTATGGGACTGGTACTGGCATTGTCATTAGCAGCCTGCGGTGAGGAAGAAGTGGTTGTGGAAAACACTAATGAGGAAGTGACGGTAGAGGTACAGACCACAGAGGCGGAAGAAACTCCGGCGGAGACTGTTGCAGAGACAGATACAGAAGCAGAGGGTGGCCCCCTGTTACAGGTGGAGGTTATGGAGATTCCGGATCTGAGCGGCACGGAATGGACTTTTGCAGGCGGTATGATCGACGGTGTTGAAATGGAGGAAGAGGATCTGAATGCAACACTGGAGACTTACGGCGGTACTTTAGGTCTGGTATTCGGTGAAGACGGTGCAGTTACCATGGTACAGGGTGGCGGAAATGCAGAAGGTACATATGAGTATTCCGATGATAACACTGCTATTAAGATGACCCTGGATTTCGGAGGAACAGAGATTTCTTACGCAGGCTTTTTGTCTCAGGTAGGTGATACCGTGACACTGATCGCCATGTCTGATATGAATGGTTATGACGGACTTTATTTTGTACAGTAAAACACAGCAGGAAATATTGGAAAAGTAGAAAGAATGAAAAGGGGAGGGAAGAAATGACGATAGAAATTGTAATTATCGTAATGTTGCTTGCCTCCCTTTTTGGAGCCTGGGTATTGTCGGTGTGGCGTAAACTGGAGATGCAGGAAGAAAATATCCGCAATGCCTTACATCAGACACTGGTACAGCTTTCCGCCGAACGGGAAGCACTGGAAGGCTTGACGGAGCTTTTGAAAGATGGCATTGATGCAGAACTCTTACAGGAGATGAGATGTTCTCTGGAGAATGCACAGGATGGCGGAGAAGTACGACAGCCGGAGTGGATATCAGAACGACAGAGAGAATTATTAAAAGTACAGAATAAAATTGCAGAGATCTCGGAAAGCATGCCGCTTTTGCAGGCACAGGAGACCTATCAGAAGTACTGGAAAGCAGCGAAAAGCTATGAACATATGGTGGAGACCAGCGGACTGATCTATAACGATTCCGTGGAAAGCTATAATGGGATGCTCCGTAAGATGCCGGATCGTATAGCAGCGGGAATCTGTGGGTCCCATCGGAAAAAATTGATCGAGATCATGTAAGCTATATATATTTTAAGGAGGGTAAAGTTATGGGATTGTTTACAAACAACAAAAAATTATGTCCGATCTGCGGAAGCCCAACACCGAGACTTTTGGCATCGGCAGTGGATGGACAGAATCTGTGTAAGGAGTGCGCAGGCAAAATCAATCTGCCGGACGGTGTACAGGATGGCATGACGGTGGACGATTTCCGGGAATATATCAACATCCATGATGCGAACAAGCCGTTACGCGACAGCTTTACAGAGACTTATCGCTATAATTTCGGCTTTTTCAAGGGAGCGTTATTGTTGGATTTGGACCATCAGCTGCTACGTCTCGGAGACGGCGAAGCGGTATTTGCCATGGAACCTGCAAATATCAGGTCTTTCCGCATTTTAGAGGATGGAGAAGTATTGTTTGAGGGAGAAAAGGGGAATTTCCGGAGCTACAAGAGTGATATTAAGGAACGGTTAAAAGAATTGAAGCCCAGGATTGAAGAATACAAGATGCTGCGGCATGAGTATGAGATCATGGCAGAGATGGAGCGCAACAGAGAGCAGAACGGCAGGGATAATGACCGAGATTTCAGGGACCGGGTAACAGAACCGGACTTCAATGTGCCTAATCCGGTAGACAAATTTGCAGTGGAGATCATCCTGGAACATCCTTACTGGAAGAACTTCTATAAGGAGACGGGTGCGCCGAAATTCAACAGCGATCATCCCAGTACCATTGATTATCTGGATGATTATACACAGAAGACAGAGGAACTGCACGCGCTGGCACAGAATCTGATGCAGCTGATCGATCCGCAGGCGCAGGAACAGGTAATAGATCCTCATGCCTCCGCACAGAGCCAGGGCACTCAGAGTGCACCGCAGGCTGCACCTGTACAGACAGAGGATCCGACTGTGGCATTGCCCAAGTATAAGGCATTGATGGATGCCGGCGTTATCACAGCAGAGGAGTTTGAAGCGAAGAAGAAACAGCTGCTGGGACTGTAAAAAGGACTGTAAAAAGTGAATAATTCAAATTGACGGGCACATGGCTGTCGGATATACTATAAGAGTATGATATCTTACATGGGTATGATACGGAAAGCAGGATCTGACAGCCATGAGTAGTTTACAAAAGAAAGAAACATTATTGATCGTTGATGATTCCAAATTTCAAAGAGTAGTGATCAGACAGTCCCTCGGGGAGTATTTTAACTTCGCAGAGGCTGTTTCCGGTGAAGAATGTATTCAGATCATGGAGAAGGAAAGTGATGCCATTGATCTGGTTCTGCTGGATCTGGTCATGCCGGGCATTGACGGCTTCGAAGTGCTGCGCCGCAGACAGAGCATGGAAGGCTTCAAGGATACCCCGGTCATTGTTCTGACCAATACAGAGTCCGTAGCTTCCCAGTCGGAAGCTTTTGCCCTGGGAGCAGATGAATTTATCATTAAGCCGGTGGATGCCCGTATCGCACTTTCCCGTATCAACAATACGCTGGGAGTAAAGCGCAGATTACAGAGCAGCCGGGATGAACAGAAGGCATGGGAGACCAAATCTCAGATCGATGAAATGACCAGTCTGTTCAACAAGATGACCGTAGAAAAGCTGATCACAAAGGCCCTGACAGAGCATGAGAACAGATCACATGCTTTGATGTTAATAGATATTGATAATTTTAAGTCTGTCAATGACGTCTACGGACATACCATGGGGGACCATGTCATCAGCGTGATCGCAGGGGTGATTTCTTCCCAGTTTCGCAGCACCGATTATGTGGGTCGTGTCGGGGGAGATGAATTCTGCGTATTGATGGCGGATATTCCGTCGAGAGAGATCGCACTGATCAAGGCAGAGAATCTGGTTAGTCTTGTAAAATATAAGGAGAATTTATCCATACCGGAAAATATATCTATCAGTGTGGGAGTAGCTTTTTCCGAAGCGGATGATCAGTGCTATGACGAACTGGCAGCAAAAGCCGATCAGGCTCTGTATGTCTCTAAAAAATCCGGTAAAGGGAGATATAGCGTCTACGGTGAGGAACAGCAGGCTCCCGAGAAAGTCATACAGGCTCTTGTATGGTCCGGTTCCCGTAATGTTACCAGCATGATGGAATTTGCCATGCCGGATTATGTACAGCTGAAGGCAGTAGCTTCGGTGGAAGAGATCAGATCCTGTATGGAAGAAAAGACCGATGAAGATATTCCGGCATTGATCGTGGATGTATCGGAGGAAGAAGACCAGGGACAGAGGCGTTGGCAGGAGCTTCGTAAGCTGAAGGAAGAGCATACGCTTTCCGTGATCGCTATCTGCAAGGAGGGCAATCTGGCACAAATGAAATGTGCTTTGGAGACGGAAGAACTTTCAGATCTTTTGTTGGCACCGCTGGAAGCGAATACATTGAAACGACGTGTGAAGATCTGGATGCAAAATTGCAAGTTATGATAAAGTCTGTTATAATTGGCTGGAGCATATCAAAGGATGTGCTTCAGCCTTTTTGGATGATAGAAGCAGAGGATGTAACAGTATGGATTTATTTGAATATATGCGAAGCACTAATATGGAAAAAGAAGCACCGTTAGCTGCCAGAATGCGTCCAAGGACTCTGGATGAAGTCGTAGGGCAGGAGCATATCATCGGCAAGGATAAGCTTCTGTACCGTGCCATTAAGGCGGACAAGATCAGTTCCATTATATTCTATGGACCGCCCGGTACTGGCAAGACGACATTAGCAAAGGTGATCGCCAATACTACCAGCGCCGAATTTTGTCAGATCAATGCCACCGTAGCCGGCAAAAAGGACATGGAGGAAGTGGTGGCGAAAGCCAAAGAGCTGCAGGGAATGTACGGGAAACGCACGATCCTGTTTATCGACGAGATCCATCGTTTTAACAAAGGACAGCAGGATTATCTGCTTCCTTATGTGGAGGACGGTACGATCATTCTCATCGGAGCTACTACGGAGAACCCTTATTTTGAGGTGAACGGAGCGTTGATTTCCCGTTCCGTGATCTTTGAACTAAAACCGATCCCCAGGGAGGCTATTAAAGAGCTTCTGAAGAAGGCGGTTTACGATACGGATCGCGGGATGGGAGCTTACAACGGTACGATCGATGAAGATGCATTGGAGTTTTTGGCGGATATCTCCGGCGGAGATGCCAGACATGCCCTCAATGCCATCGAACTGGGGATCATGACCACAGAGCCCGGTCCGGATGGTAAGATCCACATTACGCTCGATGTGGCACAGCAGTGCATTCAGAAGAGAGCGGCAAGATATGATAAAAACGGTGATAATCATTACGATACGATCTCTGCTTTTATCAAAAGCATGCGGGGCTCTGACCCGGATGCCGCGGTATATTATCTGGCAAGGATGCTAAATGCGGGAGAGAGCGTGACTTTTATCGCGAGACGTATTATGATCTGTGCATCGGAGGATGTGGGAAATGCGGATCCGCAGGCACTGGTAGTGGCAGTGAATGCATCCATGGCAGTGGAACGGGTCGGTATGCCGGAGGCACAGATCATTTTAGCACAGGCAGTCACTTACATTGCTACGGCACCCAAGAGCAACCGCAGCTATGAAGCGGTATCCCGGGCGATGCAGGAAGTGCAGGCCAGCGGAGATCTGCCGATTCCCACACATCTGCAGGATGCACATTATAAAGGAGCAGCAAAATTGGGACATGGTACAGGATATAAATATGCCCATGATTACCCGAATGACTATGTGGAACAACAGTATCTGCCTTATGAGTTAAGCGGCAGGGAGTTCTATCAGCCTTCGGGCAACGGATATGAAGTGAAGATCCGTGAACATATGGCAAGAATCAAAAAAGAAGCGGAGAAATCAGAATAATTCCCGGAATTAGAATAATTCTGTGATCAGATATTTGTATATTTCCTGGTTTTTCCGCTGCCAGTTATCGCAGATGGCAGCGGCAGTCTCTTCCACGGGGACGGACAGAGTGATATCTACCAGACTGATGCCTCTGTCTTTTGCCACCAGGTGAGCTTCGAACTCACCGGAAGTGGATTTGTAGTAATCTCCGAGGACGGATACTTCGTTACGCAGTGTGAACTCATTTTCCTGAAAATAGGTATCGATCTCCTGTTTGATGGTATCACCGATGCGGTTCTCGAAGAAATTCAGCGTTTCTTTTCCTTCGTCAGTGATGGACAGGTGTGTCCGGTTGCGGATCGACTGGGTGGCGATCATGCCGGCATCCGTCAGCTCATTGATGACCTGCTGTAAGGTCAGAAAATTCGTGTATTCTTTCCCGAGGATAAAGTCGCTTACCTGTGCAGTAGTGAGGGGAAAGGTAACGCGGTTCAGCATATAGAGAACGATGAGTTTATATAGAGTAAGCGGATCTTGTAACATAATGTGAGTACAGCCTTTCTTAATAGTTATGAATAGTTGTCTTTTTGAAACAGGTCACCCTGACGGATGCCCTGTTTTTTCATGCGATGGTGTAATTCGTTGAGAACACCACGCTTGTCCATACTCCAGGTGGGAGCGATCAGCAGATTTTTCGGTCCGTCACCGGTGACCCGGTGGATCACGATGTCCGGGGACAGATGGGCGAGACAGGAGATGACCAGATCGATATAGGCATCGAAGGTCAGAGCCTCGAACTTCCCTGCCAGGTAATCGTCCGCCAGATCGGTATCTTTTAGCACATGTAAAAGCTGTAATTTGATGCCGAAAGGCTGGATCCGGTTCAGATAATCCATTGTCTGAAGCACCTGAGTGTTCATTTCCCCCGGGAGTCCCAGGATCGTATGGACGATAAATGGAATCTGCAAAGCCTTAAGATCTGCACATGCCTGTTCAAAGCAGGACAGCGGATAACCTCTGCGGATATAGCGGGCGGTATCTTCGTGGATGGTCTGAAGCCCCAATTCGATCCAGAGGAACTTGCCCGGATATTCGTCACGCAGCTTCGCCAGCAGATCCAATACTTCTATGCCCAGACAGTCCGGTCTCGTGGCAATGGAGATCCCACACACATCCGGATGATCCAGGGCAGAACGATACACCTCTTCCAGATAAGGGAGAGGGGCATAGGTGTTGGTATATGCCTGAAAATAGGCAATCAGATCCTGCCCGGTTGCTTTGCTGCCGAACTTAGCCATACCTTCCGTGAGCTGTTCTGGCATTGACTTGCCTGCCATGTCCACAGCAAAATCGCCGCTGCCGCCTTTGCTACAAAAGATACAACCCCGAGTGCCCAGGGTGCCGTCCCGATTGGGACAGGACATCCGGGCATTCAGGGCTATTTTATAGCATTTATGGTGAAATGTATTTTTACAATAGGAATCCAGAGAGTAGTAGGGCTTGCCGTGCCATTCTCTTTTTATGTTATCCGGATACATTAGCGGATATGACTTTTCACGGCATTGGCTACGACTTCCGCTACCTGAGGATCGAAGGCTTCCGGCATGATATTATCATCGGAGAGCTTGTCTGCAGGTACCAGACCGGCGATGGCTTCGGCAGCGGCTAACTTCATCTCTTCAGTGATCTGGGTAGCGCGTCCTTCCAGGGCACCCTTGAAGATACCGGGGAATGCTACCACGTTGTTCACCTGATTGGGGAAATCACTGCGTCCGGTTCCAACGACACGGGCACCGGCTGCCTTTGCAACATCCGGCATGATCTCGGGAACAGGATTCGCCATGGCGAACAGGATGGAATCATGGTTCATGGAAGCTACCATTTCGGGAGTGACGATGTTAGGAGCGGAGACACCGATGAAGATGTCAGCACCCTTCAGAGCATCGGCAAGAGAACCGGTTTCGTTATTTAAGTTGGTAACTTCGGTCATTTTTTTCTGCATCCAGTTCAAGCCCTCGGTATCTTTAGAAACGATACCTACTTTATCACACATGATGATATTGGGGAAACCATAGGTCAGAAGCAGCCTGGTGATCGCCACACCGGCGCTTCCGGCACCGTTTACCACTACGCGGCAGTCTTCCTTTTTCTTACCGACTACCTTCAGGGCATTGATGACACCGGCGAGTACGACGATGGCGGTACCGTGCTGGTCATCATGGAATACAGGGATGTCCAGAATCTCCTTCAGACGTTCCTCAATCTCGAAGCAGCGGGGGGCACTGATATCTTCCAGATTGATGCCGCCGAATCCCGGAGCCAGATAGGTCACAGCCTTGATGATCTCTTCAGTATCCTGGGTATCTAAGCAGATGGGAACGGCGTTCACATTGCCGAATTCCTTGAAGAGGACTGCCTTACCTTCCATAACGGGCATTGCTGCATAGGGTCCGATGTTACCGAGTCCTAAAACGGCACTTCCGTCGGAGACAACGGCCACGGTATTGGCTTTCATGGTGTATTTGTAAGCAGCTTCCTTATCCTGGGCAATTACCTTGCAGGGCTCCGCAACACCGGGAGTATATGCAATCGCCAGATCCTCACGGGTCTTTACCGGAGTCTTGGATACGGTTTCAAGTTTACCGTTCCATTTTTCGTGCATCAGTAACGCTTTTTCGTTGGTTGTCATGACAATACCTCTTTCTTGGATTATTTATAGATATAGATGTTATGAACTATGATATAATAGAATCCGGTACTTCGCAAGGATTTGTAAAAAAATAATTTTGGGACTTCCTATTTTAAAAAATATATATTATAATAAGCGCAGATGTAGTTTTAATATCTATTTTATTTCATTGACACATCAGGATAGATCAGGAGTATTCCCCTAAGTGAACAGTTTGCAGAGTATATAATGAATACAGGAGGAGCATATGAGGGAAAAATATGAATCACTTGCATTAGTGCAGTTGAAGGAACTGGCAAAAGTGCGTGGTCTGAAGGGTACTTCCACAATGAAAAAGGCGGAGCTGGTAGAAGCCATGCTGGCAGAAGATGAGCGCCTGAAAAAAGAGGAAGAAGCGAAGGCAGCGGCAGCCAGACAGGCAGCAGCAACAAGCGGAGAGCCGGAGAGAACAGAGCGTCCCGTAAGACAGGATCGCCCCTACCGACAAAAGCCGCAGGAGAACGGTGCAGCAGAGAACGTTGGAGCGAGAAGTGAAGCTTATACCAAAGAGCGTTCTTTTAACCCGAACAATGTGGCTTATGACGAGAGCCAGTATCCCAAGGAATTAGACAGTGGTATTGAAGCCAGCGGTATCCTGGAGGTAATGCCGGACGGTTACGGATTTATCCGTTGCGAGAATTACATGCCCGGTGAGAATGATGTCTATGTGGCACCCAGTCAGATCCGTCGTTTCGGATTGAAGACCGGCGATATTCTGAAGGGTAACAAGCGGATCAAAACGCAGCAGGAGAAGTTCAGTGCGCTGCTGTTTGTTAAGAGCATTAACGGCTATACCGTAGAAGAATCTGCCAAGAGAATGGCATTTGAAGATATGACTCCGATCTTTCCCGATGAGCGGATCAAAATGGAGACTCCCGGCTGCAGCGTAGCCATGAGAGTTATGGATCTGGTGAGCCCTGTCGGCAAGGGACAGCGTGGTATGATCGTCTCCCCGCCCAAGGCAGGTAAGACCACCCTGTTAAAAGAGGTGGCAAAGTCCATTTTAAGTGGCAATCCCAAGATGCATATGCTGATCCTGCTGATCGACGAACGACCTGAGGAAGTTACCGATATTAAGGAAGCGATCCACGGAGATAATGTAGAAGTCATTTACTCTACTTTCGACGAACTTCCCGAGCATCATAAGAGAGTATCTGAGATGGTGATCGAGCGCGCAAAGCGTCTTGTCGAACATAAGAAGGATGTCGTGATCCTGCTTGACAGTATCACCCGTCTGACCAGAGCGTATAATCTGGTGGTTCCCCCCAGTGGACGTACTCTGTCCGGTGGTCTGGATCCTGCCGCACTCCATATGCCCAAGAGATTCTTCGGTGCTGCCCGTAATATGCGTGAGGGCGGAAGTTTGACGATTCTGGCGACCGCACTGGTAGAGACCGGAAGTAAGATGGATGATGTGGTATACGAGGAATTCAAGGGAACCGGTAATATGGAAATGGTTCTGGACAGAAAACTGTCCGAGAAGCGCATTTTCCCGGCTATCGATCTTGCAAAGTCCGGCACCAGAAGAGAAGACCTGCTGTTAACTCCGGAAGAACTGGAAGCCATCAATATCATGCGTAAGGCCTTGAATGGACTGAAGCCCGATGAGGCAACCGACCGGATCCTGGATATGTTTGCTCATACACGCAACAATGGGGAATTTGTGAACATGGTGAAGAAAAATCACTTCATCTAATTATCTAAATTATCGCAAAAAATGTTAAAATAAGTCTTGCACCGCATCTTCTCTTATGGTACAATAATACCGCTGTTTGTGGTTCCATAAGCAGTGAGGATGAGAACAAGAACTTATACACGACATTTTTATAGAGAGGTGAAAGAAATGAAAGAAGGAATCCATCCCGCTTACTACCAGGCAACTGTAACCTGCAACTGTGGTAACACATTTGTAACCGGCTCCACCAAGCCCGAGCTTCACGTAGAAGTTTGCTCCAAGTGTCATTCATTCTACACTGGCCAGCAGAAGTCTGCAAGAACCGATGGCCGTATTGATAAGTTCAATAAGAAATACGGTGTTAAATAAGATTGCAAGCGAACGGTTGAGGTATTCTTATCTCAACCGTTTCTTGTCGTACAGAAAGTGTGTTCCTATACGACAAAAAGGATTCTGTTTTATACTGCATTACGAGGACAATGTTTATGGCTAGAAGAAAGAGTCGTTATTCCGGTATCGGCGGACAGGCCGTGCTGGAAGGCGTTATGATGAAAAATAAAGAAAAATACGCGGTAGCGGTCCGTAAGCCGGACGGCGAGATCGATGTGGAAGTGGAGACCTATCAGGGACTGGCCCATGGCAGCAGGATCAAGGAGCTTCCCTTTATCCGCGGTATTTTTAATTTCCTGGATTCTTTGATCCTGGGAACCAGAGCGTTAAATTATTCTGCTTCCTTCTATGAAGAGGAGGACAGTAAGGAGACGAAGTTCGATAAAGCAATGGATAAAATGAGCGGCGGTAACGGAGAGAAACTGCTGTCCGGTATTGTGACCGTGATCTCGGTCGTACTGGCAGTGGGAATCTTCATTGTACTTCCTTATTTTATTTCATCGTTGTTTGAGAGCTTTATTCGTAATCGCTCCCTGATGGCGATCATTGAGGGTGTGATCCGTATTGCCCTGTTTTTATTGTATGTATGGGGCATCAGTGCCATGAAGGATATCCGCAGACTGTACCAGTACCACGGCGCGGAGCACAAATGCATCAACTGTATCGAGAAGGGCAGACCTTTGACGGTGCATAACGTGATGCGCAGCTCCAGACTGCATAAGCGCTGCGGTACCAGCTTTATTTTCTTTGTTATGCTGGTAAGTATCGTGCTGTTTTTCTTTATTCAGGTGGACAATGTAGCGGAGAAGGTGATCCTTCGTATTCTGCTGATGCCTGTTGTGGCAGGAATCTCTTATGAGATCATCCGCCTGGCAGGACGCACGGATAATATATTTATTAAGATTCTGTCGGCTCCCGGTATGTGGATCCAGCGTATGACCACCAAGGAGCCGGATGAGAGCATGGCAGAGGTAGCCATCGCTTCTGTGGAAGCAGTATTCGACTGGAAGAAATATTTACAGGATACTTTCGGTTATGAGGTCGATGAGAGCTGGGCGCAGGATGCCAAACCGGCAGAACCCGAGGATTAAGATGACTTACCGGGAATGTTATGAACAGGGTTGCCGCACCTTACAGGCAGCGGGAATCGAAGAAGCGATACTGGATGCGAGACTTCTGCTGGAAGCTGTGTGCGGTACGGACCGCAATGACCTGCTGGCGCACGGCGAACAGCCGGTGATGTCACAAGCGGAAGAAAAGTATCTGAACTGGATCCGTCAGCGGGCGGAGCATATTCCTCTGCAGCAGCTGACCGGTGAGCAGGATTTCATGGGGCTGACCTTTAGCGTCAATGAGCATGTGCTGATCCCGAGGCAGGATACCGAGATCCTGGTGGAGGAGGTACTGAAGGAACTACATGACGGGATGCGTGTGTTAGACATGTGCACGGGATCCGGATGCATTTTATTAAGCCTTATGCATTACAGCAATGATTGCGAAGGACTGGGCGTGGATCTGTCGGCTGAGGCACTGGAAGTGGCAGAGAGGAATGTCTTGAAGGTGCTTACTCCGGAAAAGACGGAGCATGTGCAGTTTTTACAGAGTGATCTGTTTGAAAAGTTGGAGGACAAATTCGAGATCATTGTGTCGAATCCGCCTTACATCGCCAGTGCGGAAGTGGAGAAGCTGATGCCGGAGGTACGGGATCATGAACCCAGGATGGCACTGGACGGTACGGAGGACGGACTGTATTTTTACCGCCGTATCATTAAAGAAGCAGGAAAACATCTGGTGAGTAGCGGAATGCTCTTTTTTGAGATCGGATATGACCAGGGACAGGCTGTGTCGGAACTGATGCGCACACAGGGGTATCGCGAGGTACAGGTGGTGCAGGATTATGCCGGTCTGGACCGGGTAGTACTAGGGACTTATTGTGAGAGGAATTAGTTATGTTTGACAAGTTAGAAGATTTATTGATTCGTTTTGAAGAGATCATGGGCGAACTGCATGAGCCCACGGTCACGAATAACCAGGAACGTTTCCGCAAGCTGATGAAGGAGCAGAGTGATCTGACTCCCATCGTGGACGCATATACAGAGTACAAAAAGTGCAAGCAGGATATCGAAGATTCTCTTTCCATGCTGGAAGAGGAAAAAGACGAAGAAATGCGCGAGATGATCAAGGAGACGTTAAATGACAGCAAGAAGCGCGTAGAAGAGCTGGAGCAGGAGCTGAAGATCCTGTTACTGCCCAAGGATCCTAACGATGACAAGAACGTAATCGTGGAGATCCGTGCCGGCGCCGGCGGTGATGAGGCTGCGCTGTTCGCAGCGGAGATCTATCGTATGTATGTGCATTATGCCGAGAAGCAGCGTTGGAAGGTAGAGCTGATCAACGTGGATGAGATCGGTATCGGCGGTATGAAGGAAGTACAGTTTACCATCAGCGGACAGGGTGCTTACTCCAAGATGAAGTATGAGAGTGGCGTACATCGTGTACAGCGTGTGCCCGAGACCGAGAGCGGCGGACGTATCCATACCTCCACCATCAGTGTGGCGGTTATGCCGGAGGTGGATGATGATATTGATATCGTCATCGAGGACAAGGATATCCGTATCGATGTCATGCGTGCGTCCGGTAATGGTGGACAGTGTGTCAATACAACGGATTCTGCGGTACGTCTGACCCATATTCCAACCGGAATCGTAATCTACAGCCAGACAGAAAAATCACAGCTTCAGAATAAGGCAAAGGCGTTTGCCCTGCTTCGTACAAAGCTGTTGGATATCGAGATGCAGAAGCGTCACGACGCGGAAGCAGACCTGCGTAAGAGCCAGGTTGGTACGGGTGACCGTTCCGAGAAGATCCGTACGTATAACTTCCCACAAGGACGTGTAACCGATCACCGGATCGGACTGACATTATACAAATTGGATAAGATTATGAATGGAGACATTCAGGAGATTATCGATGCATGTATCGCCGCGGACCAGGCTGCGAAGCTTGCTAAGATGAACGAGGAGTAATCGCCCAATGAGATGAAGTCACATTTTAGGATGGTGATTACGACCT
>OIZP01001304.1_pt1 | contig 13099 bp, 14 predicted proteins | sample 1588531 | NCBI WGS metagenome assembly OIZP01 (sample SAMN03283283) | human gut metagenome | biome: human-associated habitat; material: feces | host: Homo sapiens | place: Peru | collected 2012 | reverse complement strand
CTTCGGTATTTATGCCATGTCTACCAACTAAAAAAAATGTTAGGAATAAAGCGACATGAATTGTAAAACTCAAAACAGCTGATGAAGCTGTAAGGGATAACTATGCCCAATTGGGAACTAAAGTGAGAAATCTATATCTAAGGAGACCAGAAAGTAAATATTATAAACATTCCGTTTCTAGTAGCTGTTAAATCGAGATAAGGTTTACGGAAAATTATAGATAGAAAAAGGGTGCGTCATGGACTTATGACACACCCTCTTTTTACATTCTTCCAATGTATTCGATAGAGGGTAAGCATCATGAAGCCGGTGATAGCCCAAGAAAACGGGTATACCCACATCAGAAGCTTGAAATCGTTGAAGTGGGGTAACACTGCAAACACCCAAACCATACGGAGTACGCAGGTACCGAAGATGGTGATAAGGGTAGGGGCTATAGATTTACCCATGCCACGCATCGCTGACGCTGCCACCTCATAACTTGCAGCGATAAACTGGATAACAAGAACATTATGCATTCTTATCTTTCCATATTCCAACACATGAGCGTCACCCGTGAAAAGCCCCAGGAAGAATTCATCTTGCCAGGTGAAGCACCAGTTACATAAGGCGCAAGTTAATGCCCCCAGAGCCATGCAAATCCAAAAAATGCGGTTCACTCGGTCGAGCTTGCCGGCACCATAGTTCTGACCGATGAATGTAATTGCGGCTCCATTGAAGGCAGCGATGAAGAAATAGCTGTAGAATTCGAAGTTGAGTGCAGCTGCTGAACCGGCTATTGCTCCATAGCCATAACCATTGATAGCAGACTGTACCACCACGTTTGAGAAAGAGAATACCATTCCCTGCAATCCTGCTGGTACACCTATCTGCAGCATTCGTCTCAGTTCCTTCCATTTTACACGCATTCTCTTGATGTTCAGTCGAAATGGTCCTTTCTCATGAATTAGGAGGTAGATGATGAGAGCTGCACTCACTGCATTGGCAATAGAGGTAGCGATGGCCACACCAGCCACACTCATATGAAAGACGATGACGAAGATAAGGTTGAGTATGGTATTCACGATGCCCGCCACCATCAGGATATAAAGTGGTCGGCGCGTATCGCCCATGCTTCGGAGTATTGCAGAACCAAAATCGAAGATCATGAAGAAAGGGATACCTAGGAAAAAGATGCGGAGATAAGTCACCGCCAAATCGAGAACATCGGCTGGGGTATTCATCAAAGTAAGAATCGGTCGAGCCACGCTAATGCCCAATACCATAAGAAAGAGCCCACTTACCAGTGCAGTGATTCCTACTGTTCCAATGGCATCCCGGATACTCCGCTTGTCATTTTGTCCAATGTGGTTGGAAATAATGACGTTGGCGCCCATCGAAACTCCCATAAAGAGATTAATGAGCAAACTGATGACTGGTGTGTTGCTTCCCACTGCCGCCAAAGCTTGGCTGCTGGCAAAGCGTCCCACTACAGCAACATCCACCGAATTAAACAATTGTTGCAAGATACTGCTTGCTGCCAGAGGGAGGGTGAACACTATTATCTTCATGAGCAATGGTCCATGAAGCATATCAATCTGATTCCTTGATTTTGTATTATCCATATCCATTCAATCTTTTTCCTTTTTGAGTCCTTTTCGCTTTATCTAAAGAGTTTTTCTCTTTCATCCTGTTTTGAGGTGCAAAGTTACTGCTTTTTGTTGAGATTGAGGAATCATAACCCAGAAATCTATTAAAATTCGGTAAAATAACTAAGGATATAAATGAAACAGGTGTTAAGTTAGACTAAATGCATCCTATTTATTTGATAATGTGATTTGGATGTGCAACATCAGTATATATCAGATTCTTCTTAGCTTTAATGCCCTTCTGTATGAAGAGTTCTCTCACCGTGACGAAACGGAAGCCTCTCTATTATATTTTTTTGTGGCTTTCTATATCGCTGGCTTGAATATCAGACTTTTGGGTATGAAAAACAGTAATCATGATGATGGACTTTTCATTTTTTGTTGTATTTTTGCATTCGAATAGACAGACTTTTAAAAAGAGAAACGATGAAAAAGCTAATGGTATTACTTATGGCATTGATAAGCACCATGGTGCTTCATGCCCAATCAAAGGTTTACATGACCAAGGAAATCAGTCCTGCAGCCCTTGTCCGTATCTACAAGGCTTTAGGGGTTCCTGCACATGGTCATGTAGCCATTAAGATCAGTTCTGGAGAAATGGGTGGCAACAACTATCTCAAACCTACATTGATCCGGGATCTAGTAGATGAAGTAAACGGAACCCTAGTAGAATGCTGTACAGCCTACGGCGGAAGCCGCCAGGACAAGGGTAAACACTGGGAGACCATTCATGCTCATGGTTTTGACTCCATTGCAGCTGTGGACCTGATGGATGAGTTCGGTCAGATGCGCATTCCAATCAAAGACAAGAAACACCTGAAGTATGATATCGTGGGGGATCATCTAGCCAACTATGACTTCATGATCAACCTGGCGCACTTCAAGGGTCATGCCATGGGAGGATTTGGAGGTGTATTGAAAAACCAAAGCATTGGTGTAGCATCCACGGCAGGAAAAGCCTACATCCATTCAGCAGGTTTCACGGATGACCCGGCCACAGCCTGGAAGAATCTTCCCAAGCAGGATGACTTTCTGGAAAGCATGGCCGCTGCAGCACAGGCTGTGGGTGATTATTTCGGCAAGGGCAACATCATCTACATCAACGTAATGAACAACATGAGTGTAGACTGCGATTGCGACAGCCATCCTGCAGATCCGAAACTCAAGGACATGGGAATTCTTGCAAGCACGGATCCTGTGGCTCTTGATCAGGCTTGCCTAGACCTTGTTTTCACCCACAAAGGAAAACCAGGTGATGACGAAAAGCCACTCATTGAGCGAATCAATCGTCAGCATGGTACCTACATCACAGATTATGCAGAGAAGATAGGTTTTGGAAGTAAGAAATACAGTTTGGTGATGATCAAATAGAGTTTGACTTAAAATGAAAACTGCAATGAAAAAGATTATTGTGATATCAACCAGTCTCCGCAACGGCTCAAACAGTGACCAGCTTGCGGACAAGTTCATTCAGGGTGCCATGGAGAGCGGCAACATTGTGGAGAAGATTTCCCTCATCAACAAGGAAATCGCTTTTTGCAAGGGTTGCATGGCCTGCCAGAAGATTGGCAGATGCGTCATCAAGGACGATGTGAACGCCATCATGCAAAAGGTATTGGAAGCTGATGTCATCTGTTGGGCTACTCCTATCTACTATTACGAGATGAGCGGACAGATGAAGGTGCTCATTGATCGCATGAACGCAATGTACAGTCTCGATTACAAGTTCAGGGATGTGTATTTGCTTACTACTGCTGCCGAAGATGAGCCAGATGTTCCAAAACGTGCAGAAATGGGACTTACTGGATGGATTGACTGTTACCCCAAGAGCCATTTAGCCGCTACTCTTTTCTGTGGAGGAGTAGATGGACCTCGCTGCATTGAGGGGAACAGCAAGCTAGAAGAAGCATATGAAATGGGAAAGAAGGTGTAGTATTATATCAAGAGTCCGGTCAAGGCAACCCGTGAAAGGTTACTTTTGACCGGACTTTTCTTTTAATGCTCTTACGGTATATTTCCCATTAAGTTCACTTAAAAAAGTGCTAAGTAATTTGTACTTGCTACATTTTATCGTCCTATATATTTCTTACCATTTCTGATACCTATCTTTCCTGCAGGTAACTTGGTTATCCTTCTGCCCATCAGGTCATAAATACCCTTATTAGCAGATTCAGTTTCAGAAGAAACATTGTGAATACCTGTAGGAGGTTCAGAAGTAGAGCCATGGTATTCTTCACCAGTCGGTTCTGGCAAACCATTCACACCCATCACCCATTTACGAAATGGTATAGATTTGTCATATTCACTTTCTTCTGGATGTTTATATTCAGTTTTATCAAGCCATTCCAAGTTGGCATTCAGGATATCCAAAAAGCCCTTATCTTTCATATCCTTAACAGGGATAATATCCTCTGTGGCTCGTTGATTTTCCGAACCGAAGCCATAGTAAACCTTATTAAGGTATTCACTGGCAGGAATTTCAAAGACACTAAAAGAATCATCTCCAGCACTAACCCAATTCAACTTTCCAGAGGTATAACTATTGGCAATAACAGGCTTCTCAAAAGAATAATTGGCTGACAAACCAGATAAGAAACCCGTAGCACAATTTTTTGAGAAAATGCTCACATCTCCCTGATTACAAGAGTTTAATATGGAAGAAGAAAAAGCAAGACCAGAAATATGCGCACCATTACTTCCTACCCATAGACCAATACATCGGCTATCAACAGGCCCTTGGTTTACGGAATTTACAACAGAACCTTTACCAGCTAAGCCACCTATATTTACATCCCAACCTATTTCTTGCTCATTAAGCTGATGTTGTACCATTCCTCGGTTTACACAATTATACACAGCTCCTACTGCACACAACCCACCAGCGTTTCCATGATTAAAAGACACATGAACATCAGCATTGTTTACACAATCTATCATTGTAAAACAGTGACCAACTAAGCCACCTGCACCAGCAGGAAGAGAAGAATCACAAAGCCAGTCTTTTTCAACCGTCAGCACACCATTATTTATACAAGAAACAACAGTTGTTACTTTACCTCCCAGCACACCTACTGGCAGGTCTCTAGCATTTTGAACCAATTTTGTCTCACCTACATAAACATCGCAATGGTCTCCCATGGTAATATTCTTGACTTCTTCCCATTCTCCGAACAACCCTATAGATAAACTATTGTGTAAGAGATTCCTTGTATATACGTCTTGGTTGTCAGCAGTTAAATTTATTTTCATTCCATCTACAGTATGTCTTTGTCCATCAAAGATATCATGATAGGATGTTCCATATTTTTTTGCAATGCAGGTATAGATAGGAATCCAATAGTGTGCAGACAAATCTATATCGGCATCCAAATAGAAGACTTTATTGTGAACACTATAGTCATTCCTATCAGCTATACCTTTCTCTGAATTGGTAAGATAAGCCAATCCTGCCAACTGCTTCGCCGTAGTAATATGAAACTCATCCTGGTTTTTATCATACCAAGAGATGTCATAGTTGCCCTCATCTGTCCAATAGCCACTTTGTGCAAACAAAGACAATGCACTTATTAGCAACAATATGAATGTCGCTGAAACTCGAGTAAAAAGATTCTTCATAAGCTCTACTATTAAAATGTTATTAATACGGCTACAAAAATAAGAAAAAGATATCTATAAACCAAATAAGCACCATGTTTTTTTTAGAAAATCACGCTAAAATCTGCCGAATAGCTTAAAATGAGCTATTTATGAGTTTTTCACCTCAATAGAGGTAATGATTTGGCAATAGTTCTAACTTCTGTGTTATACATAAGTTTGCTTGTCAAACAACTCTTTTCGCAAAGGTACAACAATTAAGTAGATTAATGAAAATCATATCTTTTTTTTAGATTTTATTTTCAGTTGATGTTCGCTTTACCCCAATCCAACCATTGTAAGTTCTTTATGCGTAATTATTCGGTTCCAAAATGTTAAAAAATGAGCTATAAGATACATTTAAGCACCAATTGTTTCTTATTTATGAAACATAATACCTATCTTTGCAGCAAATTGAGAATGTATGGCACAAATGAATCTTACCCCATTGGACGATGTGCTCGACAAGCACTTTGGGATAGTTGGCACTCCAAAACGTGATACTTTTGAAAGTGATGTGGATGAAACTTTGCATGCATACCGTTTGGGAGAAGCCATCAAGAAGGCTCGCATAGAACAGAACTTGACACAAGAACAACTTGGTGAGCGTATAGGTGTGAAAAGAGCGCAGATTTCTCGCTTGGAAAGAGGTTATAGTATAACAATACCTACTATGCGAAGAGTATTCAAAGCTTTTGGTGTGGTAACTGCAACCATTGATTTGGGGATTGCAGGAAAAGTAGCATTATGGTAGATAAAAAGCTATGCATGTGGCTTTAGAGTATTTGAAACTAAAGCCATATGCATTGCTTTCCTTTGACAATAGTCGTGTATCGGCCTAAAATAATAATTTAAGACAGAATTTTCTTTTTGATCGCTTTTATGCGGTGTTCGATAATATTGTCCCACAGCTTAGAACCGCCCAGTTCTGATGCAGAAATATAATCTCCATACTTTTCGAGAAATTCCTCATTGTAGGTAACAGAATCGTCACCATATCGATCTATTATGTATGCCCAATTCCATCTGTCAGCATACTTGATTAAAAGTTCGTGGGTCATGTCGATACAAGACTTGTCTGATAGCACTTCCCAATCCCAACAATCCTTAAATGTCTCTATGTTGTCTTCTGTAAACAATAGTGTACTACTGTTTGATGTCAATTCGTGCCAGTCAAGTCTGTGCTTGAATTTTTCAAGTAGGCTTTTGGTCCACACTACATCGTTGTTTCTTGAAATCTCTTTCCAGTCCACATAGTTCATATACTTCTCAAGCAACTGTTCTGTCCATGGAAAGTCTTTGGAGAGTTCTTTCCATGCAGCATCGTCCATCATACGAGAAACCAACTCTTTGTTTAACTTATCATTTGCCATATCTTTGAAAATTTAATTACGCTATTGGGTACAAAGGTATGGCTAAGGTGCCCCATTATTTATTACAGGTTAGAACTAAATTAAAATTTCTTGAAAGTTTTATTGTTGATTCAATATGTTAATGGCTCTCATTGCACCGTGCCTGTCTTGCCATATTTTTCTTTCAAACTGTAATTGTCTTTGATGGTATTCTGTATTCAGAACACCATCAAAGTCAAGAAAGATGATTTTAGAAAGTTTCTTTGCCATAAACGATCTTTGGAATTTTATGTTTCTTCATTTCTTTTTCATTGTTCATATTATATAAGCACATGGCTGCATAGTAGGCATTTGGATGTTGTGGAAGCATCATGAATGGCAAATGATTGTCCCATGCTTTTACTGGTGTTCCAAGAATCATGCTCCAAGGGCGTTCATACAAATAGAACTCTTCTTCGGAAGTCTCACATTCTACTATTTGACCCGTTCTTTTGGTTTTAAACTTATGTGCAATAACGACCCATGTTCCTGACGCCCACATAAAACCATTTTTGTATGGGCACGGAGTGACGTGACGATATGCTTTAAGCAAGGCATAGACTCTGTGCAATACCGTGAAGTTATTATTTACCTTTGAATCTTCGTTTTCCTGTTGCAAGCATGCCAAGACATCTTCCCAAGTGCTGTTCTTTATATAAAACAGCAACGTAGGCAAAAGCGGCTCTGTCTGTTGGTCAACAAAGCCCTCACTCAACAACCGCCCAGCATTCAAACGAACGATTTCATGAAATCTCCTTTTTGCTTTAGTTCCCAGCCTTGTTTTTCTTATGCACATTAAACTGAATGGAGGATGCTTCACTGCTTCTATCTTTTGCAACGGATTGTTAGAACAATCAACGATTGTAAGCAACTGATTCTTTCTGAGGTTGATTCTTTGCAGCCTATTTCCATGTACATCAAGCACAGAGAGATATTCAGTCTTGCTTAAAGACATTTGTTTCAACATTTGATTTGGACACAATAGATGCGTCAATCCCTTACAGCCGGAAACATCTATTGAGCATATTGCCTTGTGAGAAACAATATGGAATCCAGTCAATACGTTCTCCTCGTCTGTTTTTATTGTAATACAGTAATAACCTGGCGATTGATATGAATGTCTTACCTGTCCCCAGTCATCCACTTTCCATTTTACTGATTCAGTTTCACCATCACCCCATTCAATTGTGACTATTGCATTCATCATGACCTTCAACTGAAGAACCATGTCGTTACATTTTTGGCAAGTCGCAAGTGTCAGACAGTCAACTATAGGGTTGAGCTTCTTCTTCATCTGTCTAAAAGCAATCTCCAATCGAAGTGGAAACAAGTCTTTCGGCTTATCTCCCCTGTAGAAGCTGTACTTGCTATACTCGCTACAATCTATATTTTTACGATAGTAATCCATCGCCTCCTGATAGTTATGCCTTTTCTCTGCCATTCTTCCCAACTGGTATTGGGCTCTGTTTCCCCAGTTGTAGCCGCTATCAAGTTCTTTGTAGTATAGAGCCCCTTTGTCGAGATTTTGCTCCACACCTTCTCCATAGGTATATAGATGAGCGAGTTTGTAGGTGATTTCTTGCTTAATCGCCCAATCATACCATTCGGTTGTCTGCATTTTCTCATGCAATGCTTTAAATAAAAGAAACGCCTTGGAAAATTGGCATTTATCGAAGTAGTAAAGTGACACACGTTCCATGGAAGGAATGTCGCCTTTAGCCGCAAGATGCTCCAACACTTCCAAAGCCAAACTGTTACCTTCCTGAAGATGGTAGAACAGAGGAAAATGGAAATTGCGCCAGTAGAAAGCGTCGTTGCGAACAAATGGAGGACGCGGATTGTAGGGTTCGGTTTGTGCAGGATGATTCATCAAGTGTTCAAACCAAGGATGGCGCATCATGTCGGCAAACGTAGGATGCTTGCCAAAAGCATCTTCACAAATGGTCTTCGAACATTCCGTGCATCCCTTTCCTATCACAAAGTCCAGCAGAATCTCCTCCACCAGATAACTATCAGGCTCTCCTGTCAATTCGAGAAGATAGGACAACAGCTGTCTCACTTCGCTTGAATCCTTTGAAAAGTTCAACTGACTGACGGTGTTGTAGAACAGTTCATCTTGGAGGAGTATTTCATCGCGAAGGCTTTTGTCTCCGTTAGCATTAACAACAAGAATCTGACGAAGTATCATATTGAATGTAGGAATACGCAAAGTAGATTTATCCAACTCTTTGTTTGATTTATCATTAGTCATATCTTTGAAACTTTAATTGTTTAACTGAGTGCAAAGATATGGCGATGGTGTCCCACAAATTATGACACGTCGAGACTAAGATTAAATTATTTTGCTTTTTATTGCCGATTCAGAATACCAATGGCTTTCATTGCCAATTCTTCTATAAGACCATCGTAGGGATTGGTTAAAATGAAATGAGGAAGTTGAGATTCCAATATAACATACTCATCATCAATAATGACATACGGAACCTCTTGCATATTATTCTCATGAAGCCACGAAGCTATTTCCGCCCCTTTACAATGAAGCATAGAAGAATCTAACACATCCAAGTCTGTCGAGAGCAAAATGTTATCACTGATAGCAGACGGAGTTATACCTATTACTTTTCCTGGCAATTGTCTGTCTTTCCACATGTCTTGCATTGCCTCCAAACCGAGATATTTCCATGAGGATTCTATTACGATGTCCGCATGGGTCATATCTACTATGGTTTGCAGTTGTTTCACGGCTTCTGGGTCAAAACAAGTTCCATATTTGTCTTGCCACGCTTTCCTTTCATACAGTAATTGTCTTTGATGGTGTTCTGTGTTCAAAACACCATCAAAATCGAGAAATATAATCTTAGAATGATTCATCTATTTATTGTTGAAAATATCATCGAGATGTTCCTTCATGTCATCTAAAATGGCATGATAATACTTCCACTTCTCGGCATCTGTGATGCCTCTGTCTCCATCCTTGGTTGCTGTTGGATGGTAAGTCTTGTAAGCAAGGCTGATGCCTTCAATATCAAGTTTTGCCACTGCATCAACATCAATTCCGGCCAAAGGTTTTGGCGAGCCCTTTACTTTGAAGTTTTCTTTAATGTAGTTGTAATATGCGTTTTGACCTGGACCTGTCAAGAAGATGAGAACATCAGGATTCAATATCTCTATCTCCTGAGGGATGACATGGAAGTATTCTTTCTCCAAATCATGAATGCCAGAATCAACGCCCTTGCGTCCACCTACAGACAACTTTGAAATGTTGTTCCAAAGGTATGCTACTTTCTTGTCGGAATACTGTTCGCCGAGAACGAAGTCTTTGATACCCGACATGATACCATTGAATCCCATGCTGAAGAACTTATTCTTAGCCAAGTGGTTGTCAGAATCTGTAAGGAAATATTCCCCTTTATAGTTGTCAGAATAAAAACGTTGGTATAGTTCTACGAAATCATCAGACTGTACTTGGGAGCCATCATCCAATATTGGCATAGGCCAATTGAGAGGTTCCTGCCCGAACACCATGACTTTCAAGTCGGCATCAGTCCACCAACTCTCGTCAACATAACCTCCTTGGTTGTTATGTTCCAATGCTACACCCAGCATAAAAGGTGCTTGTACCTTGATGCCTTTAGCATCCAACTGTTGTTTCAGTTCATTCCATTTTGGCTCGTATAAGTTAGCCAGTTGTTTTGTTAAATTGTTCATAATTAATATGTTTTATAATTAAACTTTTGGTTCGTACAAGTATAGAACCTCTACAACATTGTCTGTAGAGTTTTGTATAGACCACTGCAAACCAAAATCTTCACCCATTTCGTCTAAATTTTCATTAAACGTATTCATGTAAGAATCTGCAAATTCACAATTCAGTTCGAAGCATAGACCATAATATATAGCTTTTGCGTTAGAATCAATTGTGACTTTCTTCCCGATTTCAGTAGAGACAGCTCTCACAAGTGGATATGGAACGCTGTATTCTCTGAAATCTTGTATGAAGAAAGTTATCCTACTTGGATTCACCAAGTGATGATGTATAAAATTAAGAAGTACTCCTACAGATTCCTTGTCTGTCATGATATAATTGTCCCATAGTTTCTGTAAATGCTTGTAATTGGCACATGGATGCAAATCTATCACAAAGCAAGTCTTGGGATGCTTCATTTTTGCAACTATCGCATTTATTTCATTGAGATAAGCTTCTGCGTCATCAGTCAGAATTATAACCCAATCTGTTCTTGAATCCATGGTTTCTAATGGTATTGTTTTCCAGTTTTCTGAATTGACAGTGTTAGCCTGGTCACCGAACTTGAAGATAACTTCTTCTTCGATGGCCAGGTTTTCCTGGACTAAACGGGCATCTTCATCTGTATAGGAAAAAGCGTACCGGAATTTCCAAATAAGTTCTTCTTCTGAAACACGTAGCTCCAAGGATTCGGAATCACCTCCCATTCTTTTGACAAGTTCTTTTACAGGCTTCAGGCTACCTTCCAATATAGTAAAATAGATATACCATTCTCCTTCTATACATGAGAAGTTGATATACGTGGGAATCCCATCGTAGCTAACTTGATATCCGTAATTGTCCACGTAGGGTATTCTGCCATCCAAGTTTGCTTTAATAAACGAATTGATCTCATCGATGAATTTCTTTCGGCAAGAACGCTCGTATTCTTCCAAAATCTCATTTTTGGCATTACTGATATCTGATATGGCTTCTCTTAGCGTACAGCATAGGTCATCCAATGCAGAGCATTTAGCTCTGACAGACAGTCCTTCTAAGTTTTTGAGCTCTTTGTTAATATCAAATCTTTCCATAATCTATATTTTGTTAGTCGTTTTCATATAACTCCCACAAGTCACTTACCCAACCTTTCATGGTCTGTCGTAGGGATTGTGGTTCCAATACCTCTATCATATTTCCAAAATGTAACAGTTCCATGATGAAATCATAGGTAGGACGCAATGTCAGTTCGAAGTCTGCGTAGTCCTTGCAGGTGAATATCTCTTTCTGGGTAGGATGCAATGGCAGGGAACGAAGATAATGCTGATGTTGCTTGTTGGCCCGAACCACAATGCGTTGCATAGGAATGGTCTCGTCTGTTACTATTCCATAGAATGAGGAAAAATAGGTGTTTGCATCAAAATTCTTGGGCATCGTGAAATGCTCTTTGGTTTCCTCAAAATTTTCCAAACGGTCAAGCCCATAGATACGCAGATTGTTATCAACGAGATTCTTCGCCAATAAATACCATCTTTTTTGGAACATCTTTAGGCAGTAAGGTTCTACAGAAAACGTATGAGAGGAGCCATGTATAAAACTCTTGTATGTCAGCGTCACCACATGGTTGTTCTTCATCGCCTCTATGATGTCTGTCAAGTAGTTACGGTTGGATGGTATTTCTTCAACAAGAATTCTGTCTTTCAACTGAGTGCTTTGCGACAGGGTATTTGCTGTAGAATATGTATCAAGTAGCCAACGGATGAGCCCACCTTTACTCAAACATTCTGGATTGGAGATGTAATACCGGTAACCGCCTTTTAACCGGCATTCAATGTTCACGCCGAGTATCATCAGAATGTTTCCTTTCCATCGGTCGAAGGTTTGCCGTGGCAAAGGCTCTCCATTGCTGATGTTCTCGTCATGTATCCATTTGTCGTTGAGTTCTTTCAGCGACAACCCTCTATCTCCTTTGTTATAGAGTGTTCTTACTATCCAAATATATTTCTCCAATGCAGTCATATTTTGAATCTTTTTATATGGAAAACGTTCTATACTCTTCAATATTGTTTGAAGTCATATCTTTTTTTCGTAATCGCTCCTTATCTCGTTGCGGAAAGAAGGAATCTGCATCATTTCCCGTTTTGATGGAATAATCTCAGAAAACTTATTCTTATAGAATTTTGCAGTGCATATTAACTTCAGATTATCTGTGGTGATTTTTCTGAAAGATTCTTCACGCTGGTAGGGTAAGTAGCCCCAAAATGATGTATGCCACAAGCAGCAAGCTGCGATTTCAGCAACCAAATCTCCTGACGCATAATCGCGTGTATAATGCCTTATAATAAGGTATGGTGCAATTTCGTCGAACGAAAGCGAGTCGAGTAATTCTTTTAATGTCATAACAACGAGTTTTATTGATTTCGACTGCAAAAATACGGCTAAGATGTCCCAATTTATGTGACATGTTTAATAAATGAGTGATTTCGAAGCAGATTTTTCAAATTAGGACAAGAATCTTGGAGAGTAACCCAAAAGGTTTTGAGTTACTCAAAACATACCTTGCTGTGTCTTTATGGACACCATGTTTTGGCAAAAGTAAATCTAATACCATTGAAAACACTGCGGAGGTTCGCCCAGTGGCTGGAGGCGCAAAGCCTCCAAGGAATGGCTCATTTTCTTTATGCTAAAGGATGAAAACGAAAAAAATCCCGAAGAATGAGTTT
>OIZP01001303.1_pt1 | contig 13107 bp, 9 predicted proteins | sample 1588531 | NCBI WGS metagenome assembly OIZP01 (sample SAMN03283283) | human gut metagenome | biome: human-associated habitat; material: feces | host: Homo sapiens | place: Peru | collected 2012 | reverse complement strand
TGGGATTTCGTATGTTACTTAGGATACTCATAATCCTTTTTTAGAGAAAACTCTAATGGGAAACCAAGGGAAAGGCGACCCGAACAAAAACTTTATTTTTAATCACTTAAATTCAATTTATTATGGCAAAACTTACTGGAATTATTTCCAAACTCAAAGTTATGTAGGTGGTTTTACTTTTAAACAGAATGGTGACCAGACCGTAGCGTCTGAGAAATTTACCAAGTCTACAAACTCTAAAATTGAGAGTGAGCAGAGCAGCGCATGAAGTGGACGAACGTCATCCGGTTGTATCAATTGTTGGTTGTCTACCTAAAACTTGCTTTCGGGGGCACGCGCAAAGGACGTAGCGACTACAAGAAGTTCACATCAAATTCCGTGTTAATCCAGTTTTAATTCAGTGCGAAGGCAGCGCTAAGGCAGTAAGTACAAAGGCAAAAGGACTAAAATAGCCGATCTTCGCGAGTTTTTTCATAACAACCATCTTCTTAAAGTGAATAAATCAGTTGACTCTTGATTTATCAGATAAATAAAAAAATAGCTTTTAGCCTTTCAAACATTTCGCCAAAAGCGTTCCTATACCCTCCAATCACCCTATAATCTTTTGTTTTTTTTATAAAAAATGACGTCTGAATAAAATTGGCCAAGTTTGGCCAACCCAACTTTTGCAGTGTTTTGCTACTTTTGCAACACAATATTTTTATTAATTTGTTAAGAAAGAAATATTTATACCATCTAAAATAGTTACGCTATGCAATGTCCTAAATGTGGTAATACAATAGAAGTTGGTCAATCGTTCTGCACCAAGTGTGGACAATCCATTCCAACTACTCCCCAAAAACCTCAGCAACCTGCTGTGGTAAAAGCTACTGCACCGCGTCCAATGGCTCCGCAGGCTCCTAAAATGCCGCAGGCACCAATGCCACAGCGTCCGCAGATTCCACAAGCACCCGCTCCTCAAACGGTAAAGGCTTCGGCACCTCAAACATTGCAGGCACCTATGCCACAGCGTCCGCAAGCGCCCCAAGCGCCAATGGGAGGAGAACAAAAAGGATGGTTTACCAATGGCGTGCGTGCGGTGGCTGATGCCATAACGGGTGGTGCGTTGAATCGTAGCATTGCACGCGAACAACAGCAAGCTTTGGCAGCACAAAACCGTGAGGCACAAGCGCAAATACAAGACGCACAAAATGCCCAACGTAGTGCAGAGCAAGAAGCATCACGTGCTTTGCGCGAAGCTGAACGTCAACGTGATCGTCGTGCTATGGAGGCTGTCGATGGAGTAGATGTAGTACGTGGACGTGCTATTTGGAGCATGCAGCCGGGCGAAATAGGTCGTCGTATTAGCGAACGTGAGCTCGAAGAGATTGAAAAACTGAAAGGTATTATTGTGCAAGAAGGTTGCACAGCCATCATTTTTGCCAATGGCGAATTGGTAGCAAGCTTGTCAGCAGGCGCTTATCTCTTCTATAAAAGTGTGGAAGAAGAACAAGCAGCATTGAAAGCTGCCATAGAAAAGGCAGAAAAAGAACTGAGCGAACAAGAAAAGCGTGAACGCGATATGGCGCGACGCAACAAACCCACATTCCGCGAATTGGGTATTGTTGGCGAAATAGGCAGAGGTTTCCGTTGGTTGGGACGCCTTATCTTTGGTGAAAAGAAGAAAGAGAAAAATCCCAAAAGACGTGAATTAGACTATGCACGCATCTTGGCACGATTAACCGAGGTGCCTATTCTCTCAGTCTATATTGTGAGCAACCGCGTGTTCAACCTCACATTTGGTGGACAACCAAATGCTGAAGGGGGCATAGACTTCAAGCCCTACACCTTGCCAATGGGCATCCAAAATGTGGAGATTGGTGTATCGTTGCAAATGTCGGTAAACGACATTCATGCTTTTGCCACAAACTATTTGGCAGACCGTAGTCGTGCCACGGTGGCACAAGTACAACAACTCTTGTTGCCATCTATCGAGGCATTGCTCAAACAGCATTTACGCAACATAAACTACCAGCAAGAGGGACTTGCTCCGCAATTGGTAGAGCATTTAAAGCTACAGTTGCAACAGTTGGTAAATGCGCAAGTCTTTGGCATGGAATGTGTGCAAGTGCAGAGCATCACAGATAGCAATGCTGATTTTGAGCGATTCCGTAGCGTAGAGCGCGAACTCTATAACACAGAGCGCGAACTCGATTTTATGCAACGTACGGGCGAATTTCGCAACCGTATGGAGGTGGAGGCCAATGCACAGCAAATAACCTCAGCACGCAATGCCGAAGACTTACGTCACTCCTTGCAATTGCTCAACAAAGACCAACTCTTACACGATGATGAGTTAGAGCAGTTTGTGCTTTTGTTGCAAAGCCAAAAACGTATTCGTGAGGCAAAGACCCAAGAAGAGGAATACGAGGCGTTGATGGATCTTGGCAAGTGTCGTTTGATAAAAGAAGATGAACTGCACGCCTTGCAAAATGATTTGGCCCAAAAACGTATTCCGCGCGAAGAAATCACGCAGATCATGCGCATTCAAAGCCAGCAAAAGGTTGAGGATGCAGCCATGATGGCTGAATTTGCCTTGAGCGACAAACGCACTGACCACGAATGGGAACGTGAGGATTTGGAGCGTCGACGCAATTGGGGCATCGAAGACGAAGAACGCGAACGCGAATGGATGCGCGAAGAAAAAGAATATAATCGTGATTTCGCACGTCGCAAACAAGAGGACGATTATGACTTTGCCACCATGATGCGCGAACGTCAAGTTGAACGCGAAGACCACCTGTTTTATCGCAAAGAGCAACTTGAGGACGAGGAACGTAATCGCCGAAACCGCTTAGAAGACGAGCAGTTGGCTCACGAACGTAATCGCCAAAACAAGTTCGACGACGATCAAATTGAGGGCAATCGCAACCAACGCCAAATCGACAAGTTGCAAGCAATGGCGCAAATGCAGGCACAACTCGACGCGCAAAAATTCAAGCACGAAGAGAATGTAGAAAGCATACATGCCAACGAGCAGATGAATCGCGACAACCAGTTTGCCAATATGTCTGCCGAGCAAATTCGTGCAGCCCAGCTATCACATCTTAACGATGCAGCACAAGTAGCAATGGCAAATGCCTATAGTGGCGAGAAAGAGGCTGAATTGCTTCGCCAACAAGCAGCAAAAGATGAGACTCGTATGCAAGTCGACCGCGAGGCTATGACCAAGGATAAGCAAGACTTGATGAGTTTTGCTAAAGAAATGGCTACGATGGTGCGCGATACAGCAACCAATGTAAGTGGAGCGCAACAACAAATGCAGCAACAGCAAATTAGTGAGCTTAAAGCTGACCGCCAATATGCCCAACAACGTCAAGACCATATTCAAGATTTGGCACTCAATAACATCTCACAAGTAAGCACTGCTGCCGCACAAAATATAGCTGCCTATAGTGGGGGCAATGGTGTGCAACATCAACAAGCAGCCGCAAATAATGCCTCAACAACAGCTACCCCTCAACAACAAAATAAGGCTGAGGAGGCTAATGGCTCAAAAGATATTGCCAATGCGTCACAAATTATAGAATGTGAATGCTACAACTGCCACCACGTTCTACACATTATGCCAGGCACACCGCAGTGTCCTGAGTGTGGTGCTCCATTCCAGTGGTAGAATCTCTACATCTTTAACTTTCTAACTTGAAACACATGTCAGACATTCAATTAGGTGGTGATGCAGCTGTTGTAGGAGGTGTGCACTCCGACTCTCACAATGTAGAAACGCACAACACTACCACGACACATAATAGTACGGTTACTGACAACTCTAAAACCATCAATAATAATGTGGTGCACCAAGCTCAGTTAACCGATACACAGATTAGGCAAGAAAACGAAAATCAATTTTTGCAAGCGGTTATGGCTCGCATGCAAAATGGCATACTCGATCAGCGCGAACTTGCCCAACTCACCCAGTTAAGTTTGCAATGGCACATTCAGCCTGAGCGTGCCAATCAAATAATAGACCAAGTGCGCAAAAGTGCTTCAGTGATTAATGGCAGTCAGGGTAATGAATACTTGGCAGGTCAAATATTGCAAGAGGTGTTTAATGCCATTCAGCAAAACAAGGTAGAAATACTGAAACATAAGTTTCGCACACTTGAGCAGTTGGCACGCACTTCTGCCGATGGCAATGTGCAATGTTACTATCACTTGTTGTTAGCCTCGCTTTATCCTGAAAACAGCGTTGTGGCTTTTATCAATAGCCGTATCGACAACTATTGGCAACTGTTTTGGGTGCACGTGGCTTATGTCAAACTGGGCAATGCCGATAATGCCGTGGCACTATTGCCACGCTTAGGGGGCTTTGGCGCTCCACAGGGTGATGTCGCACTGCTCATGGCGCTTGATAATTTAGCCGACTATCGTCGCAATAATAATCAAGCCTACTACAAACAGCAAGCTTCACAATACTTGAATGACGCTTGCCAGGCAGGTATGAGTGAGGCTGTGAGCGGACTGTGGTATGCTGCTAAAGAAATGCTCGAAAATGATGTGCCACAACCCGAAGCTTGGTTTCGCTTTTACTGCGAACAGACGCTAAAGGAAATGGCTCCAGCACAAAAGCAAGTGCTTGAAAAGAGTGCTTCGTCAATACCTGCCCCTCCTCCCCCAATGCCTAAATTCAATGCCCAAAGTGTGCAACTCAATCAGTCGCAAGGGTTTAATCCCTTGCAAGCAGCACGACAAATGGGCATGGGGCAAATGACAAGCATGGAGCAGATGCAGCAACAGATGCAGCAAATGCAACAGAACTTTGGACAAATGCAGCAAGCATTTAGTACCAAACTCAATGGCTATGCGCAGTCTAACATGCCTTCAATGCCCAATATGCCCCCAACCGTACAAAAAGGGACAGAAACCCCTCCACCCATGCCTGCGATGCCGCAGCAACCAAAGTGTGAAGCGCAAGAAGTAGCGCAGCCCGAAGTGATAGAGCAATATGGCGTGTTGTTTACCAACAGTGTGAAGCTCGCTCGCAAATATGGTTGCCAGCCCACAGAGGTTTATGCCGTGCTAAACCAGTTTATTCAGCAATCTGAGCCCTTGCAGATGCATTGGTACCTCTTTGATGCTGCAAATAACGAAAGACTGAATGACTCTGACTATTGGGGCGACTATAATGACGCTTTAGAGAGTTTCTTGCAGCAAAATGGTTTCACATTAGGTGTAGCTACGCCTGTATGGATTATTGGTGGCGGTGATGTGATTCCTGTGCCTCAGATAAACGATTCTCTGTATGGTGATTCCATACCTACCGACATGGCCTATTGTTATTACACGGGCTTCTTTGATGACCTGTGGGATGGTGATCACACATTGGTAGGACCGCGCAACACCATATCGCGCCTTCCGCTTGAAGAGGGTGAGATGCAGACAAACATCACAGACGACCTCGGCTCTTATTTCAACCTCTGTGCAATGACACAGGGCGAGATTAAGGTGGATGGCGTCACAATGGCATCGAATGTAGCATGGCGTGACAACAGTGTCACAATGTCGCACCACTTGCCTTTGTTGCATGTCGATACACCCGATGTGCAGGAGGTGGACAAGGGCATGTATTTGTGTCCTAAATTGGTGTCGCCCAACGAACAGTTGGCATTCAACGAGCAGGCATATAACGATTACATGAAAGCTGCACAGCAGTGTGGCATGTTGCTCTTTAATCTTCATGGTAGCGATGGTGAGGGCGATTCTGGTTTTTATGGCGAAGGTCATGGCTCGTGCGTAGAGTCGTTCAACCTTGACATGCTCAAACAAAGCAATGGACGTGTGTTAAACACCGTAGCCTGCTTTGGTGCGCGTTTTATGGGATATGAGCGTAACGACTCCATGTTGCTCTCGTCTATGCTCGGTGGCGGCTATTTGCTTTATGCAGGCTCGTCGGTAAGTGTGCCCATGATAGGTGACGATGAGCAAGAATGGCCTGCGGGCACTGTGCAATATCCAGGTTCAGGTTCTGAAAAGTTTATGCCTGTATATTGTTACTACCAATTTTGTGGTTTGCCTGCAGGACAGGCCATGATGCAAGCCAAGATGGACTATTTCAACACCTTCCGCCACATGGAGCGTGACGACTTCTCTCTGTCTACGATTATCATGTTCGGGCTCTATGGCAACCCGATGTTGCATGTGCGCCGTCGCGAGGATGTGGTAAAGCGTTCGCAAGAGTTACAAGTATTGCCACAGTTGCCACAAAACAAGGCAGCGAACAGTCCTATTCGCACCATGCGCACCCAGTGTTTGCTCAGTAAAGAACAGATGCAGCAGAGCAAGTCTTTGCTCGACCAAATTCGTAGCATTACCGATGCAAACTTACAAGCAATTCATCAAGGGGTGCAGCAATACCTCTACGACAGTTTAGGTCTTGATCCGCGTTGGCTCGATTATGTAGACGCTTATCAGTATGGCAATAGTAAAGGAATTGAATCCTCGGGCTATTGTTACCACTATGATGCAGATAATCGTCATCATAAAAAAGCCATTGTTGAGGTCAACAAGCAAGGACAAGTTACACGCACAGTTACTTTTAAAGGATAGGTTCATAAATCAGTAGGCTTAGAACCTTCCTTTTAAACCGAAAATATTAGATTAACAAAAATAAAAAATATGGGATTTTTTGGATTCAAAAACCGACGCGAGGTTGAAGAAGAAAAGCAGCAAGCTGCTGAGCAGGCTGTTGAACAGACCATCCGCAATAACTACATGAGTCTGAGCAACATCAGTAAGGGTAGCCAAATAAACATTGCCATTCCTTATTTCGATGTGTTCGACCCACGTCTTGCCGACTATGGCGTACCTGTATCGGTGCATGGCACTATTGTGTATAGCATTGATGACATGGACCTCTTTAATCAGGTGAACAAAACGGAGCAATTTACTGACGAAACATTCAAAAACAAGCTCCGTAGCACGGTCACAAAGTATGTAAAGGGCGTAGTGACCAATGCTCCCACTGACGCGCAAATTCCACTTGTGCAGATTGAACGCAAAATTTTGGAGATTAGCGAATTGGTGCAGAATTATGTGACGCCTAAGATTGAAAAACTCTTTGGCATTACAGTGCGTAGCCTCGACATCACAAGCCTCAATGTTGACAAAGACAGCCGTGGTTACCGTGAACTTAAAGCGCTTACGGCAGAATTGGAGAAGGAAAATGTGTTGGCTAAACACAAAGCTACCTTGTCAAATTTCAACTTGCAGAATGATCTTAATCAAGATGCTTTGCTCCGTCAGCAAGAAATGAACCTCAGTGGACAAGAGCAACTGCAGCAAATGCAACTTGACAATCAACGCGAAACCATGCGCATACAACGTGAGGAAATGCAGCGTGCCAGTCGTTTGCAAACAGAGCAGACTTTCCTTGGTGCCCATCAAGCTAATCTCAATGCAGGCATGGTAAACAATGCGACCGACAATGGTCTTGATGCCTTTAGTAACAAAATTGGTTCGCATGTTGGCAGTCCGCTTAACCAAAACAGCTTGGGGGGTGCCCCGCAAATGCCAGGCATGAATGGTATGCCTCAAATGCCGCAGCAACAACCCGCAGTGCAATACATGGTGGGTGTAAACGGACAGCAAGCTGGTCCTTTTAATTGGCAACAACTCCAACAATTGGTGCAGCAAGGTCAACTCACCCAGCAAACTTACGTGTGGAAGCAAGGCATGGCACAATGGGCTTCTGCTGGACAGGTGGCAGAATTAGCTCCACTCTTTCAAAATCAAGCTCCGGGCATGCCAGGGGTGCCACCTGTAATGCCTGGAATGTAACCAAACTGACAATTTCAAAATTATTCAAAGGTAAAAGAATTCACTTTTTATTAATAAACAAAAAACTAAAATTATGTACGCAAAAGAATTTGAAGATCTCCTTAATGAGTATTTGACTGATGGTATCATCACCTCCAAAGAGCGCCAAGTGCTGCTCAAAAAAGCACAAGAACTCGGCTATGATGTAGACGAGGTAGACCTTTACATCGATGCACAGCAGCAGAAGTCGGACCAGGCCGTAGAAGCTGCTGCCGCAAAAAAGCGTGGAAAAGTATGTCCTCGTTGTGGTGCATCAATCCAATCAATGCAATTAACTTGTCCTGAATGCGGCTATGAGTTTAATAACAAACAATCAAATAGCAGTGCGCAAAAACTGATGGAAAAATTGGAATCATTTAACGATGAAACTAACAGTGTCAAATCTTTAATGTTGGGTGATCGTGTAGAAGAAAAAAAAGCGCGGGTAATTCAAATGTTCCCTATTCCTAATACAAAGGAAGATTTGATTGAATTTGCAACCTTTTGTTTAGGAAATATAAAGGGAGAAAACGACTATATATTAGTTGACGCTTGGAAAGGCAAAGCCAAACAAGTCTCAGTTAAAATTAGATACTTAATGAAAAATGATTTGGATGCTATGGCGTTAGCAGATGAATTAGATAAATCGGCTGAGAGTTTTTGGACTAAACTCAAAAGGTTCTTCAAGAAATGATTAGTTTTATCAAGGATTACCTTTCTCATGGTTTCGGCACCATGACCAAGAATGACTTTGAGGTGTATATCTTTCATTGGTTGATAAACAATCATGAGGATTATAAAGATAAGTCGGACTATGAGGTAAGTGTAAATTTGCGCATTCCTATATCAAAGGTCAAAAGACTGAGATATGAAGCGAACTTGAAGTATCCTACTCTCAACGATGATACAGCTAAAAAGAGCATCACAGATTTGCTCAAGAAGTGTAAATATCGTGATACAAAAGAAGGTGGCATTTCGTTTGTAATTAACGACAAGTTGTTGCGCGAATATTTGCAGAATTACCTCAATCGACAAGGAAGATTCTTTGATAGCTCTTTCAACTCAAACATAGTATCTATAGCAACAGCCGATTTCAGATTTATATTGGAAAATTTCTTGCTTAATGATGATGATAAGAAATCCATACTGAAAGACGCAAAAGCATCTCTTTCGGAAAAGTCTACATTGCCTCAAACTTTTTCAGAAGCACTGAAAAATATGGGAGCCGAACTTTGTAAATCTTTTGCTAAAAAGATGATAGGAGAAAATGTAACTGATGCAGCTTTTACATTAGCCGATTACATAAAAGGTGTAGTTGTTGATTACTATCAGGAAGCGAAGTACTAACAAAGAATGTAATAATGCTAACTAAAGTTTTCCACCCTTGTTTAGGGGGTGGAAAGCTTTAGATTGTAAAACAACACTTATTACAAAAACACATTCAATAAAAATGGCAACATTATTAACAGATAAAGATTATAAGCACTTCAAGCAGCTGTTGGAATACTTCGTTTCGTACTTGGAATTTTTGGAAGCGACAAGAGGTTCTTCTGATACAAATAAAAAAGTAAAGGAATTAGCGAAAGATGTTCCTCCTTACAACGATGAAGATCCGCGTAAAAGAAGATTTGAGAATTTTGTAAATAAACATGGGGAACAACGGGTAGCACGTTCAGGACAAGGATATAAAGGTGGCTTAATACAAGAGGGCATAAAAGACTGGTGCGACTATAATGTTAACAAAATATGTCTTTCTGCTAATAATAGAAATAAAGCAGCAACTTATTTTTCAAAGCCAAGCTATTTACATTGGTTCGGTACTACATTAAATATAGATATAGAGACCAATGGAAAAGATAAAGACGAAGCAATTACAAAATTAAAAATCACCTTAGATAAAAAGGATATAAAGGAGGAAAATTCATGTAAAAGTTTGGAAGAATTGGGGCTATTTGATGGTAAAGACCCCAATTTTGCATTAAAGACATTCTTAGACAAATACTACTTAACTTTAAAAGGCATGCAAACAACAAAAATAGAGGATTTGCTGAAAGCGAATTATAACGTAATACTTACAGGTGCTCCTGGAACAGGTAAAACCTACTTATCTAAGCGAATAGCTAAAGAAATAGCAGGTAATGAAAGTCGTATTGGTTTTGTGCAGTTTCATCCCTCATACGACTATACAGACTTTGTTGAAGGATTACGCCCTGTGAAAACTACTGATGAGGGAGAGAATGGCGGAATAATCGTGTTTGAACGAAAGGATGGTGTCTTTAAGGACTTTTGTAAAAAAGCTTTGAAGGAAAAGGACCATAAATACGTTTTTATTATAGACGAAATAAATCGCGGCGAATTATCTAAAGTGTTTGGTGAATTGTTCTTCTCCATAGATCCTGGCTATCGAGGTGAAAAAGGTAGGGTAAAAACGCAATATCAAAATTTAATAGAGGAAGGAGATGAGTTTGCTAAGGGGTTCTATGTTCCTGACAATGTTTATATTATTGGAACAATGAATGACATTGACAGAAGTGTAGAATCCATGGATTTTGCCATGCGACGCCGCTTTGCATTTAAGGAAATCACTCCAGAAAGTAGAGTGGATATGTGGGAAGATGGTTTTGGTGGGGGCGATATAGATCTTAATGATTTACTTGCTCGTATGAATCGACTAAATAAGGCAATAGGTGATATACCGGGTTTGGGAAGTGCATATCATATAGGCCCCTCATATTTTTTGAAATTAAACGAATGCACCTGCGAAGAACTTTGGGATTATTACTTGAAGGGACTCGTGTTTGAGTACTTGCGTGGTATGCCAGATGCGGACAAAAATATCCAAAAAATAAAGGAGGCTTACGATGGCAAAGAAGATAAAAAAGATGGTAATATCTCTGACTGATAACAACTATAATAACGAGGAACCTGTTGCATGTAATAGTGGGGAAATATTTGATAATATCAAGAGAATTGCCCAATTAAAATTGTCTGATCGTAGTTTGTTTGTTTTTCCACCATCAGTAAGTGATACTGAACTAAATCCTGACACACAACATATCATAGAATTACTTCAGGATTCGGACGAGAATACCAGCAAAATAAGAACAGGTAATATAATGGGCTTTATTGGCTGCGAGAATGTTCACCTTCGTATACATTCGCGTTTTGACTATAAAACAAATGAAGAAGGAAACAATGCAGAGGGGCCAACTGATTTTTTCCTTTATTACATGTTGATAAAAGTTCTGAATATTAATCTTACGAGCCTTGAAACAACTACAAGCACCAAAGATTGTATTTTGAACTTATTGTTTATGCTTTTTCCTAAAGTGCTGAAAGAGGCTATCGCACAAGGATTATATAAAGAGTATAGATATTTTCAGTATAATGACGATCGTGTGCGTGGTGCAATTGAAGTAAGTCGCTTTATACGTGAGGACATTCCTTTTCGTGGAAAAATTGCTTATAGAACACGTGAACTGAGCCACAATAACAATCTGTTGCATTTGGTTCGACACACTATCGAGTATATACGAAACAGTTCATTGGGTCGAGGAATCTTGAATAATGATTTAGACACTCGTAATGCTATATTACAGGTAGTTAATGTGACTCCAGACTATCAATTACGTGATCGCCGACAAATCATACAGAGTTGCAAACAATTAAAAAGTCATCCTTTTTACACCAAATATCGTGCTTTGCAAAAGCTCTGCCTAAGTATTTTACGACACGAAAGGGTGATGTATGGAGAGGATAATGACAAAGGTTACGGACTATTGTTTGATGGCGCATGGCTTTGGGAGGAATACCTTAATACGCTATTGAAACCATTAGACTTTGTACACCCTGAGAACAAGAAAGGACAAGGGGGTATCAATTTGTTTGACACCACACCTCATCATACTATTTACCCAGACTTCTATAAGGAGGGTCAAATTGTAGCCGATGCTAAATACAAACGTTACGCAAAAGACGAGAATGGGAACAAACGCGAAGTTGCTCGTGAAGATCTATACCAGATTATAACTTATATGTATAGGTTGAACATTAAAAAAGGCCTTTTCTTATGTCCATCTGTGTGCAAAGAGGAGTTTGTTACACCTTATAAAATTGGAGATAATGATGCTACAATTGAAGTGATAGGTCTTAGCATTCCACAAAATGAAAAGAAGTTTGATGAATTTTGCAAACAAATGCACAAAAGCGAAGAGATTTTTTTTGAGCAAATAAAACAAAGGATTAATGTATAGATTGGGTGTGATAACTGAATAACGGCAAAGTAGAAATACGGAAAAAAAGGGTGTATCAAAAAAGATGCATTCTCTTTTGGGATATAAGGATGTGATTGTACTGCTTGGGGGGAATATGGCATTTTTAAATAAGTATGTCGAAACGAATTGCAGACAATTAACTGCTTAATTTATAGGGCTATCCCTATTGGTAAACAAAAGCAACAGGTTGAATATCCTTAAGAATGACAACTAAAAAAAATATGAGCATAGTATCAATAGTAGATTACCGAATTGTAGGTGAAGATGAGATTCTTAAAGAAATATATGATAAGTGCCAGCACATTATAGATTCTAATGAGAATCCGTCATTAACACTCTTGTTAGATTCTCTCGGCATATCCTATAGGGGGATGCCATCGAGTACAATTTACAGCAGTGAATACTCAGAAGGAGAGTTGAGAATTTCAACAGAAGAAAATAGTAAAGGACCATCAGATTTTCGCTATCTTCTCAGCAATCATTATGAAGATTTGGCTGTCTATTTTTGGACAGAAATCGAGGACTATGGTTTTTACACAAATGATGAAGATTGCATCGCCCGCAATGTTGAACTTGGAGAAGTCATGACAAACGACGAGACTTTAGTTTATGTGAATGAAACACTGAAAGCCTCTGATAGTCTAAAGAATTTTCATTTCGATACATTCGAGGATTTCCGAGAGTGGTACGAAGCGCATGAAGACGAAGCTATTGACGAAGGAATAGATCTGCAAATAGCGGAAGTTTCTGAAGATTTCGAAGATTGATAGTATCCTCCTTAATGCCTTGTTAGTACTTAAAATAGTGCTAACTTGCGTTTTCCTTGGGTGGCTCGCTGATGCGATGGGCCTCACTGATGATAAGTAAGACACCGATAAGGGGGTAACAACAAAAAGTAGGAGAAGAGGCTGTATGTCTTCTCCGACTTTTTCTATGATAAAAGTGTGCGGACCTTATTTTTTTAAAAAAAACAACTAGGGGACGATGCCTTTGCCTTTAT
>OIZP01001302.1_pt1 | contig 13112 bp, 7 predicted proteins | sample 1588531 | NCBI WGS metagenome assembly OIZP01 (sample SAMN03283283) | human gut metagenome | biome: human-associated habitat; material: feces | host: Homo sapiens | place: Peru | collected 2012 | reverse complement strand
CCATTTAACCATGCTACTTATCGACATCAAAATCCTACAAAATCGTGCAGAAAAATATTATAGATTTTGAACACCCTATCTAATGTGGTAATCCCTTGTAACATCCTTTTTTGATACCTAATATCATACATGAGGTATTTTTTATCATTGAATGTTCATAAAAATGTGATTTTTGAATAGTCGAACATTCATAAAAATGTGGTTTTTGAATAGTTGAACGTTCATAAAAATGTGGTTTTCGAATAGTTGAACGTTCATAAAAATGTGGTTTAGCTTGTCTAAGTGATTAATTATCAATAACTTTGCATCAAACAAAAAAAACATTACTTATGAAACGACTTATTTACGAAGATTTAAAGGTATGGAAAGATTCTCCCAATCGTAAACCTTTAATTCTTTTAGGCGCCCGTCAAGTTGGGAAAACATACATCCTTAAACAATTTGGAAAGGATGAATTTGACAATATGATTTACGTAAACTGTCACAATAATCCTTTTGTAGAATCATTATTTATAGATTTTGATATAGACCGAATTATCTATCAAATAGAATTGCAATATGAACAACGTATAAACATAGGCAAAACATTACTCTTCTTTGACGAAATACAAGAAGTTAAAAATGGAATTCCATCATTAAAATACTTCTGCGAGAATAAGCGTGACTTGCATGTGGTTGTGGCAGGTTCTCTATTGGGCATATCTCTACGTGAAGAAGAAAGTTTTCCTGTTGGTAAAGTGGATAGCTTAAGAATGTTCCCGATGACCTTCAATGAATTTCTTATTGCCAATGGAAGAGATATGCTCACAGAATGCCTCAATACACTTGATGCGAATATGCTTTCTCCACACCATAATACACTTATAGAATATCTAAGACAATACTATTTTGTAGGGGGAATGCCCGAAGCTGTACTCACATGGCTTAACACACACGATACCAATGCTACAAGAAATGTGCAACGTTCTATATTAAGTACCTACAATCGGGACTTTGGAAAACATACAAAAACTGAAGCAGAACGCATACGCATGGTATGGAACAGTATTCCTTCGCAACTGGCAAAAGAAAACAAGAAATTCGTTTTCGGAGTAGTAAAGCAAGGTGCCAGAGCCGCTGAATATGAAAAGGCGATTCAATGGCTTGTGGATGCAGGTTTAATTTATAAGGTGTGCCGAATATCTAAACCAAAAGAACCACTGCACTTCTATGCAGATGCTATGTGCTATAAAGTTTTTATGATGGATGTAGGACTGCTTGCTTGCATGACTGGCGCACGCTCTAAAGCTATGCTACTTGGTATGGATGTATTCTCTGAATTTAAAGGAGCATTTACAGAGAACTTCGTAATGGCTCAAATTAAATCATTAGAAAAATATGACGGAATGGATAATAACATCTTCTATTATAGCAAAGACAACTCACCCTTAGAAGTGGATTTTGTGGTGCAAGGAAGAGAGAGAGTTATCCCTGTAGAAGTTAAAGCCGAACAAAATGTTCGTTCAAAATCTTTATCCACATTCGTTAATCAAGAATTTAATAACTACTCTCTAAAAGGCTTACGATGCTCTATGTTACCCTTCGTTTCGCAAGATTGGATGGAAAACATACCATTATACGCTACTGAAGCCTATTTCAGTAAAGAGGGTATTGGCTGCGATTAACACATAGTTTTTTTCAGAAAATACATTTTCGGAACCACCGTTCCGAAAAATGAAGACACACAAATAATATTTTATCTTTTAAAATAAGAAAGATAAGATATTGGTTTTCAGCCACTTTTCATTATCTTTGCATTCGGAACCGTCGTTTCGGAAACAGCGGTTCCGAAAATAGGCGAAAAATAACATAGGGAACCCATAACAACGTAGCACATGAAATTCTTTGGAAGAAAGGATGAAATAGCTGAATTGCAAAACATACGCAAGCTGTCATTACAGACTGCCCGTTTTACCATCGTTACAGGAAGAAGACGCAGTGGCAAAACCTCTTTGTTGCTTAAAGCCTACGAGGAGGTTGATGATATGCTCTACTTTTTTGTAGCAAGAAAGTCGGAAGAAGAACTCTGCAAGGATTTCCTTCATGAAATAACAGAGAAACTGCAAATTCCCATATTAGGGGAAGTAACACACTTTGCCGACATCTTTAAATATTTAATGCAGTTGTCTAAAACACGTCCACTCACACTCATCATCGATGAGTTTCAGGACTTCAAACGTGTTAATGCGTCAGTATTTTCGGACATGCAGAAAATTTGGGACTTGAACAAACAAAATGCACACATCAATTTAGTGGTGTGTGGTTCTGTTTATTCACTGATGAACATTATTTTCAAAAACAATAAGCAACCTCTCTACGGCAGACAGACTGGCGAGATTAAAGTAGTGCCTTTTCCACCCTCGGTTATTAAAGAGATTTTGGAAACGTACAATCCTTCTTACACAACCGAAGACCTTTTAGCACTCTACACTTACACAGGCGGTGTGGCTGAATATGTAGAAATGATGATGGACGCTGGTGCGAACAATAAAGAACTGATGACCGAAAAATTTGTGGCAAAAAACTCTTACTTCATCTACGAAGGCAAGAACATGTTGATTGAAGAGTTTGGAAAGGACTATACCCGATATTTCGAAATTCTACAACTCATTGCCTCTGGTTTTACAACACGTTCGAGTATTGAGGGTATTATGAAGGTGGATATTTCGGGATATCTCACCAAGTTAGAAAATGATTACAATTTAATTGCTCGCAATCTGCCCATGTTTCAAAAAAACAACCGAAATATTCACTACCAAATAGAGGATAACTTTTTGCGCGTATGGTTTAGATATATCTACAAATATGGCTACATGCTGGAAGTTGGGGCTAACAAGAAGTTGAAAATTATTATGGACAGAGACTACACCACTTACACAGGTAAGGTGTTGGAAAAATATTTTAGAGCCAAAATCATAGAAAGCGAATTATTCACCCATATATCCTCATGGTGGGACAGAAAAGGCGAAAATGAAATTGACATAATTGCTGCCGACGAAATTGACAATAAAGTTATATTCTACGAAGTAAAACGTCAAGCCAAAGAAATAAACCTAGACACATTAAAATATAAAGCTGCACAATTCTTCAATGCTACAGGAAAATTCAAAACATACAATATTCTATATAAAGGACTGTCGATGGAGGAAATGTGAGACAGTAATAAGTATTACAAAATAATTGAGGTTAAGTAATAAGTAAATAGGCGTTTCTCGCACCAACCACTTCATGGGTTGTTTTTGCGAGAAACGCCTATTATTATATATCTATATATCGCGGTTTATCGGATGGCAGAGAGCATATTGGCTAAACCGTCGGCTGCCTGCTGCAAAGGTTTTGCCACCATGCCCTTCATAAAGAAGTTTACTTCGGCACCCACAGTAACACGCATTTTGGTTTCGTAATCACCGTGGGGCAATAACTGAATCCAAACATAAAGTTGGAGGGGCGAACCTTCTGAGGCAAACTTAATGCACTTGGGTTCTTCACGTTCAACGACACGCAAGGTAATGTTGCCCATAGGTGAAGCAATATGGATGGCGTCGGTTTCGAAACTAAGACCTTCGGCATACGTTTTCAGCTCTTCTATTTTGTCGGCAGGAACTTGTTCGTTAATGCGCTGCTGCACTTCGGGATTATTAAGTGCGTCTTTTACTGCAGCAAAATTGTTTAAGTCGGCAAAACGGCTATATATTACCTGCTGTGCCTGCGGAACGAGCTTTACTTCGCTCTCAAATTTTGATAATGACATAGAGATGTTTTATTTATTTTGGGCGCAAAGTTAATAATTAAGTAGCATTAAAAAAATAGGGTATTCAAAATCCGACGAAAAACATGCACGATTTTCGGCAAACTTTGAACACCCTAAAGAATTATTTAAAAAGTTAGATCTAAAAAATTAGCTCAAACCAATAATTTCGCCATCTACATAATCGATGTGGTTGGCTTGAGGATCTTTAGGCAAACCAGGCATGCGCAAGATATCGCCTGCAATGGCAACAATCATTTCGGCACCGGCATTAAGCACTACGTCCTTGATGAGAATATTGAAACCACTCACAGCACCATATTGCTTAGCATCGGCAGAGAACGAGAATTGTGTCTTGGCAATGCACACAGGGAAATGCGCCATATTGTGTTCTTCTGCCAACTTGATGCGCTTAAGGGCAGGCTTAGCAAATGTTACGCTGGCTGCACCATAAATGGTCTTTGCCACTTTCTCAATTTTTGTCTTGATAGAATCGTTATCGTCGTAAGTGAAGTGGAGAGGCTTTTGTGAAGGATTCTTTTCGATAGTATCGACCACGAGTTGTGCCATTTCTTTACCACCCTCACCACCTTGTGCAAAGGCATTGTTAATTACGAAGGGTACGCCCAACGATTGTTCACAATGTTCGCGGAGAAGAGCCATTTCTGCATCGGTATCATCAGCAAAACGATTGAACACCACTACCACACTCTGTCCGAAACCTTGGAGATTGTGTACATGACGATCGAGGTTAGCCAATCCCTTGCGCAAACCTTCTTCATTGGGTTCTTTAATTTTATCGAGGTCCACACCACCGTGCATCTTCAAGCCTTGTGCAGTAGCAACAATCACTGTAAGGTCGGGTTCAAGTCCACTCTTACGACAAAGAATGTTGTAGAACTTCTCAGCACCTAAGTCAGCACCAAAGCCAGCCTCAGTAATGGTGTAGTCGGCATGACTAAGCGACATGCGTGTGGCAATGAGAGAGTTGCAACCATGCGCAATATTGGCAAATGGACCACCATGCACAATAGCAGGTGTATTCTCGGTAGTCTGCACCAAGTTAGGCTGAATAGCATCCTTAAGCAATACCATGATAGCACCCGCTACGCCGAGGTCTTTCACGGTGAAGGGCTTACCCTCGTAAGTGTAGCCAAGGAGGATGTTTTCAATGCGACGGCGAAGGTCTGCCTCATCTTGTGCCAAACAAAGAATTGCCATCAATTCGGAAGCAGGTGTAATATCGAAACCAGCCTGCTGCGTAATGCCATTTGTAGCAGGACCAAGACCTGTCACAATGCTACGCAAAGAGCGGTCGTTTACGTCGAGCACACGACGCCAAAGAATTTCGCGAAGTCCAAAACCTTCTTTCTCGTGCTGATAGAGATAGTTGTCGAGCAAGGCAGCAATCATGTTGTGTGCCGAAGTAATGGCATGGAAGTCGCCTGTAAAGTGCAGGTTGATACGTTCCATAGGCAATACCTGAGCATAGCCACCTCCTGCGGCTCCACCCTTCATACCAAAGCAAGGACCGAGTGAAGGCTCGCGCAATGCCACGCAAGCACGTTTACCAATGGCGTTAAGACCAAGTGCCAAACCAATGCTCACTGTGGTTTTGCCAATACCCGCACGAGTAGCGGTGATGGCTGTAACCAAGATGAGTTTACCTTTTTTCTTCTCGTCGATGAGCGAAAGAGGTAGTTTAGCAATATATTTGCCGTAATGTTCAATGGCATCGGGGTTAATACCGAGTTGTTGTGCCACTTCGTCAATGCGCTTAAGCTGTGTGCTGTGCGCAATTTCAATATCCGTCTTCATTGATTGTATATAATAAGGAAGTATTATTTTGCTTTTATGCAATTCCGCTATACGTGTCTCTGTGCGGAATTTTTAATGTAAAGAAGAGAGACACGCTTTCTCTCTACAAAGGTACAGTTAAATGACCTAACAACAAAGTTTTGAACGAATAATCCGTGTTTTTATTGCATAAAATCAACATTTCATGCATAATTGTAACTTTTTAATATCAAATTTGACTACCCTTGCAGAAAAACTTACTAATTTTGCAAGCAGAAATGGTTATAAATACCAACAGATCAACCCAACTCTTTGAAAAAAAGAAAAAAACAAACACAATACAGATTAACCAAATGAAGAAAAGCTTACTCTTGTTTCTGGCAGGGGCTGCTTGTTGCATAGGCACATACGCACAGCAACAAACCAGCAGTGCTGCACTTAAGAAATTCCAGTATGACGACCGCGCCATTATGACGAATATGTCAGACAATGGCAAATGGGCAACCTTCACCGCATCGAATGCAGAGAATCCTCTGCTCCACTTAGGTGCACGTGTAGTAGACGTGAACACAGGTACTGCTACGGTGTTGATTGACGGACTAAATGCCGACACCATTAAAACGCATAGTGCTGACGACGTAACCAACGATGGTAACATTGTGGTAGGTCAACTCAACGAAAAGCCAGCCTACTACACCACCTCTACTAAAAAATGGACTTTCTTGCCCACTGGCTACGACAACGCTACAACAGGTGGCATTAGCTGTGTAACACCCGACGGACACTATGCCGTGGGAACTTCTTACCCCAACTTAAAGACTGAGTCTATTGATGCTGCCGAGGCTCCCGTAATGTGGGACTTGACCACAGGCAAGGTTGTGCCTACGAACAACTTGCCTAAGTTGGACATGGCACACACAGACACACACCAAAACCGCTTTGTAGGTATTTCGGCTGACGGTAAAAAGATTTTGGGGTGTATGTCATACTCTTCCCTTCCTTCGTGGAATGATGAGGGTGGCTGCTTCTACTATGTATATAATGTAGAGAAACAAAACTACACTGTAATCGGTTTTACTGAAAACGACACAAAGAAATGGACACCACAGGTTGAAAACTTGCTCTTCGTGTCTGAAGCAAGACTGAACAACAATGGTACCTATGTGTCGGGGTTAGCTTACTTGACTACTGAACACGCCGTTCCTTTTCTCTATGATGTTGAAAAGAACAGCATCAAATTGTATGACGATGCTGAGAGCTATGACTACGCCTCGTGGTTAACCGACAACGAAGGTAATGTTTTTGCTGCCGGACCTGATGCCAACCCCTATCGTAACTGTGTCATCCGCACTGGCAACTATTGGGTAGACATTGCACAGATTGTGAAGCAGAAATATGACATTGACATTGCTGCAAAAACAGGTTACGACAACTCAGGTACGCCTGTTGCTGTGAGCGACGATGGTTTGACTCTTGGTTTGTTCTTGGGCGATGTAGATAGCTACGTTCTTAAGTTCACCGAACCCATCCATACTACTGCTGCAAACACCAACTTGCTCAGCACCTATACAACCAATCCGGCTGATGGTGCCAACATCTCTAAGTTGAGCACACTGAAGGTTACCTTTACACGTAACGTGCAGGTAGTTGGCAAAGCTGCTTCTATAACTTTGCGCGATGTGGTTGAAGATACAAAAGTAACAGCATTTGGTTTCAGCGTTGACGCAAAAGACCCGAAGAGCGTGAACATCACCTTCCGCAAGGGCGACTTGACCAACGAAGGAATGCCCTATGAATTGGTTATTCCCGCAAAGAGCATTTGCATTGCAGGCGATACCAAACGCTTTAACGAAGAAATTAAACTTACCTATAATGCACGTGCAAATGTGCCTATGCAGGTTGTAAGCACTTCGCCCAAAGACAAGGGTGCCATTGGTAAGGTAGACATGAGCACAAGTCCTGTCACATTGACCTTTGACGCTGAAATTATACCTACAGCCACAACCTCACGTGCCAAGCTCTATCAAGATGGCATTGATAAGCCTGTTTGCGAAATGATGATGGCGGTACAGGGCAGCAAACTCTATGTTTACCCCACTACCGTACAATATCTCTATAAGGACGTAAACTACTCAATTGTTGTGCCCGAAGGTGCTGTAACAGACGTTACAGGCAACACGGCTACTGCCAATAAGGAATTTACGCTCCACGTACAAGGTGCTTACGAACGTGAGTTGTCATACGACAGCAACATCCTCTTCTCTGAGAACTTTGACACAGGTATGGGTCAAATGATGCTCTACGATGGCGATACCAATATACCGAGCGACGAAGCGAAGGAATATGGTTTCAAGGCTGGTGATGCTTACGCATGGATTCCCGCACGCGATGATAAGAACAGCACAGGTTTCTCGGCTGCTTCTAACTCTATGTACTATCCTGAGGGCACAAGCAACGACTGGATGGTAACACCGCAAATTAACATCATGGATAAGCTTTGCAAACTTACCTTCAACAGTCAATGCTACCGAAAGGGCTCTGAGGACTCACTCAAGGTAATTGTTTGGCCGAGCAATGATGTATACAGCGTATTGAACGATGAACTCGTTAACCGCATGATCCAAGAAGGTACTGTAGTTTATCACGATTTGCAAAAGGCTGGTAAGAGCGAAAGCAAACTTGATGGTGATTGGACTGCTAACGAAATTGACTTGGCGCAATTTGCGGGTAAGAATGTATACATTGCCTTTATCAACCAAAACTACGACCAGAGCATTGTCTTTGTAGACGATATTCAGGTTACACACAACCAACCTTTCTACGTAGCCTTTACACACGAAGACAATGTAGTGGCTAAAGAAAGCATTGAAATTGGCGGTAAAATCACCATTGGCGACGAAGCAGAAACCTTCAACACATTGAAGATGACTTTGCGCAACGAAAAGGGTGAACAAATTGACAAAATCAGTGCTGAAGGTCTCAACTTGAAGAAGGGCGATGGCTACGACTTTAAGTTTAAAAAGGCATTCCCCCTCACCATTGGTAAGATAAACAACTTTACCATCGACTTTAAACTCAACGACAAAGAGAATAGCGTAACTAAGAGTATTCGTGACTTGAGCTTCGAACCTGTGAAGCGCGTAGTTGTTGAAGAGTTTACAGGTCAGAGCTGTGTGAACTGTCCCCTTGGTATCCGTGGTATGGAGAATCTTGAAAACTACTATGGTGATCTTATTATCCCCATGGCTCTCCACAACTATACTGGCGACGAATTGGGCGTAGGTTCTTCTACTTACAGTTCATTCCTTGGTTTGGGCGCTGCTCCCTCAGCTATCATTCAGCGTAGCGGTGAGATTACTTACCCCATCACGCAATATACGGATGCGAACAACAATGTTCGCTATAGCTTTGTTCCCAACGAAACAAGTAAAGAGAAAACCACTTGGTTCACTGAGGTGCAAAAGGAATTTGCTAAGCCTGCACAGGCTGAAGTTACAGCTACAGCAACTTTGAACAAGTCGGGCAAGAGCTACACAGTGCCCGTAAATGTGAAGTATGCCTTGAATGCCGACCGCCAAAACTTGAAGCTCTTTGCAGTAATTTTGGAGAACGGTTTGTTGGGCTACCAGTCTAACGGTTTCTCTGCCATTAGCGACGAAACACTTGGCGAATGGGGCCAAGGTGGTAAGTATGGTAGACCGTCAGTTAGTTCATACATATTCGATTATGTAGTACGTGGCACTTATGGCGAGACCTTCACAGGTACTCCCGACCTCTTCCCCACTACTATCGAAGCGGGTAAGGACTACACCACAAAACTCACTATTCCCGTGCCTGCAGAGGTAAACAAAGCTGAGAATACTGAAATCGTATTGATGCTCTTCGATGGTAATACCGACCGTCTTATCAATACTTACAAAGCTAAACTCGCAGTTCCCGAGGGCATTGAAGGCACTGAAGTTGCGAACAATGCAATCAGCGTAAATGCAGTTAACGGCATGATTACTGTTGCCACCAACTTGGCTGCAAACGTACAAGTATTCAGCACCGATGGCCGTCTTATGGGCGCAGCCAACGGACAAGGCATCATCAACCTCAATGCCATTGCCCACAAGGGTATTGCTATTGTGCGCGTTAGCACAAGCAAGGGCGTTGTTGTGAAGAAGATTGCCCTCTAACATAAAAAGTGCAGAGATTGCCATTTTGCCTAAAAACATCACTTACACCCTATTATTTACCGATATAGGTGTATGGTGTAAACAAGCAAAAGCAAACTCTGCACTTTTACGCATAAATAATTAATTTATTAACTAAAACCCAACATTATGAGTAACAATTACATGACTCAGGGCATTCAGACATTCAAGAAATATGTCATGATGCTCGTGCTTGTTCTTACAGGCACTATGGCAGCCAACGCTGCCGATGTGATTGACCTTGGTGTCCTCGAAACTGGCAAGGGCTACAGCATTGACAGCAAAGGATTGTACAAAGGTAGCTTCACAGCACCCGAAGAAGGTACACTCGTTGTTCAGTCTACGAACTACGACCTCCTTCAACCGTACAATGATGAGGCACTGACCGATCGCATCAACTACACCTTCCTCCGCGACAACAACACAGGTCACGGTTCTTACAAGCTTAAGTTGACTAAGGGTCAAACCATTTGGTTGGCTTACAATGGTCTTAACAGTGCTACCAACACCTTGACCTTTGGTGACGATGCTGCTGCTAAGATGGCTTTGAACGAGGTGCTTCCCGCAGCAGGTTCAACCGTAATGTGTACCAACACACGCCAAATTGCTTTCCGCTTCAACAATCCTGTAACTTGCAGCCGTGTTGAATTTGTAAACGGAAACTACACCAAGCGTCTCGATGCACAAATTACAAAGAGTTCTATCCTTCTCGACATCAAAGAAACTTTCTACCAGTTTATGAAGGAAAACAACTTGAAGGAAGGCGACGAATTTACCATTCGCCTTTCAGGTGTTCGCTCTGCTGAAGATGCTGAGAACATTTTGGGTACTGATGGTTTGCTCGAAACCAAGTTTATCTGTGGTAAAAAGCCCGTTGCCCTTCTCACCGAAGGCAACTTTACCAACGACCACAAGTTCCTCTCTTTCTGGCCTACAGGCACTCCCGATGGCATTTTCACCCTTCAGTTCGATGGCGACCTTCAAACTCCTACTGCCGAAGGCTACAACACTACTGCACAGCTCACCTATGGTGACATGAGCACAGAAGCAGCTGAACGCTACAATGAAAACCTCAACATCAAAATCGAAGGCAGCAAACTCATTATCGACCTCACAGGTAAGGAGCGCACACCTGCCAAGATGTTAGGTTCAAATACTTTGTACGACAACATACTCTTTGCCATCAGCCACGTACGCGATGCAAAGGGTTACCCCGTTTACTCTTCAGGTAGCGGTTCTATTGGTAGCTTCACACGTACTATGCCTTACGAACTCGTTAGCGTAGAAGCAAACACCGAGTTTACGCCTGCTAACGGTGCAAGCTTAAAGGGTGTTGACAACCTCGAAGTATTCACTACCGACTATAAGAAGTTCTCTTTCAGCGGTGTGAAGTTTACTTACACAGTGAACAAGGAAACTAAGTCGGTTGTTGTTACTGACTACACAGCTACTGCCGATGAGTCTATTGAAGGTGCTTATGCCATCAGCATTCCCGTTCCTGCAGAAGTTAAGGCAGGTGCTACCAATGTAGTAGTTACATTCGAAAACCTTGTAGCTGCCGATGGTAAAGACCACTCAGCTAAATTTACTGCCACCTACGATGGTTTTACCGTTACTTCTGCCACTTATCAGGCAGACAGCGAAAGCGCTGCCATTGAATGGGCAGGTGCCAACATCGACGTGCTTAAAAGTGGTGCCCTTCTTAAGTTTGCCATTAACCAGGATACTGAGCACGTAGGTTATATGAACTACACCATCACAGACCTCAACCCCAATGAGGGCGAAGATGCTGTGGTTGCTACTACTGCTTCTATTCTCTACAACAAAGAAACAGGCGAATGGGAAAGCGAAATCTATGGCCTTAACAACACCAAGACTTACTTAGGTCACACTTACGAGGTGAAGATTAATGCTTACGAAACACGCGCAGACTTCGACCGTTATCACAACGACCCCGTAGGTACTGCAAGCTTCAAGTTTAATGGTAGCAGCGAGCCTTATACTTACAGCGATGTAAAACTCGCCAGTATTTCTCCCGAGGACTTCAACATTACTGACGCCAAGGACTTCCGTATTGTGGCTAAGTTCGATGGTTTGGTAAAGGTTATTGAAGGTGTTACTTGCATTGCTGGTGGTGCTGCCAGCGACGATGCCCCCTTCACGCTTACTCCTACTGATCCTGACGAAGAAGGTTACTCTGACGAATGGACACTCACATTGATGGATGCGCTGCTTGCTGAACAAACTTCACAACAGATTACCGTAAACATCGCTGCTGAGGACCAAGATGGTCATCGTGTACAAGGCAACTACCGCAAGGAGGAAAACAGTCTCTTCCAGTACACCTTCACACTCAGCTACCAGGGTGCAGAACTCTCTTTGGTATCTCCCGAAGAAACTGTTGACAGCTTGAAGGAATTTATTATTGAATGCAAAAAGCCCCTCAACATCTCTGGTTATGTAGCTGATAGCGAAGTGGTTGTTTATGGCAACCGCAAGAGCTTTGGATTTGCAAGCATTGAACCTATCTATTCTGAGAAGATTCAAGAAGTTATCGACTACATGAATAACCACTCTGTTCAAGAGACCATTGAGAAGTTTGGTAAAGACCTTTACAATGAGGCTATGAATACATCTGCTACTCAGATGAAGCTCACTCTGAAGGAAACTATCACTGAACCTGGTGAATACACGCTCCACATCCCTGCAGACTACTTCTGCGCAGGCGAACAGTTCGATTCTGAAAACACCAAGGAATTCAATGCAAGCTTCACTATCGAAGAGGCTATTGAACCTATCGAATGTCACCTCGTAACTGATCCTAAGAACGGTTCTACTGTTGCTTCTCTCCAACACATCGTACTCACTTTCGAGGGTGTGAGCGGAGTGGCTACTGGTAGTGGAACGATTTCTGTAAAGAAGGATGGCGAAGAAATTGCTACTATTGATGCTGAAATCGACTGGGATTTGGCTATGAACCAGATGGTTATCAACCTCGCTGAAGCTTTGACTGAAACAGGTATCTATACTTTCGAGATTCCCGAAGGTTACTTCCTTAACGAAAATGGTGATGCACTTCCTGCCTTTACACTCACTTACGGCATTGGCAAGGAAACAGGCATCAACAATGTAACTGTAAACGCAACTGCCAACAACAAGGTTTACACAATTAGTGGTCTCCGCGTAAATGGCAAGCTCGTTCCGGGCATCTACATCGTGAATGGCAAGAAGGTGGTTATTAAGTAACCCCCTCTTCACATTCTAATATCACTTAAAAGAGGGTGTGTCAAAACGATGCATCCTCTTTTTTTTATAAACAAAACCCCGACTTT
>OIZP01001296.1_pt1 | contig 13147 bp, 15 predicted proteins | sample 1588531 | NCBI WGS metagenome assembly OIZP01 (sample SAMN03283283) | human gut metagenome | biome: human-associated habitat; material: feces | host: Homo sapiens | place: Peru | collected 2012 | reverse complement strand
GGCTAGGAGCTTTTGGGCCTTCAGCCCGTACTTGAACCACATGCGAAACTTCAGTAATTTAAAAAAGAGAAGAAAAAACTATTCCAGGCTAAAATGAACCAATTTGAACCATTTTTCTGAATCTCTACTTAAGAGATACAGAAAAACGGAGAACTTCCTTTCAATCAGAGACTTATCAGATTTCATCCAAAATCAACTCAAAAAAAAAGTTGCTTTTTGCTGAACGAAATCAAAAATTTAACAAGCATAATTCGCTTATTTGCAATAAAATTCGTATTTTTGCAGCGCGATTCAGTATCTCTTACGTAGAGATTCAGAAGAACGAGACGATTTAAGAACTTAAAAGGTGGCTTTCAGGCAAGCAGAATGGTATATGATATATAATTTGCTTCAAGCAGCTCGCTTTGCATTTCGTATGCAGCAGGCAGAAAGACATAATAGTATTGAAGATTAGTGGAAGTGAGTCTATTGGTTTTTCAATGCTGTGATAATATCACAACCCTCATAACTCGGGAAGAGTCATCTTCTCAGGGGAAGCGGAGCTGTATCCGGCAGTTGAGACCATTTAATATATTTTATAAAAAAAACTCCCCATCTGTTTTCAGATGAGGAGCATTTTCTAGAGATGGAAGTCGATTTCCTTCAGCCATTCCTTGACATCGAAGCAAGGACAGCTCTTGCGAACCCAGGGGAGGTCGCGATGGCCTAGGATCTCGGCACCGGGATAGTCGGTAAGTATTCGGTGAATGCCGTATTGTGTGCCTAGATAAAGTTTCGTACCTTTGCACCATGATTTTTAATTATTCAAATTATGGTACAAGGCAAGAAACAATTAAACAGCAAGCCAAAGTTCGCCGAGGTTGTAATCGGCGACAATGAAGCGAAGGAGATGCGTGAGTCTGCAAAAGTTCGCAACCGTCGCAATCCTTATTTAAAATTAAGCTATCCCAATGGTGTGACACTAATTCTCCCTGCTGACATCAGTATCGAACAGCTTCGAGCCTACATTAGTATAACAGTGTAGGCTTATGGCTAGAGTTTGTCAGTTGACGGATGACCTGAAGTACTACTTGTGCATGGAGCCAGTCGACATGCGCAAGCAGTTCCAGGGACTCCAAGGAATCGTGAATGAGGAGTTCGGCCGTTACCTCACCCAAGATGAAGCCTTTATCTTTATAGGTAAGACTCGCAAGACTGCTAAGGTCTTGCATCGTGAGAGCGATGGACTGACTCTTTATGTAAGAAAGTTGAGCGAGGGGCGTTTCCAAATGCCTCATTTTAATGATGATAATCGTACAACAACATTAACCCCAGATGAATTTACCCTCTTGATTCTGGGTGAAAAATGGTATGAAGAAACACCATCGGAGAGCTAGTTTTTCTATTAGTCTTTATTAACGTAAATAGCTGATGTTTAGGCGTAAATATCAATCAAAATATTCGTTTTTCTCAATATTTTTTAGTACCTTTGTATGGTAAACAATAAGGTAAACGATATGTTTGAACAGCAACAAAATACAGGGAAAAGTACGTCTTTGGCAGAGAAATATGCCAATGCCGTAGGCCAGTTGTCCGATGCCAATGATCGGGCAGCGCATGCTGAGCATGACCTGCAGGTGGAGCGCATCACTCGTCAAGACTTGATTGACGAGGAGGTGGCTCGCCGTGTTGCTGAAGCAGAAGAACGTATCAGAAAAGAGTTGGAAGCTCAATTAGCAGATAAGACCAAGGAATTGGAGGAACGTAATAAGGCTTTGGATAAGCGTGAGTCTGATGTAGATAAGAAAGCGGAGACAATCGCCCAAAATGTAAGTGAACAGGTTCGCCAGCAGATGTCTGCTGCTAAAACCCGTTTCGAGAAAACTGCGCTGAATCGTTTGGCTGATATGTTTGACATGTTCATGCAGGCGTTCATCGCCCTTGGTGACAAGGATTCTTCCAAAGGTCAGGAACTGTTGCTGAAGTATCAGCTTGCGGCAAAGGAAGCGCATGAGTCTTTGACGGATGAGATCAAGGATAAACTGGCCAAGGTTGAAGCTAAAAACAAGTCGAAGTCCGAGCAGATAGCCTCTCTTGTCAGAATGATATTTACTCAAAAGCGTGAGCGGGTAGTCTTTAGTAAGGAAGAACGTGATACTATCTATGATAAGGTAATGGCATCAGTTGAGTTCACTGATGAGGAAAAGAAACGTTACCAAGAGTGCCGTGAATTCTGTGAGGAATATCGCAAGCGCAAGGCTATAAAGAAGCTTTTGAATAGCCAGAAAGAACAGAAGGGGCATGGGCGAAATCCTATACCAGAGGATATGCCTCGCTTGGAGGAAAAGGTACTTTGGCCTGAAGGCTATATAGGACATGAGGATGAATATGTAATAGTTTACCAAGGCAAGGTGCAGGAGTTTATCGTGCCAGCCAAAGTACGCTACTTTGTTCAGCCATATCGTCGTCCTGTTGTTCGTCGCAAGGATGATCCGATGCAGAAGCTCTTGCAGTCTCCTTGCTATGAGGACGTATTTTGGAAGAGTTATGCTTCGGCAGAGTTGTTGGCACAGTTAGAGTGTAATAAGTATGTTCTTCATCAGCCGTTTAACCGGCAGATAAAGAAGATGAAACAGGATGGCTTGACACTCGCTCCTTCAACAGTGGATGACTGGCATCAGGGTGTATGTGACAAGATAGAACCTCTCTACAATCTGCAGATGGATCGGGTAATGTCCAGTTTGCTGCTTGGTGCTGATGGTTCTCCATTCCCGATATTGGACTGCGAGAAGCATAAGACGGTAAATCATTACTTGATTCAATATCGTTCTGTGGCGACAGGCATCCCAATCTTCATGGTTAATACGAAAAACAAGCATGGTAGGGGTACTGCTGACATCATGGACAACCTCAAAGATTGGAAAGGTGTGGCGCTGATGTGTGATGGTTACTCTGGCTATGATTGGCTGAAGAAGATAAATGGTCGTATATTGTGTCGCTGTGTCGTTCATGCTCGAAGACCAATGGAACGAGCCTTGAAGGAAAATCCTAATCTAGCAAAGATAGGTATTCTCTTCTACCAGAACATTAACCTGATTGAGGAAATGATAAAGGAGAAGAAACTTGAGGGCGAGGAGAAGGCACAGTTCAGGAAGGACAATGCTGAGCCACTATGGGAGGACTTCAAGCTATGGGCTGCAAGTGCCATCTTGGATGTGCCAAAAGACAGCAATATATACCAGGCATTGAACTATATGTTGCGCAACTATACAGAGTTGACTAATTATATAGACATCACAGATATGCCATTGGATAACAATGATACCGAACGCCTGATCCGTGACATGGTGATGGGTAAGAAGGCTTATTTGTTCTGCCGTGACTTGGATGCTTGTAAGCGTGCAGCAATGATGTACTCCTTGTTTGGAGCATGTAAGGTGCTAGATAAAAATCCTGAGCGTTGGCTTTGTTATGTGTTGAAGCACATAGATTCTACGCCTGAGGATAAGTATTATACTCTTCTTCCTGAGTTCTGGGAAGATGAGGAACAATAAAATGAATTTAATATTTAGTCAAATTAAGGTATAACCTCCATTAGCTTGTGCTGATGGAGGGCTAAACTTCATATTCTTGTCTCAAAATTAGAAAAATGATGCCACCGTGCAAAGTTACAATATTATTTTGAGATATGCAATACGGCGTTGAGCGGATACTTATGTTGCAAATAATTGATGAGTTTGTCAAAGGCGGTGCTAACACCTATGTCGTTCGCAAGATGCGGAAGACCCAGTACAAACTTCAGAAACTATACTTGGTCGCCACCTATTGCGATGAGGAAAAACAGGAATGGCACATGCTCATGCCTGATGAATTGCGTAAGGCTTTGTCAAGCAACTATAAGTTCTATCTCGATTTGGCAGAGAAAGGACAGAAAGGACCGACAGCCAAACAGCTTCGCATGATGGCAGCAATGAAGAGAATAATGGGAGAATGAGCTAATATTATACGGAGTTTAGAGAATAGTAACAATACGATTTTTAAAGTTTTAATTAATTGCTTAAAATTAAAAGTTATGAATAGCAGATCCCAAGAAAAATTTGATTTTTGGATGTCACGTGATCCAGAATCATTTCACGTGTTGGACATGTATCGAATGTTTGATTTCGCTAATAGTTTGTATGAAGCTAACGAAAAGGTAAGTAGTGAACAAATTTATGAGCGATTCAAGCGACGTTATCCTAATTATTTAGACAACGAAGCCATGGAGTTATCTGAAAAATGGGAAGATCAGATAAATCTCATACATTGTTTTTTGGATTGGCAAAATAAATAATACGTAAGTATTCTTTTACCTATCAAGGCTCAGATTCACGAAATCATCGCCAACTGCTATGATGCCTGTCTGGATGATTAAAAGATAAGGTTTATACAAGTGATATATTTAGAAGGGCTTAAATAAGCAAATATAAGTAAACACTAAAATTATGGCTCATAAAACATTTATTTCTTATAAATATAGTGAAGCGCAAGAATTGTGAGATGCTATTATTAAAGCTATGGGCGAAGATGCTTCATACTATCAGGGAGAAACATCTGATTCACCTGATTTGACAGATACTTCAACAGAAAACATCAAAAAACACCTTCGGGATATGATGTTTGATACATCTGTTACGATTGTCATTATTTCCCCTCATATGAAGGAAAGTAAGTGGATAGACTGGGAGATAGAATATTGTTTAAAGAAAATCCCTCGAAAAAATAGGACCTCTCAACGCAATGGTGTTGTTGGTGTAATTATGAAAGTTGATGGTAGTTATGATTGGTTTAGATATACGATAATAAAAGAGGATGGACATCAAGTTTCTGGATATAATGAAGAATTTGTTTATCCTATCATATCTAAAAATCGTATAAATCAGGATCCTATGGTTTATCATTGTGAAAAATGTAAAAGCATTAATAGTTTAACAGGTTCATATATTTCATTCGTAGACGAAGATACGTTTTTGAAAGATATTGATACCTATATTAATAACGCCTATTCCAAAAGCGAGAATGATGCTTCTGGTTACATTATAACACCTACAAGATGATTTTTCTTGTAAAATAAATATATTTTTAATTGTGTTATATTATGGATAAGAAACTTTTAATTAAGAAATATAGTTGTGCCCTTGAAACAGGAAGGGCAGCGATATTTGCTGGAGCAGGTATGTCTGTTGGAGCAGGTTTCGTTGACTGGAAAGGACTTCTGAAAGATGTAGCAGAAGAACTTGACATAAAGATACGCGATTATACTAATTTGGTAGATTTGGCTCAATATTATGTTAATTCTACGCGAAATAGGTCAGAATTAAGCCATGCAATCCTAAATGCTTTTCCTATATCAGCAAAGCCTTTGGTTAATCATGAAATTTTAGCTTCTTTACCGATTAGAACATATTGGACTACCAATTTTGACAAATTAATAGAGACTTCACTATATAATGCCTGCAAAGTATATGACGTAAAGTCTTTGCCAAGTAATCTTGCAATAGCTAAAGATAAAAGTGATGCTATTGTTTATAAAATGCATGGCGATGTTGATAATCCAGACTTGACTATTTTGACGAGAGACCAATTTGAAAACTATCAGCAAACTCATAAGGCCTTTTTAGATAGCTTTTGTTATGATTTGATGAACAAAACATTTTTGTTTCTTGGTCTTAGTTTTGATGATCCCAACTTACATTATGTTCTTAAGTATGCGAGAATGTTACATGGTGATAATCAACGACGACATTATTATGTGCAGAAAAAGGTATCAAGAGGTGCTTATAATAATGTAGAAGATTTTGAGTATTACAAGAAAGAACAGGAACTGTTTGTTGAGGATTTGAAAAACTATGGGGTAGAGACAGTGTTTATAGATGATTATGGGGAGATTACAGAAATATTGCAAGAAATAAAAAAACGCTATTTAAGACGTACTGTATTCATATCTGGCGCCGCAGAAGTATATGCTGGTAATTACTCAGAAAAAGACATGAAAGAATTTGTACGCAACCTTAGTGCTCAACTCATTCATTTAAACTATAGAATAGTAAATGGATATGGACTTGGATTTGGAAATGAAGTCTTGAATGGGGCAACTCTTCAAATAAGAAATGAACATAAATCTTTTGATGAGTTTATGAAGATAATGCCATTTCCTCAAGGATTACAAGATCCACGTGCTGCTTGGTCTCAATATCGGCAGGAAATGATCCAAGATACTGGCATATCAATATTCGTTATGGGCAATAAAAAGGATAAAGTGTCTGGTAATATTGTTCTTTCGAGTGGTATGCAAGAAGAGTATGACATTTCCAAAAAAAATGGTAATTTCCTGATACCTGTTGGAGCTACTGAATATAAAGCAGCAGACTTATGGAATCAACAGATGAAAATTAGAGAAGACTCGTTTTCTCCGACAGAGAATGAGATGGAAGCTCTAAATGATAAGTCAAAAACGCTTAATGAGCATTTGGATACAATAATATCAATATTGAAAAGAATTAATGACTAAATTTATGTATTATGCCACAGTCAAATGAAAATCATATGTTTGTAAGTCACTATCATGAAGATGAGGATCATATCAATGGATTAAAAGAACTTTTAGGTACAAATTTTCAGTTTAAAAATAGTTCAGTAACTTCAGATAAATTTAATCGTGCAAATAATCCAGATTATATAAAGACAATGCTTCGCTCAAGAATATCTTGGGCTAAGACTTGCGTTTGTTTAATCAGTCCAAAAACTCACGATAGTGAATGGGTAGATTATGAAGTCAGGAATGCTGCCAGACAAGGGAAACGGATTGTTGGTATTTTTGTAAGAGGAGCAAAAGATTCTGATATACCACCAGCTTTAGAAGAATTTGCCGATGCTATTGTTGGATGGAATAAAGATTCGATAATAGAAGCTCTAAATGGTAAATCTTCGTTTTCTAATGCAGATGGTACTATTAGGGAATATGGTAGCAGCAGTAGTAGAACAACTTGTTAAAAAAAGTATTATGGCAAAAGGATATAGTTATGTTGTTAGACGAGATTATGGTTTTGCACCAAATCCTTTCAATGGAGTGCTGACTTTAGCCGCTTGTAAACCAGTTATTAGAAAAGGTGCACAAGTAGGTGATTTCGTTATTGGGTTTTCTGATAAATATGACGAAAACAAGCTTGTATTTATGATGAAAGTATCAGAAGTTTGTACTTTTGATCAATATTGGAATGACTCACGTTTCTTATGTAAGCGTCCTGTAATGAATGGCTCTCTAAAGTGTAAATACGGAGACAATATTTACCATCATAATGATAAAGGAGATTGGGTGCAGGAAGATTCTCATCATAGTTTAGAAAATGGTGTGGTAAATGAAGATAATCTGAAACGCGATACAGGTTCAACGGATCATGTTTTGATAAGTTATGATTTTTTTTATTTTGGAAAAAATGCAGTCGAAATTCCTAAACGTCATCAGGTTTGCGTACATCGTTTTATAGGTCAAAAGAAAATTAAAGAAAAAGATTGTGATGCTTTGTGGAAATATTTGTGCTCAAAATACCCTAAAAACGAATTAATTGGATTTCCACGTCAATTTGACACTTTCAAACGATATAATGGAATCGAATAACCCAATTATCCCGAATGATGAAGTCTTTCGCTATTACTTCTATTTCATTCAGGAACGAATGAATATGTTCTGGCGAAGATGTGAAGGTAGGTGTGTCCTTACAAAAGACCCAATTCTTCGGGAATACAAGTTCACTAATGTGTATCGGGTATGTGATAGGGTAAGTCAGTATCTGCTCAGCCATGTTATATATAATAATGTGGAAGCATATACACCAGAAGATATGTTGCTTCGTATTTTAGTATTCAAAATCTTCAATAAGATAGAGACATGGGAATATATTGAGCAAACTTATGGAGAAATATCCATCAATCATTTTGATGTAAAGGAAATAAGTCTCTTGCTAAGTACACGACAGATTTATGCTCCAATCTTCAATAATGCTTATATGATGACTGGCTCTCATAAGCGATATGATTATTTACCTACCAAACACGAGAAATGGTTGACTATGGTGAAAGAAGAGTTTCTTGGTGAAGGAGTACTCGATAATGTATTAAATGCTCATTCGTTAGAAGAAGTTTATCTTTTGCTTAGGGGATGTTCCTTCTTAGGTGGATTCTTGGCTTATCAATATGCCATAGATTTCAATTATTCTCCGTATGTCAATTATGATGAAAATACTTTTGTCATAGCAGGTATAGGAGCCATTCGCGGTATCAATAAATGCTTTATATCTCATGGTAATAGTTATGAAGATGCCATAAGATATACTAAAGAGCATTTCAAAGAACTACAAACCAAATATGGTTATACAGAGTTTAAACCTTTGTTTGGTCATGAGCCTACACTTTTAGATTTGCAGAATTGTTTTTGTGAAACAGATAAGTTTTTAAGAGCTAAAATGCCAGATTTATTAGTTGGTAATAAGAGAATCAAGCAGAAATATAAATCACAAGGTGAGTCTATTCATTATATGTTTCCACCAAAGTGGAATGTACAGTCATTTAGTGAGCATTTAATAGTGAATGAACCCTCTTTGTTCTAAAGAATCATTTATCATGAATGAAATATCAATAGAGATATTGCAAAGATGCCCTAATCGTTGCATCTATTGCTCGTCTCATTCCAACCCACAAGCTACTCATATCATTTCAATAGAAATCATCAAGAGAGTAGTAGATGATGCCAAGACTTTAGGATGCAAGACTGTTTGTCTTTCCGGAGGAGAACCGTTCCTTCATCCACAAATCGTAGAGATTGTAAGCTATATAGCAAAACAGCACTTGGCTTGCTATGTATATACGAGTGGTATCTATATGAAAGATGAGGTTTACTCTTCATTGCCGAATGAGTATATAGAATCAATACGAGGTATGGTTGATAAGATTATCTTCAATGTGGAAGCAGATAATTCCGCTCTGTATAATCAAATTATGGAAACCGATGTTGGTGGATTTGATTTGATGAAGAAATCTATAAGCGATTGTGTGTCGAGTGGCTTGACTGTAGAAACACATGTTGTACCGATGCGAATCAACTTTAATCATTTGAAGTCGATATTTGAGATGTGTTACCAGCTTGGCGTTTCCAAAGTAAGTATATTGCGCTTGGTATTGCAAGGAAGAGCTTTGGAGAACTTACCACTTGTAAAGTTATCTAGTGAAGAAAATCGAGAGGTTACTCAGGTGATTAAGATTCTTAATGATGCTTATAGAGGAAAGGTAAGAGTTGGCTTACCTTATTCGGATAGTAATTGCCGTATTTATTGCAAGGCAGCTTCTGATAAAATTAATGTGAGATATGATGGTAACGTCTATCCTTGTGAAGTTTTCAAGGATGACATATTGAACTCTTTGTTGGGTTGTGAACCTGATAATGTATGGAATGATAGTTTCTATCATATATACCAAAACTCTCCTTATTTGAATGTTGTACGAAGAAGAATCGAAGCATTTAAAAAAGAAGATGGTAATGAAACTTGTTATGGACAATTTAAAATGGTGAACTTATGAATGCTGATTATGAATTAATAAATAATATTAAGAAGTCAATTCCTAGTTTTGATACATATATACAAAACGTATGGGCTGATGGAATAGAATATCCTTTGGATCTAGAAGTTAGAAATATTTTGTTTGATAAAATTGATCTAAATAAGGATGCTGATAATTTTGAAATTTATAAGCGTATTGATATTGTAAAGGAATTGTGGGTGTCTTTGATAAAGAAATCCATAATTACTCTTCGATATTTTGACAAGCGTGAACCTTTTTTCAATAACCAGGAAAAGTATCCTGTTGCTTATGGTGTAGATGATTTAAATTCTTATTTTAAAAAATATGTAGATTTTGAATCTGCATTATATGGAGGTACTCGATATTATAGAGATCATGTAGTTCACGTTTTCAGAGTTTGGTTACTAGGAATAAGATTATTGCTAAACAAAGAAAATAAGCTCTTAAAGCAAATTTCAATTGATGATAAATGTGAAACAAATGCTTTAGAAAAGTTGGCAATGTGGACTTTTATTGCTTTGACACATGATTTAGGCTATCCTTTAGAAAAGGCTCAACAAATAATAGGTAAAACTAGAGATATGATGACGTCTTTTGTTGCAAATCCTATAATTTCAATGGATTTATCTTTTAGCGGAATACAAAATTCAATGAATGATTTTGTCCTACGTTTTATGAGCTCTAAGATGGTTCAAAAACAGATGCCAGATAATGATCAGTTTAAGTTTGTAGCAAGACTTCAGCCAAAATATCTATTCAAGTTCCAGAAGTCTTTAGAGCGTAACAGTCATGGTATTTTAAGTGCATTGGTAATATATAAATTATTACGCTATTTCTTAGAATCTGACTATTGTACTAATGAAGACTATTATTTTAAAGAAGAAGATGCAAGGCAGTTTTATATTCGTAGAGAAATATTAAGGGCAATATCATCACATACATGTCATGACATTTACCATATGGATTATAAGAATTTTTCTTTTTTGTTAATCCTTTGTGATGACGCTCAAGAATGGGGACGTAAATACATAACAGAATTGTATGTGAATAGTCCTTTAAAATATACATTTAATGGCATACATGTAACTCTGAAGAAAGAAGAACATGATGGAAATAATATAGATGTGGCTTCTATTTCAATAGATGAAACATATTGTAATATAAAACAAGAAGATTCTATAAAGTCTATTTTTGATCGTTTTCTTAATATTTCACGAGATTACAATGAAATTTTTAGAGACGGACAAGAGACTGGAAGTCGAAATTTTGATTTTGCAAAGAAAACAAATATCGATAATGGAGAAAACGATGAGTCTGTTAAGATAATTTTGGAATTAAATGTGAGTAGAGAGAAGGCCACTAATGTTTCGGCTAAATTGGTTTCTTCTGAGCCAGATTCTGAAGATTCGAAGAAATTTGAACAGATATTGAATGCTTTGTTCGGAAAAGAACCAGATGCTGGAAAAAAGTGGTGTAGTCGGTTGACAGATTTCACAAAATAATATTTGAATTGTATATGGAAAAGAAATCATATATTATATCATACGATTTGGCAGATGGTGGAGATTATGGCAAGCTATTTGAAAAGTTGAAATCATATTCTGGTTGGGCTCATATAACAGAGTCCACATGGGCTGTTTTAACAACGAAGGAAGCTAGCGAAATTAGAGATGAAATAGGAAAACTATTAGTGGAAGGTAGTCGTTTGATAGTTGTCGAATCTGCAAATGTTGCGGCTTGGAGAAATCCAATTTGTTCCAATAAATGGTTAAAAGATAATGTCTGATATGGATGATAAACATTTTGAACAGTTAGTGAAAGAATCTTTTACTGAGTTCCCAAAGTTGGAAGGTCATGAGTCACATGAAGAAGAAAAGGTTTCTGTAAAACGAGGGCGTATAGCAGAGTTTACTACTTATGAAGTTGCAGAGCATGAACTTGTCTTACTAGAGAAAGGATCAGATGCTTCTTTATGGTTGAATTTTGGCGTTGCTTTACTTTCTGTATTTTTCTCTTTGCTTGCAGCTTTGCTTACTTTAGATAGCAAGAATTATCAAACAAGTTTTATAGTATTGACTATAATTACTGTCATCTCAGGTTTGTTGGGTTTGATATGTATGATGTTTTGGTGGAAAAATCGTGGAACTCAAAAAACAATTTTCCGCCAAATAAGACAGAGAATACGAGAAAATTAACGTTTGCAGTTGCAATTTAGGCGGTCCCATCCCGCACAACCTGGCGAAGACCTTTGATGGTCCGCCAACCTTAGAGCGTAGCGGTTCCGAGCACCGAGTAGGGCGGTTTCCCTCTTCTTCCCTGAGGGGAGAAGACCGAGAAGAGAGGTGGAGCCTTCCTTAACGGTAAGGAAGGACTGGTAGGTTTTCGAAAATACCTATACTCATACCTGTTCGTACCTTATTTTATATAATAAGTCAAAAGTAATAAAACAATTTTACTCTCATGTTACAAGTCAATGATTTATGCACAGCTTATCTTGAAGGCTATATTCGGTGTAAGGTAACAGAGTATTTACTTCATGATAAAGTCCTTAGTTCTGATTTTGATATGATAAAGGAAAAAGCAGTGAAATGTATGGAACAGTATATTTCGCAGTAGGAAATTTCAGAAGCAGATAAGGAGAAGATAAAACAAAATTATAAGCAGTGGGCGGAGATGGTTTTGCTGGGCACAAAACAACGACGCCATGAATGTGGAAAAATAGAATAAATCATAGCAACGATATGAATAATTTTAAGGATATTAAAGTAGCAGTAGCCGGAACAGGCTACGTTGGTCTGAGTATAGCCACGCTATTGTCTCAGCACCATCATGTAACAGCAGTAGATGTAATCCCTGAGAAGGTAGAGAAACTCAACAATAGAGTTTCATCCATACAGGACGATTACATTGAGAAGTATCTGGCAGAGAAGGAACTAAACCTGACAGCAACCCTTGATGGCAAATCTGCTTATAAGGATGCCGACTTCGTGGTGATTGCAGCGCCAACCAACTATGACCCGGTAAAGAACTACTTCGATACAACTCATGTGGAAGAGGTTATTGACCTGGTATTGGAGGTGAATCCAGATGCAGTAATGGTTATTAAGAGTACTATCCCTGTAGGCTATACCCGTAGTCTTTACCTAAAGTATGCCAAAAAAGGAGTCAAGAAGTTCAACCTTCTTTTCTCACCAGAGTTCCTTCGTGAAAGTAAGGCACTCTATGACAATCTCTATCCCAGTCGAATTATCGTAGGCTATCCCAAGATTATCGACCGCCCTGAGTTTGCAGAGGAAAACGAGGCAATCATGCAGGTGACGGATGTTGAGAAGCTAAAGGAAGCAGCCAAGACATTTGCTGCCCTTTTGCAGGAAGGTGCCATCAAGGAGAATATCGATACGCTCTTTATGGGTATGAAAGAGTCAGAAGCTGTGAAGCTCTTTGCCAATACCTATCTGGCTTTGCGTGTAAGCTACTTCAACGAACTTGATACCTATGCCGAGGTGAAAGGACTCGATACCAAGGCCATCATTGATGGTGTAGGACTCGATCC
>OIZP01001294.1_pt1 | contig 13166 bp, 10 predicted proteins | sample 1588531 | NCBI WGS metagenome assembly OIZP01 (sample SAMN03283283) | human gut metagenome | biome: human-associated habitat; material: feces | host: Homo sapiens | place: Peru | collected 2012 | reverse complement strand
AGAGTGAAGAATTCTCATGTAATACTTCCTGTCCACTCTTCGTTGGATATTCTGATTTAACCATCAGTTGGATTTTCTAATTTGACTATAAATAAGATATTAATTTAAGACTAAGCGAAATGAAAGGTACATTTCCGATAGATAAGTTTCAGGAGATACAGACTCCGTTCTACTATTACGACACCAATGTGTTGCGCCAGACATTGAAAACCATCAATGAAGAGGCTGGCAAGCACGAGGGATTTGAAGTGCACTATGCCGTAAAGGCAAATGCTAACCCTAAGGTGCTCAATATCATCTGTCAGGCTGGTTTAGGAGCCGACTGTGTGAGCGGAGGAGAAATTCAGGCTGCCATCAAAGCCGGATTTCCAGCCAGCAAGATTGTTTACGCTGGTGTAGGCAAGAGCGATTGGGAAATCAACCTCGGATTGGAGAAAGGCATCTTCTGCTTCAATGTAGAAAGCATTCCGGAGTTGGAAATCATCAACGAGCTGGCTGAAAAACAGAATAAGATTGCGCAGGTTTGTTTCCGCATCAATCCGGATGTCGGCGCCCATACGCACGCTAACATCACAACAGGTCTGGCAGAAAACAAGTTCGGAATTGCCATGCGCGACATGGAAGCCATAATCGAAGAGGCTGCCAAGATGAAGAACATCCAGTTCCTCGGACTGCACTTCCACATCGGAAGCCAGATTCTCGATATGGGTGATTTCGAGGCACTCTGCAACCGTATCAACGAACTTCAGAACCAGCTTGAAGCACATCACATCGTTGTGAAGAACATCAATGTGGGCGGCGGACTGGGCATTGATTACAATCATCCAAACCGCCAGCCAATCCCTGATTTCAAGGATTATTTTGATACATACGCTAAGAAACTGAAGTTGCGCGATGGTCAGAAGCTTCACTTTGAGTTGGGCCGCGCCGTAGTGGGTCAGATGGGTTCTCTCATCACCAAGACACTCTACATCAAGCAGGGCACAGCCAAGCAGTTTGCCATTGTGGATGCAGGAATGACCGACCTTATCCGTCCAGCTCTCTATCAGGCTTACCATAAGATTGAGAACATCTCAAGCGATGAACCTGTAGAAACTTACGACGTAGTAGGTCCTATCTGCGAATCAAGCGATGTCTTCGGCAAGGCTGTCGACATCAACAAAGCCCATCGCGGCGACCTCATCGCCCTCCGCTCAGCCGGAGCCTATGGTGAGATCATGGCGAGCCAGTATAACTGTCGCCAGTTGCCAAAGGGGTATATTACAGAAGACTTTTAATATCGTTGAAAGTTTAAAAGTTAAGAGTTTATAGGATTCTCCTTTCTCTAGCTTTCTATATTACGAGAAAAAGAAAATGATGATCATTAGTACAACTACTATAATAGCAGGCGCAGTGGTGGTTTTATTGGCGGTTCTCGGATCGCTGATAAATCCATTTCTGCGCTCGTTGCGCTTTCAAAAGACAGAAACGGCAGAGAATCAACCTCCTGTCAGTATACTCATTACCGCACACGATAATCTTGCTGAATTGGAGAGGAATCTCCCTATGTTCCTGCGCCAGCAGTACGCTGCCGACTATCAGGTAATCGTAGTCTGCCAGAGTACAGATGGCGAGACACAGGATTTTCTGAAGCGAACAGCAGCCGAGAACCCTCATCTTTATTATACTTACATTCCTGAGAGTTCACGCTACATGAGCCGCAAGAAATTGCAGATTACACTGGGTGTGAAGGCTGCCAAACATGAATGGATTATTCTGACAGAGCCTAATTGCCGCCCAAGCAACGACAAGTGGCTGCAAACCATGGTCCGTCAATGCCAGGACCCAAACCATCTGGTATTGGGATATGTAGCCCTTGATGAGGAAACCAAGAGCGTACGCCGTTTCGACAGCATCCGCAAGGCTTACTATGTTTTGCGCCGTGCCCAACAGACCTACGGCTATCGCAGTCACATGCCAAACGTAGCTTTCCGCAAGAGCGACTTCATGAAGGAACAGGGCTATCAGGGCAACCTGGAATATGTTCGCGGCGAATACGATTTTCTCGTCAACAAGTATGCACATTGTGGCGATACAGCTACAGAACTGGATTGCGATGCATGGCTCATCCGCGAAGCACCATCGAGCAAGAGTTGGCACAATGCCCACCTCTATCTGCAGGCTTCGCGCAAGAGTCTGGAAAGAGCAGGTTCCATGCGAACCCTCATGTTCTTCGACCATCTCATGCCACATCTCAGCCTGATAGCAACGCTGGCCGTTGCAGCCTACTCTATCCTCATGAAGAATTGGATTCTTACAGGATGCGCAGGTTTCAGTTTTCTCCTGCTGTTCATCGTGAGAATGCTGATAGCCAACAAGGCCATCAAACACTTTGATGACGGAATAGCGATGTTCAAACTGCCATTCTTCGAATATGGAATTATCTGGAGAAATCTGGCTACCAAATTGCGCTATTGGCGGGCTGACAAAAACGATTTCACTTCTCACAAACTCTAAACAGGGTAAAAAGGAAGTAACAGTCTATCAGAATAATAACAGTTAAAAATAACCGACAGAACGATGAAAGTATATTTGTTCATTTCCAACCATAAGAAGTTGCTGAAGATGTATCTTCCATACATCGAAGCCTTGAATAAGCAGCTCGACATCACCAACAACCTGGTTGATGCCGACATTGTGTTGATTATAGGAGCATGGACATGGCAGGGAGCCCAGATAGCCAGGAAAGCAAAGCAGATGGACATTCCCTACATCGTTTGTCCACTAGGTGATATTTCTGAGAGAAATTGCAAGAACCCTTACTTGAAGCGTTCACTGCAACAGACTATGTATCAGAAAGCCATGTACGCCAAAGCCAACCTCATAGTGGCTACTACCCCTATGGAGAAAAACTATCTGGAAAAGAAAGGTTGGAACAAGCGCATCGCCCTGATTCGCTATGCAGGATATAGTCATCTTACCACCTCTGAAGCCATGATACAGAACTGGATGGAGACGGATGAGGAGACGCTGGCAGCCTTCGAGCAGCAAAAGGCAGAAACCATCGCTGCCCAAACCAAACAGGCTATCATCGCACAGATCATGCAGATAAAAAGCCGCATGCCGCATCAGAATATTCCGCAAAAATATCTTGACAATTTGCACACTCTCCTCTATGCTGATGATTATGATGAGGATGCTATCAAGCAAGAACTGGCAGAGAAGAAACTCTCTTCCTATGCCGCCTCCGTTTTCCAGACCATGACAGATAAAACAGGACTCACAGAAGGCTTCATGCCGATTCCTGCCAAAAAGGGCAGAAAGAGTAAAGAGATTCTGAAGTTTGTGAAATAAAAAAGATTCTGAAGTTTGCGAAATAAGAAGAAATGAACTTAGATAGAATAGAACAGCAGGCTGGTCATCTGCCAGCTTACCAGATAGCCGACTCTGTCAATGAAGCATTGATGGAGTCGGCTAACCTTGTTATTACAGCTCCTCCTGGAGCCGGTAAATCTACCCTCCTCCCGCTCACCATTCTGCGGGGCATGAGTAATCAGGCATTGGAAGGTTTCATCCATGATCATCTTAAAAGTCAGGGTAAGATTCTGATGCTCGAACCGCGCCGACTGGCAGCTCGCCAGATAGCCGAACGGATGGCACAGATTCTGGGAGAACCCGTGGGCAAAACCATCGGCTATCGGGTAAGATTCGAAAGCAAGGTTTCGGATGATACACGCATCGAAGTCCTTACCGAGGGCATTCTCACCCGAATGCTGGTCAATGATGCTACACTCGAAGGAGTTTCGTGCCTCATCTTTGATGAGTTTCATGAGCGCAGCATCAACTCCGATCTGGCGTTAGCACTGGCCCGGGAAACACAGGAAATCATCCGCCCCGACCTGAAGCTCATCATCATGTCGGCAACCATCGATGCTTCCAGTATCCGTCAGTCACTTAAGGCTCCGCTTATCGAGAGTGAAGGCAGAATGTTTCCGATAGAAACCATTTATGCAGACCACGACATCGACAGATATCAGGTAGCGCAGGAAATGGCAGCCACCATCTGTCAGGCTTTCAGAAATCAGGAAGGCGACATTCTTGCCTTTCTGCCGGGACAGGGAGAAATCATGAAATGCGAAGAACTGCTTCGCTCTGCCTTATCTTCAACGGAAATCTATCCACTCTACGGCAACCTCTCGCCAGAAAAGCAGCGGCTCGCCATCGCTCCTTCCAAACCGGGTGAACGGAAAATCGTACTGGCCACTCCTATCGCCGAAACTTCTCTCACCATCGAAGGAGTAAGAATCGTTGTGGATTCCGGACTCTGCCGAAAACTGGTTTATGATGCCCGTACAGGCTTGAGTCATCTAGAAACCGTTCGCATCAGTCAGGACATGGCTACGCAACGAAGGGGACGTGCTGGCAGAATCACATCAGGCGTATGTTACCGGCTTTGGACACAGACCTCTGAACATCTGATGCCTGAACAACGGCTGCCCGAAATACTGGATGCAGATCTCTCTTCCATGGTTCTCGACATTGCTGCTTTCGGCGAAAACAAGCCGGAACTGCTTCCTTGGCTTACCCCTCCTCCTAGGGGCAACCTCGCCATGGCCCAGCAACTTCTTAAGTCGCTTAACGCCCTCACTTCTGATCATGATGCTCACGCTCTCAGTGGCAGCATCACCGCAGAAGGCAGCAGAATGGCTCAGCTTCCTTGTCATCCGCGAATCGCCAAGATGATAATCAGCAGCGGTTCTCCGTCAATCCAAGCCTTGGCCTGCGACATTGCAGCGCTGCTGGAAGAGAAAGATCCGTTGGGCGGAAATGAGGATTCTGACATGACGCTCCGCCTTTCACTCCTCCGCTCCGCGCGAAGCAAGAAGAATCTGGGACGTTGGAACCGTATCGCTCAAATTGCGCAGGAATACAGGAAGATGCTGCGCATCAAGGAAGACAACGAGCCAATTGATGCTGAGGAAGTGGGCCATCTTATCGCCCTAGCCTATCCTGAACGCATCGCCCATGCCACCGACCATGCAGGTAACTACAAGATGTCGAATGGAAACATGGTTTTCATCGACCCGAGCGACAGCATGGCTGCAAACGAATGGCTTGCCATCGCATCGCTCAACCTCGCTTCAACCTCATCATCCAAAACTACGCTGGGACGGAAAGGAAGAGTATTTCTCTCAGCCCCCGTCAACTGGAAGAACTTGCCGGCACAAACCTGCGAGAATATTTCATGGGACAGCAAAGCGATGGCAGTAAAGATGCAGCAGGAAACACGGATAGGAGCACTCGTCATAGAAAGCAAGCCGATACAGAATGCCAGCCGAGAGACAGTTTCGGACATTATCTGCGAAGCTGCCCAAAAAGACGGACTCAGCATGTTCGATTGGAACGAATCCGTTCATCGTCTGCAACAGCGCGTGGCGCAAGTAGCTGAATGGCATCCGGAACTGGAGATTCCCGACCTGTCAACAGAGCATCTCCTGACAACAGCCCGAGCGTGGCTCCCTTTCTATCTCGAAGAAGGTGGTAAGATGAAGACTTCTGTTACAGAGCTGAAGAAACTCAACCTGCGCGAAATCTTATGGAACATCCTTCCTTATGAGCTTCAGCAGGAGATAGACCGCCTTGCTCCCACCCACATCCGTGTGCCATCGGGCAGCAATATCCGCATCGATTATCGCCTGGGGGCCGAAGCCCCGGTTCTGAGTGTTCGGCTTCAGGAGTGTTTCGGAATGACATCAACTCCCACTGTCGATGCTGGCAGACAGCCTCTTCTGCTTGAGTTGTTATCTCCCGGCTTCAAGCCCGTTCAGCTTACTCAGGATCTCGCAAGTTTTTGGCAAGGCACTTATTTCGAAGTCCGCAAGGAACTGAAGCGCCGATACCCTAAGCATTTCTGGCCGGAGAATCCGTTAGAGAGCCAGGCCGTGAGAGGTGTCAAACGATGATAAGAAGATGTTAGAACCCGTCAATGTAGCATAGCCTGCCATGCTTACACTCCTTAGACTCCGAGAAACTGAAAAAGTTAAAACAAAACGTTGAAAAAAATCCTCTCATCGTTGGCTTTGTCAAATAAAAATAGTAACTTTGCAGCATCTTATTAATAATCATAGAGCTATGGTAGTAAAAGAAAGAAGAAAGCGAATCTATCGCAAGCGCATACCATACGGTATGCAAAACTTTGAGGATGTGATAAAAGATGATTGTTACTATGTTGACAAAACACCTTTTATCGAGGATATAGAAGAGGCTAACAAATACTTCTTCTACATTAGGCCTCGCCGTTTTGGCAAGACCCTTACCCTCTCCATGCTCGAAAATTACTATGATGTCAATAAGAAAGATGCCTTCGAGGACATTTTTGGCAAACTGTATATTGGACAAAACCCTACGCCTGAGCGCAACCAGTATTTGGTTCTTCATCTTAACTTTGCCCAAATAGTTGGCGGTTTGGACGATTATCAGCAGGGCATGGACAATTATTGCAGTATCCGTTTCAACCTTTTCGTAGATCTTTACTCTCACCTATTGCCCGAAGGCACTAAGGAAGGCTTAAATCAACAGAAAGATGCAGTTTCACAGTTGAGCTATCTTGACGGACAATGCCAAAAGACCAATCAGAAGATTTACCTCTTCATTGATGAATATGATCATTTCACCAATCAGATACTTGCCAACCAAGCGCATGAAGGCAACTATCGTCAGCAAACACATGGTGAGGGGTATCTGCGTAAGTTCTTTGATACCATCAAGGGTGCATCAGTCACAAGCTTGGGGCGTATCTTCGTGACGGGCGTCAGTCCTGTTACGATGGATGACCTGACAAGTGGTTTCAACATCGGAACCAACTATTCATTACATCCTCAGTTTAATGAGATGACAGGATTCACGGAAGAGGAAGTGCGTGAGATGTTGGAGTATTATTCCAGCGTGCTGCCTTTCAATCATACTGTAGATGAACTCATTAAAGAGATGAAACCTTGGTATGACAATTATTGCTTTTCTATCAAAAGATATGGCAAGACCACAATGTATAATTCTGTGATGGTGCTCAATTTCTTGGACAACTACATCCACAATGATTATGACATTCCTGATTCCATGATAGAAAGTAACATCCGTATCGACTATGACAAGATACGCATGCTCATCCGTCATGACAAGGAGTTTGCCCATGATGCCAGCATCATCCAGCAGTTGGTAACCAAGGGATATGTAACAGGCAAGTTGGTGGAGCACTTCCCTGCTGAGCGCATCAATGACCCAGATAATTTTGTAAGCCTGCTTTTCTATTTCGGTATGTTAACGATAGACGGAACCAGTGATGGTGACACTAAGTTTATCATTCCTAATGAAGTGGTGCGAGACCAGATGTATACTTATCTACTAAACACATACGAGGAAAACGACTTGACATACGACACCTACGGAAAAGGCAAATTGGAGAGTCGATTGGCTTATCATGGCGACTACAAAGCATACTTTGACTTTATCGCAGACAGTTTGAAGCGTTATTCTTCTCAGCGAGACAAGCAGAAGGGAGAGGCATTCGTGCATGGCTTTACCCTGGCAATGACATCCCAGAATCGCTTCTACCGTCCTATCTCAGAGTTGGATAATGATGGTGGTTATGCCGACATCTTCCTTTGTCCGTTATGTGACATCTATAAGGACATGGTAGACTCGTACATCATCGAATTGAAATATTGCAAGTCCAGCACCACCGACGAGCAGGTGAAGCAACTCTTCAAGGATGCCTCAGCGCAAATATGCCGATATGCCGATAGCGACATCGTGAGGGAGTCCGTCAAGACCACCACGCTCCATAAACTCGTTGTGATATATCGAGGAGCCGAGATGGTAGCATGTGATGAAGCCAATGAGCAATAAAAACAAAAAGCATACCACATAGGTAGCAGCCCTCGCTCTCCGAGCGTGGGCTGCATTAGAGGCAATGCCGCCGCTCGGAGAACTTCGGCTACTAGATGATGGTGATCCAGATGCTCTCGCCTCGGTCTCTCGCCGCCGTGATGGCATTGACGAGGCGATGCAGCCAGATGCGGGAGTTTACCACCATGCCTCGGAGTTTGTTTTCGCCCGGCAGGATGCAGCCCTGCGTATCATCGGGGTAGTTGCCGGCATGGATGCGGATGCCCTCAAAGCCAGGAACGCCCTGCAGCAGGGGCAGCCACTGCTTGAATCTCGGCGACTTGGTGATGAGCAGCGGATAGGTGCCCTCGGGTATGGCAGTCTTGCCCTTCATCTTCTGCGCCTTCTTCCCCGACACTCGCCCCAGGCGCACATTCTCCTCTTGGGGCAACAGGGTGATGCCCAGCAGGTTGCGCCACGTAGGCTCCAGGGTATCGCAGAAGTAGTGCTCCCCGTCCAGTTTGCCCACATCTACCACATGGCAGAAGCTGCGCTTCTGGTCCTTATTGAGCGTATAGTTCACCTTGCGCTCCACCTCCTCGTCCTTCAGGATATACATACGCCCTATGGTGTAAGTATTCTGCTTAGCTATTCTTTTGAGTACGATTTCCATAATTGTTTCTATTTAGATTCTTTTTTGAGAAAACATAGCTTGCGATAAAAACTGTAATTACCGTAATTGTAATTGCAATGGCTGTTATCAGCTTTATCATTACCGGCATTAACGCCTTGTTCGCCTGCCTCCACTTTCACGATATACTTTCTGAACACCCAGGTGGCTATCATCCGTCGGGTGCCCTTGGTATCCAGCCCCAAGTCGCTTCTCACCTGCTCAGCCTGCTGATAAGAGAACTCATTTGGCAGAAGTTGCAGCATATTGGAAGGCCCTCTTTTGCTCGACTTCACTCCCTCCTGCTCCGACTTCACGATAGCATCTCTAAAGAATCTCATCTTGCAGTACAGGTCATACTGCTCGCTCCAGCGCACAAACTCCTCTATCTCGGATTCCCATTGGCAACCATTCGCCACATAGAGCACGCAAGCCTTCAGATAGGCAATGACATTGGCTCTGAACGAGAGGTTCTCGTAAACCCTGTCTTGGCTCATACGGGCAAAGTCGGCATTCTCCTCTTTCAGCTTCTGTGCCAGGGCGAAAGCCTCAGGGCAATTGATAGTACCAGAAGCCATGTTAAGATGCTCGATATAGGGTTTTAAGTTCTCTCTGAATGTGTCATCGTATGTGCCATAGACAGGCATCTCGGCTCCTATCTCACGCTCTGGGATAGTACAGAAGTTGATTCTGGAGATAGGACCATCGGTCAATACCTTGGAGAAATATCGGATACCCTTGTTGATGGTAGTCGAGGCATTCCAGTTAAATCGGATGGTTACTCGCTCCGTAACACTCTGCGTGCCCACTCGGGTTTGTCCATATTGATTACCAGGGTCGAAGGCGAGGCACATGATACGAAACTGCTGGTTGCCAATGCCCCTTAGGTTATCAAACTGGTCTATCTCGTTGAGAGCAGTATAGAGGAAATGCTCCTGCGCCTCGGCGGTACGCATCACGAAGGCAGGGTTTGTCATATCGGCGTCTATCTCCTGGATCACGAGGTTTTCAGGTCGCTTACGCTTATCCTTGTTAGCACCTTTTCTTGTCACCTCATCCTTCCACTCCTTCTCTCGTTTCAGGTTATCTTTGTCTCGTTTTCTGATGTCTTCCATAATCAGGTTGATAGGCATCTGCACGCAGTTCTTTCCTGCGCCCGTACCAGCTAAGAGACAACACATTAGCGTAGCCTCATGCTCCACATTGTCGATGTAATTAAAATAGGTGCGGCAGAGGTGGGTGGCTAGCGGAGGAAAGATGGCATGGGCTACGGCAGGCTTATAGACATCCGGTGTCTGAGACACGAGGAGCTCCACGAGCTTAGGCAGCTTCTTCGGCATCTCGGGCGGAGCGGGGTAATCATCTTCGGAACTTTGAACATTGAGGTTTGAACTTTGAACAGTTTGATTACCTGCACTTGCGCCTTGAATTCTTAATTCTTCATTATTAATTCTTAATTGATTAGCCTGAGTCTCTGCTTGCGCATTGATGCGGATCACATCTCTAGAGAATGGCTTCGAACTGTCTCCATATTTCTCATAGAAGTCATGGATCAGCTGCTGGCAGTCACGCTCTTGGGCGAAGCTAGGCATCTTCACTGCCACCACTCTTCTCAGCTCCTCTTCGCTCATCACCCTGCTCGCTCCTGCGCTCATAATGGCTAGCAATGAGGAGTGGCGAGAGCCCACGGTATCGATATTCACATTCTTCAGTCCTGCCGACTCCGCGAAGAGGTCGAAGGCTATCAGGCTCTTCTCGCTGGCGGTACCAGAGGTTGGTAATCCGTCAGGAATATTTTGTTGAGTGTTGAATGTTGAGTGTTGAATGTTGAATGGTTGGGGTTGAGTGCCCTGTTGCCGTCTTCCGTCAATGGTGAGACCACGCTTCAGATAAGCCTCTCTGCGAGCCTTCAGCTCATCGGCAGGAAGCACGGCATACCAGTCCTTGGAGCGATAGATTTCCGAGTCCTGATCCGTGATAAAGAGGATTCTCTCTGGGGTGAAGCAACTCTCATCGCAGGGCACGCCAAGTGCCTTACAATACGCTCTCTGCGTCTCCTCGATAGTCATACCTATCGGCATTCGGATGTCGATATGCAGCTTCTTTCTCGCCGAGTATTCCAGATGCAGTAGCATTCCGTTCCAGATGGAGTCGGAGCAATTCAGCTGCCTTGCCATTTCGATGGCGATACCCACCAGTTCCTTATCGTCGATGTCGATGGTGGTCTGGAAGAGGAAGCTCGTAGGGTCAGCATCCTTCTGCGAGCGATGATTCTTGAGGAATCGGCTGTAGTGGCCGCAGCGGAAGGGCATCAGCCCCTTCAGCTTGTCATTGCCCCCACGTATCTGCTCCACCATATCGTGGAGCCAAGGCTGAGCTATCAGCTTGTCATATTCAGCCAGGGGCAGGCAGCTGGCGCTGCCCTTATTGCCCCCACGCTGAGGATTCATTGCTATAAAGTGGTTCATGCTTAATTATACATTATTAATTATACATTATCTATTACTCCTTATAGTCCTCCCACTCCACATTTTCCTTGAAGGGCTTGATAGCCTTCACCATCTCCTGGTGCTCACCCTTGAGGCAGCGCAGAATCTCTGCCTTGCTCATGTCCTTGGAGAAGGCATAGTTCACCTGCACGGTTCGCTTGCTAGTGCGCACCACCCCGTGCTTGGTCTTGAGAATCTCCGTGAAGGGCTTCTCTCGCTTGCCCTGCACATAAGGCTTGAAGTCCACCCAGTCGCCTCGCCCATTCTCGCCCCCCGAGAATATCATCCTGCCCCTGATCACCTGCGGCTTGTCACTGATTACGTCCGTCTCGTTCCATGGCGCCTTGCGCACTGATACGTTACCATTCTCCTCGGTGATCACAGCACCGTCCACCTTTACTGCATTAAGCAGCTTCTTGCTAGTTGCTTTCTTCATAACTTTGTAATGTATTAAAAGATTGAGAACCCGCAATACGCAAAGTCCCCGCAACCAGACGCGCTGTGCATCTGATTACGGGGACAAAGGTACTAAGAAGTAAAATGTTATCTTTATAACAGTTATATAATATTATACGATTATATAAGCTATAAGTATCTGAATATCAAGAGATATATTCCAATAAAATTCTTCGAATATTTTTTGCCTCATTACACCAGGCATTATAATTACTAAACTGTGATATGTTATTGCTCACCGATGCTTTAGCCACACCTTCGATATGCGAAGCATTCAAGAATAGGGCTTGAAAAGGTTTCCACATGATAGTATTGTTAGCAGGGTGCTTCACTCCCAGAATATCGGCTACGATATACACCATATATCCATACTCAGCCTGCGTACGATCCCATACATACCAAGAACCTACAGTATGAATATACTTATGTTCTGCCAGTGTTTTCCATATCAGGGCAGCCTTCTCAGTCTTGAGTCTGGGGTCCACCTTGATTTCCTGGTCTCCTTTAAGATTTTGGGTACTAGCAGCTGTATTCTGCAAAAAATCACTCACCTGCGCATTGCTACCAATGACTACAGAGCAATTCAGTATGGTTACTCCACCAGTCAGAATTGCCTGGGCAAAAATTTCTTCTAACGACATTTTCCTTTTCTTGTTAGAATGTTAATGATAAAGAACAAGTCACGTTTACCTATCGTTGGGGAAAGGACTTCTAGCAAACGGTGTCCGCACACAACCTTGTTGCATATGGTAGACTTTAAGGCAAATGATCTTCGCCCAATCGGATATGAACTTTCATTTTTACAAGAAAAATTTATTAATTAATAGCATATTAGGTTGCGCTACCCTGGCAAACTCTCATTCTTCACCACTTGGCGCAAGTCTTTCTTCTTATATAAATCCTCCACGAAGCTAGCCATCATGCCATATATCTTCTCATAGCGCTCTTTCAGTTTGTTGATTTCATTCATCTCATCCTTCTTTTTTTGTTCCTGGTCTCGCCCCCATCTTACCTTACTTTCTCTGGCAGCCTCTTCTTTCATCAGGTAATAGCCTATGACATAACAAAACTTTCGGATGCTCTCAAAGGTAACAGATGTTTTCTTCTTTCTCAGCGCAGCGATAGTTTTAGGGTCTACACCAAACTCCATATGAATCTCCTTGGGGGTCATCATATCCTCATTCATCATCAAATCGAGCAGTGTTCCCACCTCCTCAATCATATTTTCTCTCATGATTCTATCAGCATAAGAGTTAATGTAACTTCTACCTTTAGTCATTGCTTATTCCAATTTTTTGCCTCAAAATTAGCTTTCTTATTTGGAATAAACAAGCGATATAGGATTCCTTAAATCCCAAAAAGAGTGCATTTTTTTTACTATCTCACAGAAAATTAAGTAAAAATCTAGCAAAAGTGTGCATTTTCATAGTAAAGGAACTGGCAGCCCGGAAGCTACCAGTTCCTTCTACTTTTTGGAAAATTTACGGTAGATGTGCACAGCACATTGTCGTTAATCCTTTATAAAATTCCTTATCATAGGTTACTGCTGGTGCACCTCTTTATTTACCACTTGATAGCTCGCCCCACCATGGGTAATTATTATATACTAAAGTTTCGCAAGTGGTTCAAGTACGGGCTAGGAGCTTCTGCCCTTTACCTTTCCCTTCGGCCGGTGACCGTTGGTTCAG
>OIZP01001292.1_pt1 | contig 13170 bp, 9 predicted proteins | sample 1588531 | NCBI WGS metagenome assembly OIZP01 (sample SAMN03283283) | human gut metagenome | biome: human-associated habitat; material: feces | host: Homo sapiens | place: Peru | collected 2012 | reverse complement strand
ACTATTAGAGTGTAAAAGTGGCGCTATTGCATGATAAAAGTGGCACTATTGTAGTATAAAAGTGGCGCTATTGCAACCCAATGATGCTTTTTGGCTCCGTCATTCATTGCACATTTCTCTTCTCAGCAGCATAATCAGCTGTATGTCAGTCCACTATCGCTGCACGCTCAAAACTCAAGAATTTCGCACAAAAGATTTCTTCGTGCGTTTAGCTCATAGTATTGAGCGTTAGAAATGCAAATATCGTACATCGATTCAATCATTAAAGAGTTCGTGATGGTGATGAAAATCAGCCCAACGCCTCAGATTAGCCTGCGCCATATCCTTTTTCATCGCCTCGGCTGTAGACATACCGTCAGGCGTGACGCTTTCGGCGAATCGGAAACCAGCTTCCAGCAGCTGTTCCTTGGCGTCCACCCTGCCAGCCACCAGTCCGACAGGCACGCCCATCTGCTGTCCGCGCTGCAATACTTTCTGCGGCAGCTTGCCCATCAGCGTCTGACGGTCAGCGTGTCCCTCTCCTGTTATTATCATGTCGGCGTCCTTTGCCACTTCGTCAAAGCGGCAAAGACTGAGCAGCATGTCGGCTCCGGAACGCATCTCAGCGCCAAGATACTGCATGAAAGCATAGCCGAGTCCGCCTGCTGCACCTGCTCCAGGACAGCACGAACGGTCGTAGCCGTAATGCAGAGCAGACTTCTCCGCAAACAGCTTCGCCCTCCTGTCCAGCTGCTCCACCATCTGCGGCGTAGCGCCCTTTTGCGGAGCGTAGACGTAAGCCGCTCCGTTCTCACCGCAAAGCGGATTGTCCACATCGCACGCCAACGTGAAGCGGCATTCGCCCAGCTCGGTCTTCATGGCGTCGTCGAAGGTCTTTCCCTTAGCAAAGATGTCTACAAGCGCCCTCAGCATACCAATTCCTGCGTCACTCGTGCCGCTGCCTCCAAGCCCGATTATGAAGTTACGGCAACCGCGCTTGACGGCTCTTGAGAGCAGTTCGCCCACTCCGTATGTGGTGGCACGCATCGGATTGCGCTCGTCTTCCTTCACCAGCTCCAGTCCGCACGCCTGCGCCACCTCCACAATGGCTGTGCCGTCAGCCGTCATACCGAAGGCGGCGTCCACACGGCGCATCATCTGATTGTGCACATACACCGGCTCTATGGTTCCGCCCAAAGCCTTCGTGAAAGCCTCCAGCATGCCGTCGCCGCCGTCCGACATCGGCAGGCTGACGACGTCCGCGCCCTTTTCTGTTAACACTTCGGCTATCTCCGCCTCCACTTCCATGGACGACAGGCTGCCTTTGAATGAGTCTGTAGCAAGAATGTATTTCATAATATGAATGGTCTATGGGGCAAAATTAATAAAAGAAAACAAGAAATTTATATGACATTAAGCTAAATCCGCTGAAAAGTTATGGCATATATCAGATTTATTAGCGAAATTTGCAGATTGAAACAATTTGTAATCAACAAGAAATGACAATACAAACAAAAATGAAAAAGAACTTTTTCCTTATCCTTATGTTCTTGCTCTGCGCCATAACAGGAGCAAACGCACAGAAGAAGTACAGCCTTTACGCCGTAGGTTTCTACAATCAGGAAAACCTCTTCGACACCTGCCACGACGAGGGCAAGCGCGACTACGACTTCCTCCCAAACGGTTCGTATAAATGGAACGGACTGAAATACAGCCATAAGCTGCACAACATGGCTCAGGCTCTCGCCGATCTCGGAACGGACAAGTTGCCGGGCGTGGGATGCTCCGTCATCGGTCTGTCGGAGGTAGAGAACTCACGCGTGCTGGACGCACTCATCTCTCAGCCCAAGCTCAAGGAGCGCGGCTATAAGTATGTGCACGTGGAAGGACCGGACAAGCGAGGCATCGACTGCGCCATGCTCTACAATCCGCGCTACTTCAGCGTAAAGGACGTACACCTCTATCCCTACGTGCCCGAGGAAGCAAAGGACTCTGGCTTCGTCACACGTGGCTTCCTTACCGTGAAGGGCGAGATGGCTGGCGAGCCCGTTGCCGTCATCGTATGCCACTGGCCAAGCCGCTTCTCTTCGTCATACTATCGCGAGGTGGCTGCACGTCAGGTGAAGAAGATAAAGGACTCGCTCATCGAGGCTGACAAGAACTGCAAGGTGATGGTCATGGGCGACATGAACGACGACCCGACAAACAAGTCGATGACCGAAGGACTCTCATGCAAGCCTGACGTAGACAAGGTGGGCAAGGACGACATGTATAATCCCTGGTATAACATTCTCACCAAGGAGGGACGCGGAACGCTCTTCTACAGCGGCACATGGAACCTCTTCGACCAGATTGTTCTCTCTCCCAACCTTATCAACAAGAACGGACGCAAGGACTATTCGTCTCTCAAGTTCTTCCAGAACCAGATTCACATCCGCCCGTATCTTATCCAGAGCGAGGGCAAATACAAGGGTGCACCGAAGCGTACCACGGCTGGCGGCGTATGGCTAGACGGATATTCTGACCACCTCCCCGTTGTGGTTTACCTCGTAAAGGAGCAGAAGTAATGATGTCAGAAAACGAACTTAAGGATGGCGCCACACAGACTCTTCCGCCAGTGGAGCGCCATCCTTTCACGCCTTTCCTTCCAGAAGGATGCCGTCTGCTGATGCTCGGCAGCTTCCCGCCGGGAGAGAAACGCTGGACGATGCACTTCTATTATCCCAACTTCACCAACGACATGTGGCGCATCTTCGGCATCTGCTTCTTCCAAGACAAGATGCGCTTCGTCAGCCAAGAGCACAAGACATTCTTCCTTGACGACATCAAAAGCTTTCTTACCCGTCAGCGCATCGGCATGTACGACACCGCCACAGCCGTCCGCCGACTGAAGAACACGGCGTCGGACAAGGACCTCATGGTAGTGGAGCCTACTGACCTTAAGGCGATGGTGAGCGGCCTGCCCTGCCTTACCGACATCGTAACGACGGGACAGAAAGCCACCGACACGCTCGCCGAAAGCTTCTCCATAAAGGAAAGTCCGAAGGTTGGCGAACATACCACGTTCTGCTTTGAAGGACGCCATCTGCGTCTGTGGAGGATGCCAAGCAGCTCAAGGGCTTACCCGATGGCTGTGGAGAAGAAGGCGGAGTTCTATCAGAAGATGTTCGACAGTATATTCATTCCCTAAATCTCTACTAAAAACAAGTATATGGAAAACAATAAAATCACAATTATAGGTATAGCCGGAGGAACCGGATCAGGCAAGACAACCGTGGTGAAGAAGATTGTGGAGGCTCTTCCGCCTCATCATGTAGCCGTGGTGCCTCTCGACTCGTACTATAACGACACCACAGGCATGACGGACGAGGAGCGCCATGCCATCAATTTTGACCATCCTGACGCTTTCGACTGGAAGCTTCTCATCAAGCAGATAAACGACTTGCGCGAGGGAAAAGCCATCGAACAGCCCACATATTCCTATATTAAGTGCAACCGTGAGGAAGCCACCATCCACGTCGAGCCTAAGCCCGTCATCATCGTGGAGGGCATCATGGCCCTGCTAAACAAGCGTCTGCGCGACATGATGGACTTCCGCATCTTCGTGGACTGCGACTCTGACGAGCGCCTTATCAGAAACATCCAGCGCGACATCATTGAGCGCGGACGTACCGTACAGATGGTTGTGGACCGTTATCTGAAGGTTCTCAAGCCCATGCACGAGCAGTTTATCGAACCCACAAAGCGCTTCGCTCACGTCATCATACCAGAGGGAGGAGACAACGAGAAGGGCATTTCGATGGTATGCCGATACATCGAGAGCATCGTAAACGGCAATAATCCCAAACAGTAACCCCTAAACAACACCGCTATGCACACAAAACACTCTCCTCTGAAGCGCATCGCCACTGCCCTGCTCTTCCTCGCCGCCATACCAATGGCCACTATTGCTGCTACTGACGACTACGACACGCTCGTGGAACGTATCAGCAACGACTTCCAAAGTGCGCCGGACATAACGGCGGACTTGAAGACGTTCGACATCAAGAAAGGCAACTTCAGCGACATCGACTATGCCAGTACAGCCCAAGACGGATGGCAGCCACGCACACATCTCATCCGCCTCAGCAACCTCGTCTATGCCTATACCAACAAGAGGAGCAAGCTGTATGGCAACGAGAATGTATATAACGACATCGTGAAAGCTCTGTCATACTGGATGGAACGTCGCCCGAAGAGCACCAACTGGTGGTACGCCCAGGTGGCTGAACCTCAGTCGCTCGGCGTGATGCTCGTCAAGATGAGACAGGGCAAGCACCATCTGCCTAAACAGCTGGAGCAGAACATACTCAATCACATGCGCGAAGACGGCGGCGATCCTGCCAAGTGGACCGGTGCAAACCGCACCGACCTGTGCCTCCACTGGATTTATCGTGCAGCCGTGGAGCGTAACGATGCCGACCTGAAACGTGCTATGGAGCTGGCTTTCGAGCCTATAAAATACACTACAGGCGAGGGTTTTCAGTGTGACGGCAGCTTCATTCAGCATGGACAGCAGTTCTATATCGGAGGCTACGGTGACGAGATTCTGAAGGGCATCACGCAGATAGCCGGATATGCTGCGGGCACGAAGTTTGCGCTCAGCGCTGACAAGAAGGAGATGGTAAGGCAGTTTATGCTCCATTCGTTTTATCCCACCATACGCGGAAAGTATAAGATTTACAATACATTGGGACGTGGAGTGAGCCGCAACAACTCGCTCAACGCTTCCAACACAGCCCTTTACGCCCGCCGCATGATGACCATCGACCCTGAATATGCCGCACAGTATCAGGACATCGTATCAAGAATAGAGGGTAAGGCTAAGGCAGACAAGGGCGTCGCATCCGCCAACACCCACTTCTATAGGGCTGACTACACGCTCCACACTCGCCCCTCTTATTCCGTAGGCGTGCGTTTCTGTTCTACGCGAACATCACGCATGGAGTATGGCAACGGCGAGAATCTGAAGGCTTACTACGTGTCGGACGGCAGCTGCTCCATAACTAAGACGGGCGACGAATACCTGAACATCTTCCCGGCTTGGAACTGGACGCGCATCCCCGGCGTTACTGCTCCCGTGACGGAACGTGTGCCGCTGGGCAAGAAAGACTGGGAGCTGCGTGGCACATCACAGTTTGCGGGTGGCGTGACCGACTCCATCTACGGAGCCTCAACGTACGCTTACTACGACTCATACGACGGCATCAATACGGGAGCACGCAAGTCTTGGTTCTTCTTTGACGACGAGGTGGTCTGCCTCGGAGCCGGCGTTACGTCGTCATCGCAAAGCGACGTGCAGACAACCGTAAACCAATGTCTGGACAATGCCAAGTGGAGCATGGACTATAAGGACGGCAACGGCAAGTCACAGCTCAAGCTGTCTGACAACATTGCTAAGACCGACATCCGGTGGGTGCGCCATAACGGTGTAGCTTACGTCTTCCCGAAGGGTGGCAAGGTGACTGTAGAGCGCAAGAAGCAGACAGGCAACTGGCACGACATCAACAACGTGGAGCCTAACCGTACCTCCACGCTCGACGTAGCCACCGTGGCTATTGACCACGGCACACGTCCGCAGAACGCCTCTTACGCCTACGTCATCGTACCCGACAACACGTCTGACAATGCCCTCGACAAGTATGCACAAAGCAATGAGGTCAGCATTCTTTCCAACAGCAAGAAGCTTCAGGCTGTACGTCGTGGCGGACTCGGCGTCTGGCAGATGGTCTTCCATGAGAAGGGAAAGTATAAGGACGGTGACATCGAGGTGAAGACCGACCGTCCCTGTGCGCTTATGGTACGCCGCAGGGCAGACGGTCATGTCTGGCTGCACGTGGCTGACCCGGCACAGAAGCAACAGACCGTTAACTTGCAGGTGAAGCTGAAGGGAAGTCTCAAGAAGGCAAAGAAGATAAAGTGCAGTTTCGGCTTGACAGGTGAAAAGGCAGGAGCCACAAAAGCATATTGCCTTAAATAAATAAGCTTTAAAACTTATGAAAACTTACATAAAGCGGCTTTTTTTTATTCGTTTGCGGGCGTGCCTTTAGAATAATATTCGTACATTTGCAGAATAGATAGTTAAAGACAAGCCAAACAGAACTAAATATAAAGGTAGTATGAACAAAAGCGACAGCATCATAATCATCCCTACATATAACGAAAAGGAAAACATCGAGAAGATCATACGCGCCATCTTCGCTCTTGAGAAGTGCTTCCACATTCTCGTCATCGACGACGGAAGCCCCGACGGAACAGCCAAGATTGTGCATCATCTCATCGACACGGAGTTTGCCGACCGCCTCTTCATCGTGGAGCGCAGCGGCAAGTTAGGACTCGGCACCGCCTACATCACAGGATTCAAGTGGGCGCTCGAGCACGGCTACGACTTCATCTTCGAGATGGACGCCGACTTCTCTCACGACCCAGCCGACCTGCCGCGCCTTTACGCTGCATGCCACGACGAAGGCTACGACCTTGCCATCGGTTCGCGCTACGTAAGCGGTGTCAACGTCGTCAACTGGCCTATGGGACGCGTGCTGATGAGCTACTTCGCCTCCAAATACGTGCGCATGGTCACCGGTTTCCAAGTGCACGACACCACAGCGGGCTTCAAGTGCTATCGCCGTTGCGTGCTCGAGTCTATTCCGCTCGACGAGATCCGCTTCAAAGGCTACGGCTTCCAGATAGAGATGAAGTTTACGGCATACAAGATGGGTTACAAGATTAAGGAGGTGCCCGTAGTGTTCGTCAACCGTCGCGAAGGTGTCAGCAAGATGAGCGGTGGCATTTTCTCCGAAGCTTTTTTCGGCGTTATGCGTCTGCGTTGGGACGGATGGTTCAGAAAGTATCCTAAGGCAAAACATTAAAACATTCGAGATACGTCGAGAGGACATCCTTAAATGCTTATGGAAATAAGAGAGATTAGCAACATATATTCAGCCCTGCCTCAGTGCGGGGCTTTTTTGAAAGCTGTAAATGACGAGTCGGTGAAGCATTTATTCCTTAAGGGAATGGTTGCTTCATCGGCTCCTGTGTTTTTTGCGGCAGCCGCAAGCCGTACAGAAAACGACAAGAAAGGGACGCAGAAACCGCTCACGGCGGTCTTCATACTGCAGGACAATGACGAGGCAGGCTACTTCTATCATGACCTTACGCAGATTCTCGGTACGGACAACGTGCTGTTCTTCCCGTCTTCTTACCGCCGTGCCGTGAAGTACGGACAGCGTGACGCAGCCAACGAAATACTGCGCACGGAGACTCTCTCACGCCTCTCGGCGGCTCATACGGCTGGCAAAGGGAAGGGCAATCCGGGCTTCCTCTATGTGGTAACCTGTCCTGAAGCCCTCAGCGAGCTTGTCGTATCGAAGCGAAACCTCGACGAGCGCACCATAAGCATCGGCGTAGGCGACATCGTAAACCTCACTGACCTCGGACGAAAGATGCGCAGTCTTGGCTTTGAGGAGGTAGACTACGTTTACGAACCGGGACAGTTTGCGATGCGCGGAAGCATCGTCGACGTCTATTCTTACTCGTCCGAACTGCCCTTCCGCATCGACTTCTTCGGTGACGAGGTGGACACCATCCGCACGTTCGAGGTGGCAGACCAGCTCTCAAAGGACTCGAAGGAGACGGTTCAGATTGTTCCCGAACTGGCACAGTCCGTCACAGACAAGCAGCCCTTCACTGCCATGCTGCCCGAGGACGCCCTGCTGGTCTTCAAGGACCGCCTCTATCTATGCTCCGCCATCGAGCAGATTTATGACAACGGCTTCTCCAAGCAAGCCTTCACGGAACGTCTTGAGGGTGCCACGGAGATGGAGCAGGAGCAGATTTTGCGCGAAATGCGGAAGGAGAACAATCTGGTCAGCGGCGTAGAATTTCGCAAGGCTATCAGCGGTTTCCGCTTCATCGAGATGGGAGCACATCCGTCCGGCACTCCCCAAACCACCATCACATTCAACATTTCGCCGCAACCGCTGTTTCATAAGAACTTCGAATTGCTGGCTCAGACTCTCGAAGACTTCCTGCTTCAGGGCTATCGTCTCTACATTCTTGCAGACAGCGAGAAGCAGACACGCCGCCTGAAGGAGATTTTCGAGAGCGACGAACTGCGTGCCGTACGCAACGCCCGCCATCAAAAATCGCCCAATTCGGAGGCTCTCTCCGTAGCTGACAACATCACGTTCACGCCCGTTGACCACACTCTGCACGAGGGATTCGCCGACGCCGACCTGCGTCTGTGCTTCTTTACGGACCACCAGATATTCGACCGTTTCCATAAATACAACCTCAAGTCGGACGCTGCACGGACCGGAAAGATGGCGCTGACGATGAAGGAACTGCAGGAAATGGAGCCGGGCGACTTCATCGTACACGTGGATTTCGGCATCGGCAAGTTCGGCGGACTCTTACGCGTACCGGTCGGCGACAGCTATCAGGAGGCCATACGCATCTATTATCAGCACGGCGACATCGTGGACGTGTCAATACATTCGCTCTACAAAATATCCAAATACCGCCGCGCCGACACCGGCGAACCGCCACGCCTCAGCGCTCTCGGCACGGGTGCGTGGGACCGACTGAAGGAACGCACGAAGAAGCGCATCAAAGACATCGCGCGCGACCTCATCAAACTCTATTCGAAGCGTCGCCACGAGAAGGGATTCCAGTTCTCTGCCGACTCTTACCTGCAGCACGAGCTGGAGGCTTCGTTCCTATATGAGGACACGCCTGACCAGTCGAAAGCCACGCAGGACGTAAAGCATGACATGGAGAGCAACCGACCCATGGACCGCCTCGTATGCGGCGACGTGGGATTCGGCAAGACGGAAGTGGCCATACGCGCCGCTTTCAAGGCTGCCACGGACGGCAAGCAGGTGGCTGTGTTGGTGCCAACCACGGTGCTGGCGTTCCAGCATTACAAGACATTCCTCAGCCGCCTGAAGGAGATGCCCGTCCGCGTGGACTATCTCTCACGTGCCCGAACCGCCAAGCAGACCCGCGAGGTGCTTGCCGATCTGAAGGAGGGCAAGATTGACATTCTTATCGGCACACACAAGCTCATAGGCAAGTCGGTGGAATGGCATGACCTCGGACTGCTCATCATCGACGAAGAGCAGAAGTTCGGCGTGGCTACGAAGGAGAAGCTGCGCAAGCTGAAGACCAACGTGGACACGCTCACCATGTCTGCCACCCCCATCCCGCGCACGCTACAGTTCTCGCTGATGGGAGCACGAGACATGAGCATCATACGCACGCCGCCGCCAAACCGCTATCCCGTCCAGACCGAACTTGGCGTATACGGACACGAGATAATAGCCGACGCCATCAACTTCGAGATGTCGCGTAACGGACAGGTATACTTAGTGAACGACCGCATCTCAAACCTTCCCGAGATAGCCGCGCTCATCCATAAGTATGTCCCTGACGCACGAGTGGCCATCGGTCACGGTCAGATGAATCCGGAAGAGCTCGAGAAAATCCTCATCGGCTTTATGGATTATGATTACGACGTGCTTCTCTCCACGTCCATCGTGGAGAACGGCATCGACATCTCCAACGCCAACACCATCATCATCAACGACGCCCACCGCTTCGGACTCTCTGACCTCCATCAGATGCGAGGACGTGTGGGACGCTCCAACCGCAAGGCGTTCTGCTATCTGCTGGCTCCGCCCAAGTCGGTGCTGACGCCTGAGGCACGCCGCCGACTGGAGGCATTGGAGAATTTCTCCGAACTCGGCAGCGGATTTAATCTTGCCATGCAGGATCTCGACATCCGCGGCGCGGGCAATCTGCTCGGTGCCGAACAAAGCGGATTCATGGAGGATCTCGGCTACGAGACTTATCAGAAAATCCTCAATCAGGCTGTCACCGAGCTAAAGAACGAGGAATTCCAGGACATATACGCTGAGGAGATAGCACAGGGTAAGGAAATCAGCGGCGACGAGTTTGTGGAGGATTGCGCACTGGAGAGCGATCTGGAGATGTATTTCCCCGAGACCTACGTCCCCGGTTCGGCAGAAAGAATGTTCCTCTATCGCGAGCTCGACAACATCAGCGACGACGACCAGCTGGACGCTTACCGCAAAAGGCTGGAAGACCGCTTCGGCAAGATGCCGAAGGAGGGAGAGCAGCTGCTCCTCGTTGTGCCGCTAAGAAGGATCGGCAAGAAGCTCGGTTGCGAGAAGATCATCCTCAAGCAGGGCCGCATGCAGATGCAGTTCGTGAGCAATCCAGAGTCTGCCTACTATAAGAGTCAGGCTTTCGGACGCGCCCTCAACTATATATCTTCGCACACCCGTCGCTGCAATCTCAAGGAAGCCAGAGGCCACCGCTTCATGATTGTGACCGGCATCACATCGGTGGGCGACGCTCTGGAGGTGCTGAAAGAGATAGACAACATGTAATGGCAAGAGCCACACATTAAACATTAATAAACAGTAAACAACATACAATCATGGCATGCAAGCTTCTTCTTATACGTCACGGCGAGACCGTTGACAACGTAAACCGCATCATGCAAGGTCAGACGCCGGGCAAACTTACAGAAAACGGCATCAATCAGGCACGCAATCTCGGCGCCGAACTGAGCCAAAAACACATCGACGCCTTCGTATCGAGCGACCTCCAACGTGCTGTCGACACCTGTGTGGAGGTGGCTGCCCCCCACTTCCAAGGCGACCGCCACACTGCCCTCGCCAACATCTTCCAGACTCCGCTGCTAAGAGAGCGCGACTGGGGTAGCTTCACCGGTCGATACATCCCCGACCTGAAGGACGCCAAGTGGACGCCGGACATCGAGACCACAGACGCCATGCGCCAACGTGCCAACGCCTTCCTCCAGCTTATGCGCCAGCGTTACGACGGCAAGACAGTAGCCGCCGTAGGTCACGGAATAATAAACAAAGCCATACAGTCCGTCTTCTTCGGCAAGCCAATGCAGGACATCGAGCCGATGAAGAACGTGGAAGTAAGAGTCTTGGAGGTGTAAAAAAAAACGATGATGCCATTTCTGACATCATCGTTTTTTTATGTTTTCTTCTTTATCTCTTTACAATCTTTACTGTCTTCTGCGTACCATCCGCCATTTTCATTGTCTTAAGATAGATACCACTTGAAGGATTGCTCACCCGACGTCCGCTAAGATCGTAGAAACTTACACCCGTAACTCTGTCCTTATCATCAGTCACACCATTGACGGCAGTAGGTCTGAATCCGTCTTCCGTTATCTCAAACTCCACCAGATTCGACTTATACACCTTATCATTGTATTTATACATAGCCTGAATGCCAACCTTGGACACTCCGTCCATATAGAAGAACATGTTGTGCATACTTCCTGTGAAGTTGAAATCATAACCATCGCTGAACGAGTAAGGAATGTCTGTCATCGCCTCCTTTAGCAATACATATTCGTCAGGATAAGCCGTAAACAGTTCTCCATCGAAATATAAGTTGTAGTAGAGATAGTCAGCATTGAGCAGGTTATCGTCAACCGACATGTTATCAAGCCAATACAGCATTGCACCATAACCATAGTTAGGGTCGTAAGGACGGAATTCCAGCAAATCGGGATCCTTAGGATTGGCAGGCAAATCATTCCAAGGCTTCATCTGCGGTTCCATAAAAACATTGATGAATTTCACGGTGCTCGTACCCATATTCACGCCAAACATTTTGTCCGACTTAAGGGTCTTGTTCTCTGCGTCATAATCGAACGATATAGATTTCACGAAGAAGAAGCTGTCCGCCTCCTGATGATAATAATCGCTCCAAACCTTCTCGCTTCCTAAGGCACTGAAATAAGCATGGCATTTGTTCTCCTTATCCACGCCCATGTATTTCTTGCCTTCAAAGACCATCTTGTCGCCGTCAATCTTACCCTTTACCCAATTGTCCGGGGCAGAATCGGTCAAGCCTCCAAGATAGAAGTCATTGCCGTCAATAGCCACATTAATGATACGCGAATCATACTGCTCACCCGTATTCACAAAGTTAAGCTGATACTTCATTTTGTTCGCAGATGCAGAAGGAACACAAGGCTCATCCTTTATCTTGGTCCAAGTCTGATAGTAGTCGCCGAAACCTGTCCATTCGCCGGCACCATTGCAAAGAGCAAGAATCACGCCATTGTCCATATTGTCAACACGAATAAGCGAGTCGTTACGAAGGACATAATTGATGGTCTGCGAAGTTTCGTCAAGGTCAAGCGATGTACGCTCGGCATTTATCCTACAACGGTAAAGATAGAAGAATTCCACAATACCCGTCGGATTGCCATCATCGTCCATTCCTTCTTGAGCCACATATTTCTGTGGGAAGACAAACTTAATGGTATCACCTTCAGCCTTCTCACCTTTCACCCAAGTGTTGGGAGCAATAGTGCTGACGATATTCTGAATATACACCTCACCGTTGTCTGTTTCGACATAACGCTCAACAGTGCCGTCGGAAGCCGACGAATACACACTGTTGAAGAAAGTCATGAAGCCCTCGCCAGTACCATAAAGATTGTCGTGCAGGGTTCCCTTTGGCTGTTCGGTGATAATGTCAGCATTGCCGGCAGTCTTTTTCATGCGTGCCAACATTGCCGTCTTATTGCCGACTGGCGACATGACAATGTCCATCGGCTTGCCCGTAGGCTTGTCCTTCATCGACCGGTATGTCGAAAGTGGTTGTGCAAAAGACATTGTTGCAAGCGTTGCTACCGCAAGCGCCATATATAATCTCTTCATAAACATTAGGATTAAGTGTTAGTAGGTGTTAGACATTCTATTTCACAAGGAACTTGCCCGCTTTCACCTGACCGCCGTAATTAGCATAATATGTGTAAACACCAGGAGCGGAGAAACGAATCTGGGCTGTACCCTTGACCGCCTGTTGAGCCACACGACGTCCCGAAGCATCCCATACAGTTAATGTGGTGGGCACATCTCCTACAACAAAGCTCACCTGACGGTTGCCGAACTGAAGTTCGAATGACCCGCCATTATCCGAAGAAGGCAGCGGGCTGCTGATGCTGGTGGCAATATCGTCCAAATCCTTACGGTCGATTTTATAAAGACCGCTGCCAGAAGGAGCTCCAGGATAATTAGGGTCTGCTGAATTAATTTCGAGTCACAGACAGAGGGTTGCAGACGTAGACCC
>OIZP01001290.1_pt1 | contig 13173 bp, 9 predicted proteins | sample 1588531 | NCBI WGS metagenome assembly OIZP01 (sample SAMN03283283) | human gut metagenome | biome: human-associated habitat; material: feces | host: Homo sapiens | place: Peru | collected 2012 | reverse complement strand
GGAAGATATCAAGACAATAGTATTAAAAATGTTAGAAGATAAAAGTGAGAATAGTCCATATAAAAATAATACATTCTTCCAAAATAAATTATTATGGATAGCTAGAGAATATCAAAAACAAGGTATTGAATATGTAGAAATGGCAGACACAGAACTTGCAAAATTAGGAGAACCAGCAATAAAATATTTGGAAGAAATTCATGAAATTATGCCTAAAATAGAAAAAGAAACAGGTGTAGCAATAAGGTTTTTAGCAGCAATTAGAAGAATACCGTTGACTATTATAAAAGGTGTTAATACTAGAGATTCTTATCTACTAGATAATTTAAATGTTATTAAAGCTGTGGCAAAAAGTCCATATGTAGTAGGTAGTGATTTTATTGGAGAAGAAATTAATGATATTACAGAATTGAAACCTGTCATTAGAGAACTTGTAAATTATGTTGTAAATGAAGATGAAAATTTTACAATTAGAATTCATGCTGGAGAAAATGATAGCTTAAGAGGAAATGTATCAAAATCAATAGAAAGTGTAATAGAAGCAACGCCAGAAGGAAAAAACATTCCAAAGGTAAGAATAGGTCATGGATTATATACTCCAAATCTAGAATCAAAAGAAGGAAAGAAATTATTAAAAAACTTAAAAAAATCAAAGGCAGTACTAGAATTTCAATTAACTTCTAATGTTAGATTAAATAATTTAAATGCTTTAGAGAATCATCCATTAAAACAATATATAAAAAATGGTGTTAGATGTGTACAAGGAACAGATGGATGTGGATTTTATGGAAGTGATACAATAGAAGAACAATTAGCATTAAAAAATTTGCTAGGATTAACTGATGATGATTTTACTAAAATGAGAGAAGTAGAAGAAGAAATAATTGAAAATAGTAAAAAATATTTTAATGAAAAAGAGTTTTTATTTGAGAAGTTTTTAAATGGCAGAAGTTTAAGAGATGCAATATTGGAATTAGAAAATAACAATATAGAAGAAAGCAGAAAAGTTAAAGCTGATTTAAGATTAAATAATAATTTAGAAGCGGAAGAAGTATTGAAAGATAAGATAAAAAGATTGCCAGAAAATAAAGTACCTATTATTATAGCGGGAGGAAGTTTTAATGCTAAAGGAAGAGAAACATTTTTAACTTCAGAAGGAAAAGAAATATTAAAAAGATTAATGGAAAAGGTTAGTTCTGAAAAAGCTTATTTTGTAATAGGACATAAAATGCAGGGATATGAAAAAGCTATTGTAGATATTTCTAAAGAAATTAACAAGAAGTTTGAAATTGATGCAATTATTCCTAAAATGGTTTCTGAGATTGAAAAAGATAATTTACTAGAGAAAGAATTAAATGGAGTATGTGTTTCAACAGAAACAGAGGAATTAGGGATTTATAAAAGTTTTAACTATGAAATTTTTGAAAGAAGAAGTTCTGTAGTTTTAGCATTTGATGGTAATTCACCAGTTTCTAATTTGGTGCAAGAAGCAAAAAATGGTAAAGGTAAAGCAAAAATTTACATTAATGAAGAAATTCCAGTTTTAAGAGAAAAAGCTAGGTCACTAGGGGGATATGTAATACCATTCAATATGAAACAAGATATAGTAAATAAGATATTAGAAGATAATCCAGATATAGGTAATTCGATATAGATAGAAATAATAAAACTTTAAATTGGTTTTTAAAGTTTTATTATTTTTGTATTTACAACTTTTATTGTATAGTATAGAATATAATTATAATGAAATAGAAGGGGGAATAGAAATGGAAGAACAAAAAAATATACCAGATGAGTACAAACCAATATCAATGTGGGGGTATTTTGGATATGAAATATTATTTTCAATACCAATTATAGGATTTATTTTTATATTAGTTTTTTCATTTGGAGGAACTAATAATATTAATTTAAGGAACTTTGCTAGATCTTATTTTTGTGTATTAATAATTTTATTGATAATAGTAGGATTTTTTGCACTATTTACAGGTGCTATATTATCTAGTAAAGCATTACAAACGATTATATATTAAGAATAAAATGACATAAGGTAAGTAAATATAATAGTTATAGAGAATTTTTATATTATCTAAAAATGAAAAAATGTTTTTTATGGAGAATGCCCAGTTAACTAGGTGTTAACTGGACATTAAATTACAGTATTTATGAAAATTAAGATCCTGTTGATATAGGAATGAGAAATTCATCCAAGACTGATACAACATGATAAAAATCTTCCTTTGGATATTTGATAAGAATATCATATACGACTTGCATTTTATTTGCGTAAACCTTACCATAAGTTGTTAGATTTTTTTCAGTAAGCCTTTCTTGACTTATAGAACCATATCCATATGAACCACATACGAATGTCCAACCATCAATTAAATCCTTGCTAAAACCTTCTATAGCAAATTTATTTTGATAGGGATATTTTTCATTTATCCAAAAACCGTCTTGGGATGTTCCATGATAGGAGTCATCCATAGAATCCTGTGATAAACCGTCGAGTTGAGGATTAGTTGATTTTAAAGACATGTCTATATGAACATGTTCAATTAATATGGTTGCACCTTCTGGAACGTTTGTAACCTTTGCGGTCATATTGATTGTTTTGGAGTCAGTTATTCTCCATCTACTTAAATCATAATCACCTGTATCATAGGTAGTTATAAATTTAAGGTCTTCAATTTCATGAGTTTTTTCAAGGGTACTTCCATCAAGAGTGTTAAGAACTTCTAAGTTCTTCTCTTCAGGAACAGTTTCCGTATGGCATCCGACTAAGCCAAAAACTAATACAATTGTGATTAATGTGATTAAATACCGTTTCATAAAAGTCTCCTTATATTTTTAGCAGAACACCAAAATAACAGCATTCTATACTAAAATGGTACATTTGTTATATTTCGCTGTACCCACGAATATTAAATTAATTATACCAAGAATTGACATAATTTGCAAATGCTTAATGAATTATAATTATTAATTACTTGATTTCAATATTGTTAATAAAAAGAATTAACTGTTATATATAAAATAGCTGATGTATTACCAAATGGGTATAATATAGTTGTAAATAGTTTAAAGGATGATTTAAATGGGGCAAAGGCAATATGCTGGAAGGCAAAAGTATTAAAAGATGATGATGAAGGTTTTTCTTATGAAATATCAAAATGTTTATATTTCGACACTTGCAAAGAACATGGTTATCCAGAGTTTTGTAAAGAGTTTTGTACTCATGATTGGTATGCTTATGGTGTTTTAAAGAAACATTCTAAATTTGTTAGAAAATCAACTATAGCTGAGGATGGGACGGTATGTAATGACACGATATTAAAACTCAAATAATATTACAATTTATATAGGAGATGAGTTATGAAAGAGAAGATAGCAATAATTATAGCAATTTTTATTATAATTGTATCAATATTTTTTTATAATCTTATTGAAAATAATGATGATTTTGCACCATATGAATGTAAAGAATATGATAAAGATTATAATTTATGTACAGATGTATATGATTTATTAGAAATAAAAAGTGAACTAACGGATATAGCACAGGAATATGAAAAAGGACTAAAGTTAACTTTTATCCAATATGATATAAAAGAAAATAGTAAAACAGCTATATTCCAATTTTATAAAGATGATTATAACGGAAAAAATAAAGCATGTTTACTTACTATGAATATTGATATTGATAAAAATGAAATGACAAAAATAAAGTATGAAAAAGGAAATAAAAAAAGAGTAACAGGATATTCTAATGAAATTAGCTCATTAGAAAAAATATCAGATTATATAAATCTAAATGAAAGCATCAAAATTATTGTTACTAGTGAAGACATAACATTATATAAAAATGGACAAAAAATAGAAAAAAAGGACTTTATAAAAAATATTACTAATAATATAGAAGAATACATTCATAATGGAGAGGGTGTAGTAACTGAAATAACAGATAATAATATCGTTTTTGAAAATCAATCAAATAATAAAAGATATTCAATAGATAAAAATAACAATTTAAAGTTTATAAATGGAAGAACAAATGATGAAATAAGCATTAATGAAATAAAAGTTGGTTATTTTATTGATACACTTACTACAAAACAAAATGTAATTAGTGTATTAAGTAATATAAAGGGTGAAGAATTAAGAAAAGAATTGATGAAAAACTTTACATTAGAAAATCCTATTTATTTAACAGTTTCACCAATAGGCACAAATATGGAGATAATAAATAAAAACAAAGCAATATTATCTATAACATTTGATGATTTATTACCAGATTATAATATTGATGGTGGAGAGTTTGAACTTAAAGTAGAAATTAATTCAAAAACAAAAATAGAATGTAAAGGTGGAATTGATAGTATAGAACGATTAGGAGATGTATCATTAGATATTATAAAAATAAAACTAGATAAAAATACTATTAATGATGAAATACCTGTAGCTACGTATTTTATGTCTAGCAATGGTAATTAAATAAAAAAATTTAAAAAATATTACACGAAAACATGTAATTCAATCTGAAAAATCAAGAGTTTCATATTATGGAATCATTTCAAATAAAAAATATGATTTTTTGTTGAAGAAAATAAAATCTTGTAATATAATAATAGAGACATTAAATGCTGTCTAGTCTATGTCTGCGACTAGATGGTATTTTTTCGCTTTTTAGAGAAAATACCAAGAACTTTTTAAAGAAAGGGGGAGGTATATAATGCCTAAAACAAAGTTTTAAAATTTTATATTTACTTTAATGACTGCTGTTTTGATGGCTTATCCTTTACAGATATTTTTTGTTGGACCATTAGTAAGAAATATTTTTAGAATAATATTTAAGAATCAATTATAGAGTGTAGCTCAGACTTTAAGAGAAAGTCAAATAAATATGTATTACAGTTGAATATGATGTTAATATTAAATATAATGGATACACACCAATGAGGTATATTTATTAGACAATAATTCAATTGTAACTTAGATGTAGAATGGATATATAAATAGTGCTGAAAAAAATAAAAAAACGCTTTTATCAAGCGTTTTTTTGGTGCACCAGGAGGGATTCGAACCCCCGACCTTCCGGTTCGTAGCCGAACACTCTATCCAACTAAGCTACTGGTGCATAACCAATATTATAATGTTTTTTTTATGATTTTACAAGACTTTTTTAAGATTTTCATAAATATTATTGTAAAAAATCAAATATTATGAAATAATATTGTTAATAAAAGGGGGATATTATGAAAAGGTATTTAAAAATTACATTTATAATTTTATTTAGTTTATTTATATTTGGATTAAGTAAAAATGTGGAAGCTAATTCAATAAGTAAAATATCAATGGATATTTATATTAATAATAATGGAGATGCAAGTATTACGGAAGTGTGGGATTGCTATAATGATCAAGGAACTGAAGCATACCATCCATATTACAATCTGGGAAATTCTAAAATTAAAAATTTAACGGTTTCAGAAAGTGGAAATACATATACAACATTATCGTCTTGGAATACTTCTGGTTCATTATCAGATAAAGCATATAAATGTGGGATTAATGAAATTTCAAATGGAGTTGAGTTATGTTGGGGAATTAGCCAATATGGTTCTCATAAGTATACAGTAAAGTATAATATAACAAAGTTTATATCTGAATTAACAGATTCACAAATGCTTTATTGGACTTTTATACCATATGATTTTTCTACTTCAATTGGTAGTGTGTATATCAAAGTACATACAAATTTTAACATCTCAGACACAGTAGGCGTATGGGGATATGGTAATTATGCTGGATTGACATATGTAAATAAAAAAGGATACATAGAAATGAAATCTGATGGTAGACTTGATACTGATGAATATATGACAATGTTGGTACAATTTCCAAGTAAAACATTTAATACATCAAATTTTATAGATCATGATTTCGAATATTATTTAAATATGGCTGAAGAGGGAAGTGAAAAATATCAAGGGACATCTAATAGTAGTGGAATAGGTGATATAGGATTGGCTTTTGTAATATTTGATTTTATACCAATTATACTTATTATAGTTTTTCTAGGTAATTTTGCGAAAAAACAGGTTGTTTCTAATTTGAAGTTTGGAGCAGAAGGAAAAAAGATACCATCAGATGTTGCATATTACAGAGATATACCTTGTCAAAAAGATATATTTAGAGCTTATTATATAGGATATAATTATGGACTACTAAAAAACAAAACTGACATATTAGGAGCAATTATTTTAAAATGGATGAAAGATTCTATTATCAGAGTTGAACAAAGAGAAAGTGGAAAAATATTTAAAAAGGAAAATGCAGTAATAATATTAAATGAAACAAATCCAGATATGATTGAAAATGAACAGGAAAAAGAAATTTTTAAAATGCTGTATGAGGCTAGTAAAGATGGTATACTAGAAAGCAAAGAATTTGAAAAATGGTGTAATGTAAGTTATTCACAAATATTAATAAAATGGTTTGATAATATATTGGATAAACAAAGAGATATATTAGTTAATGAGGGATTAATTATAGCAGAAGAAAAAACTAGTTTTAAGATTTTCACCTCAACTATATATACAGCAACACCAGAATTAAAGAAAGAAGCAATAGAATTAGCAGGATTAAAGAAATATTTGAAGGAATATACATTGATTAAAGATAGAGAGGCTATTGAAGTAGTGATTTTTGAGGAATATTTGATATATGCTCAAATTATGGGAATTGCAAAAGAAGTAGCAAAAGAATTTAAAGATATATATCCTGAAATTATAGAGCAGTCTAATTTTAGTTCATATGATAATATAATATTTATTAATATGTGTGCTTCAAGGGGGATTTCTCATGCAGAAAGTTATTTTTCTGGAGGAGGCGGATTTTCTTCAGGAGGCGGAGGTGGAGGTTCCTTCGGTGGAGGCGGAGGCGGAGGCGGTTTCCGTTAAAATAAAACCTTATTTCTAATACGAAAATGATTAATATTGCAAGAAATTTTAAAAACTTTTTAAAATTTCTTGCAAATTTGTATATTTTGTGTTATATTATATTAGTCACATGGAAAATCGAGGTGTAGCGCAGTTGGTAGCGCGCGTGGTTTGGGACCATGAGGTCGCAGGTTCGATCCCTGTCACCTCGACCAATTAAAAGCAATTTCTAGAAAATTGCATAAAACTGAAAAAGAATGAAAGAGTATTAATGAATAGGGTTTCGTTAATACTCTTTTTCTATGGAGTTTTAAAAAATCTTGAAAAATCCTGAAAAAACTTGTGATTTTGTTCAGAAATTAATGTTCAGAAAAAATATTTTTCTAATCAAAAATTGTTCAGAAAAGTTCAGAAATTTTTATATTCTTCCTCGAAAGGAAGATAAAAATGCAAGAAATACAATTTTATAAATCAAATGAAACTTTAAGTAATAGATATTATCAAATACCACAAGAATTATTTGTAAGTTCATTATATAAAGATAAATTAAATTCAGATAGCAAAATATTATATGGATTTTTGTTAGATAGAATAACACTATCACAAAAAAATCACTGGATAGATGCAGATAAAAATATCTATCTAATTTTTACAAGGCAAGAAGTACAAGATAAATTAAGATTGTCAGAAAAGACAGTTACTAAAGCATTTAAACAATTAGCAGATGTAAATTTAATAGTAGAAAAAAGACAAGGTTTAGGAAAACCAAACTTAATATACGTTGGTAAAATTCAATATGAAGAAAAAGAAGATATTACAGATACGGAAAATTTACAATTACAGAGCAGGAATTTTTACGGTTCTGTAATAGTAGAAAATACTGTTCAAGAACAGGAAAATTTACAGACAATCAATACTAATAATATCAAAACTAATATAATCAATACTGATTCTATCAATCCTAAAAGTGAAGATGAAGCAGAGTTAGAAAAATTAAAAGATCAATGTAAATTAAATGAATTTACCAAAGAAGAAAAAATAATATTGGAAGATGTGATAGATAGTTTATATCATAAGGATACACTAAAAGTTGGAAGTGTAATAATTAATCACTATAAGATATTAGATAAGTTACAACTTATAGTAAAAGAAAATTTGATTCAATTATTAGATATATTAAATAATATACCTAGTATACAAAATGCTAAAAATTATTTAATGATTTGCTTATATAACAATTTAGGAAATACACATATATCTATTTCAAAGAAGAAAGAAAAAAAGGCTTCTTATACAGAAAGAAATTATGAAGATGGCTCTCTTGATTTTCTATATGCTAACATTGCTTATGAAAATAGCATAGCAACATCGTAAGCAATAGCTTTGATATGAAGTTGCAAGATGAACTCTAGTATGCAACTTCACTATAAATTATAATGAACTTGTCATTATAATTTATAGCCTAAAAATGTTAGTACATTTTTAGGAAAGCCTCGCAGAGCACACGGATAAGTTTGAAAAACTTGTCTAGCGTGTTAGACAAGTAAACTTGATTCTACTAAGAAAGGCTACGAAGAATATGAGTTATGCTATCGTAAGAAATGAAAAATTAACGAGGAGTCAAGCACAAGGATCAGCAGTTCATAATGACAGAAAAGCCAAAAATCATTCTAATAAAGAAATAGATATAAGTAAAACGCATCTAAATTATTATTTAAAGAAAAATGAATTAAACTATGTAAAAGAATTTGATAAACTAAAAGAAAAATATGATTTGAAAGGACAAATAAGAAGTAATAGCATAATTATTTGTGAAATGATATTTACATCTGATGCAGATTTTTTCAATAAAATAGGGCAAAAAGAAACAAAAAGGTATTTTGAAGAAAGTTACAATTTTATTTGTAATTATAAGAACTTAGGAGAAGAAAATATAATATCTGCGATAGTACATTTAGATGAAGGAACTCCACATATGCATCTAGTATATGTACCTGTAATTCATACAAAAGATAAAAATGGCAATGAAATAGACAAAGTTTGTTGTAGGGAGTTTTGGAAAGGCAGAGATAGTTACAGAAGCTTACAAAATGCTTATTACGAATATATTACTTCAAAAGGCTTTGAATTAGAAAGAGGATTACCTTCTGAAGAAACAGGAAGAAAACACGAAACAATACAAGATTTCAAGCAAATAACTAATTTTGAAAATACTAAAAAGGTATTGGAAAATATAACATTAGAATTACCAAAAGTTCCAGAAATAAGCGATATAAAAAAGGTTATGCTTAATAGAGATGAGAAAATAGTTGAAAAGATTATAAAGCCAAAAGATGAATTAATTTTAAAACTTCACAAAGAAAACTTAGCATTAAATAAAGAATTATCAAAACAAGCAAATTTGATAGATATTGCATCAAAACTAGAAAAAGAACAAGTAGAAATGTTAGAGAATAATGTCAATCTAAAATATAGATGCAGAAAGTTAGAAGAAAAAGTAGAAGATAAAGAAAGAGAATTTGAAATTAGATTAAAGAGCAAAACTAATGAAATAGAAAATAAATACATTAAAGAGATAAAGAATCTAAAAGCAGAAAATAAAACACTGCACAATATGATTGACAAATTTAAGATTACTTTAAAAAAATTCATCAAATGGATATGTAAAAAGCTTTCTTATCCTTCTGAGGATGAAATTATAAGAGATTTTCATAGAGAAACATATATTAACTTTAATATTGAAAAACAACTTGATATAAAGGAATTTAAGAAGAAGGAAAAATCTTTTGATAGAGAATTGTAAAAACGATTTTGTCCAGTAAAGTGTGGTTATTTTTTAAAAAAATTTTGACTTTGTCAAAGAAAAATGGTAAAATATATATGTATTTAAATTTAGTTATGTTTTAAAAAGAAACTTAGTAAGATTTTATAGTAACTTATAGAGAGATAATGGTAGCTGGAAATTATCAGTATATAAAATCCGAATTACAATTCTTATAGTAACTAATGTGTTGCTACGAATAAGCTATAAATGAGGCAATATTACATTATTAATATTGTGAATAAAGGTGGTACAACGGAGTCAATTCGTCCTTTAAAATGGATGGATTGACTTTTTTGAATTTTGGAGGTGATATTATGACCCAATGTTTTTTAAATAAAAAAATTCAAGGGTTATTATATGAATATCTATATTGTATAATCAAAAAATAAATAAAGAATGGAGATTAGATAGATATGAAAGATTTAGAAATAATAAAAAGAAAAGCAATACAAATATTTAATGAAGAAGATTTAGAGAGAAAAATAAATAGTGGAAAAAGATTAACAATAAAATTTGGTGCAGATCCATCAAGACCAGATTTACATATAGGTCATTCTGTTCCTTTAAGAGTATTAAAATCATTTCAAGATATGGGGCATAAAATAGTATTTGTAATAGGAGATTTTACTGCAATGATAGGAGACCCATCCGGTAAAAGCAAAACACGTCCAGCACTTACATTTGCAGAAACAAGAAAATCTGCTGAAACATATTTAGAGCAAGTCACAAAAATATTAGATAAAGAAAAAACAGAAATTGTATTTAATTCAGAATGGCTATCTAAAATGAACTTTGAAGATGTAATAAAATTATCAAGTAAATATACGGTTGCAAGAATTATGGAAAGAGATGACTTTAAGAATAGATTTGAAAATAATTTACCTCTATCAATGCATGAATTGTTATATCCTTTAATGCAAGGATATGATTCTGTTGCAATAAATGCGGATATTGAAATTGGAGGAACTGACCAAACTTTTAATTTGCTTGTTGGAAGAGAACTTCAAAAAGATTATGGAGAAGAAAGCCAAGTGGTAATGACATTTCCATTACTTGTTGGATTAGATGGAATTGAAAAAATGAGTAAGTCTCTTCGGAAATTATATTGGATTAAGTGATACTCCTTTTCAAAAATTTGAAAAAAGTATGAAAATTCCAGACAATATACTAAGACAATACTTTGAATTAGCAACAGATTTAACAACAGATGAAATTGATACAATAATGATGGGGGATATAAGAGAAGCTCATATGATTTTTGCAAAAGAATTATTAAAAATGTATGATGATATAAATGAATTTGAAAAAGCTAAAGAAAGATATTTACAAGTTGCCAAAGGAAGTATTCCTGAAGATATTGAAGAATTTAATATATCAGAAAACGAAATGAATATTTGTGAATTATTAATAAAAATCAATTTTGCTAACTCTAAAGGTGAAGCTAAAAGAATGATACAAGGAAATGGCATAAAAATTAATTCTAATTTAGAAACTGATATAAATAAAATAATAAAAATTGAAAATGGCTTAGTAATTCAATTTGGTAAAAACAAATTTAAGAAAATAGTAAAATGTTAAAAAACATAAAATTTTAAAAATATAGGTTTAAAATAGATATGTCACAAGAAGATTGAAAATAAAATATTGAAAAGAGAGCACAAAAATGATATTGTTTAAATGACCAAAAATAAACATATCGGAGGTGCTCTCTTATGGGTAATAATATCACAGATAGATTAAAATATAAAGAGTCAGTAGTAAAATTTTCAAAAAAATATGGAGTAGCAAAGGCGGCATATAAATTTGGAGAATGTAAAAGAACAATATATAGATGGCGAAATAGATATGATGGAACGTTAGAAAGTTTAAAAGATAAATCAAGACGTCCGCATTCGCATCCAAATCAACATACAGAGGAAGAAATAAAGTTAATAAAAAATTATAAAAGAAATAATAAAGATACAGGATTAGTAGTATTATGGATAAAATTGCGTAAAGCAGGATATACAAGAACAATACAAGGATTATATCATGCAATGCAAAGAATAGGAATATATGAAAAGACACCAAGTAAAAAGAAGGAAAGTGAGCCAAATGAATGGGTAACAGGAGAATATCCAGGAGAAAAAATACAAGTAGATGTAAAATATGTGCCAAAAAAATGTATGAGTAAAGAACTACAAGAAAAAGGCGAAAAATTTTATCAATATACAGCAATAGATGAGTATTCAAGATTAAGATATACATGGTTTACAAATGCACATGATACATATGCGTCAAGTGAATTTGCGAAAAGATTAGTAAAATATTTCCCGTTTAAAGTAAAGACAATACAAACAGATAATGGATTTGAATTTACAAATAGATTAAGTTGGCAAGCATTTTTGAAAAATAAAAAAACAATGTTTGAAAAAACATTAGAAGAATTAGGAATAGAATATAAAGTAATAAAGCCACATACACCCAAACAAAATGGAAGAGTAGAAAGAAGTCATAGAAAAGATCAAGAAAGATTTTACTATAAAAGAGTATTTTATAGTTTAGAAGATTTAAGAAATCAAGGAAAAGAATGGAGAAAAGAATATAATAATTTTCCAATGAGACCATTAGGATGGTTGAGTCCCAGGGAATTCATAGAAAAATATAAAAGTCAAGAAGAATCGTTATTTACAATATAGGTGCTCAAAGTATTTATTTTAAATAATTTGTGACAAATGATTGACTAACCTACAAATGGGATATATAAATTAATTATTTTAGTTTGAAAAGTAAATTTTATTATGATATAATTCAAAAAAAGTAAGGAGTATAAAAATGAAAATAAAAGTAATTGCCTCAACAAAAGTAGGATATAAAATGCCAAAAGAAGAAGCTATAGATTTTTCAGGTAAAGAAGCTGGAATTTGCTATTTACCAGATGATTTGGAAAAATTATTTGGAGAAGATAAAGAAAAAACATTAAAAAGAGCACAAAGAACATTGAAATCTGGTCATCATAGTGTATTTGGACATCCAACATATAATTTGACATTAGAAGGAATTCCAAAAATACTAGCTATGATATTAAATAATGAAAAAGTATACAATACTTCTGAAAAATCAGCAAGATATACTAAAATGAACCCATCAAAAGAAGAAAAGGAATTATACGAAAAATGGATTAATATTTATAAAGAAAAGATATCAGTAGAATATCCAAAAATAGATGAAAAAAGGGTAGAAAAATTAGCACAAGAAAATGCAAGATATTTAATTAGCATATTTACGCCAGCAACAATAATGGGGTATACAGTGAATTTTTGTCAATTAAATTATATTGTTCATTGGTTTGAAGATTATATTAAAAAAGAGGAAGATAATACTTTTTCAAAAAAATTAAAACCTGTACTACAAGAATTTATAGAACAG
>OIZP01001289.1_pt1 | contig 13177 bp, 7 predicted proteins | sample 1588531 | NCBI WGS metagenome assembly OIZP01 (sample SAMN03283283) | human gut metagenome | biome: human-associated habitat; material: feces | host: Homo sapiens | place: Peru | collected 2012 | reverse complement strand
CCGTTATCAGACGCAGATATCTTCAAGGCGCAGTTTTATAAATACTACTCTGCCAAGGGTGAACGTGAAGTTTTTATCCAGAAATGGAAAGATCTCGAAGTGTTGTGCGACTCTATTTTCCATCCCCTTACCGGCACCCCGATGGATGAACTTTTCACCCGGTACATGTATTACGAGCGTGCAAAGCAGGGGATCAAATCCTCGACAACAGAGGCATTACGCAAGTTCTATGAACGGAATGCCTACAGTTTATTAAAGAATGATCAGACCTTTGAAAACCTGATTGATTTGGCCAATTTTTGGAACGATGTGCAGAATCAAAACGTCGAACGTTTCTCCGATAAAGTTCTTCGGCGGCTTTTTGTATTGAACTATGCGTCCAACGGCATGTGGACATATTTCGTTTCTGTGTATTATATGTCCAACCGGGATTCCAACGGGATCCTTGATGATGATCGTTTTTACGAGTTTTTGAATAAAATCACAGCCTTCATCTGGGCATATGCTGTTACCAATCCAGATGTCAACGCACTTCGCACACCAATTTTTGCAGAGATGATCAATCTTGTAAATAGACAGCCTGTTCAATTTACGGATTACCTGTTCCATACCCAACAATTGCAGAACGCCTTTAACAACTATGTGTTCAGCAATAATCGAGCTATTACAAAAGCAATGTTGACTTGGTGGGCATTTCAGAATCCACGTCAGAAACTTTTGTCACTTGAAAACGTATTGGAAATTGAGCACATCTATGCACGCAGCCGCCAGGAAAAAGAGCACTCACTTTCCAATCCGAGAAACATTGAAAGCCTTGGAAATAAGGCGTTGTTAGAAAAGCGAATCAATATTCGTGCCTCCGACTATCGCTTTAGCGATAAAGTAAAGTACTACACAGGCTTTGAAAACAACAGAAAACAGCGAAAGGAAGGAACGAAGATTGAAGAATTAACTCTTCTTGCTGCAACGGCTACAGATTTCACCGAATCTGATATTGTGGAAAGAAATGCCAAAATCATCTTCAGCTTTGTTGAATTCATGCACAGCAACGGCCTTCTGCGCGAAGATTAAGAATATTCTATATTAATTTTCCACCGCCCGTCTGATTTTCAGGCGGGCATTTTCTTTTGCCGGAATATGGTGTTTCTATTTTTATCGTGGTACAATAGATGCAAGAATCATTTTTCAGGAAAAGCACCCTGCCATCCAATTTATAGGACACCTATTGTTGTAAAATCAGGATGTCCACCTATCACAAAAAACAAGGAGCAACGTATGCCAAACGATAAGATCACCGCCGTAGGTGCCAACATTGCCGAAAAAGCCGCCATGATCTGGAACGTAGCCGATATGCTGCGTGGGCCGTTCAAGCCCCACGAGTACGGTCTGGTCATTCTGCCCATGACCGTGGTGAAGCGGTTCCACGACTGCCTACTGCCCACCCATCAGGCAGTGCTGGACACCTACGAGAAGGTGAAAAGGCTGCAGGTCATCGACGGCTTTTTGCAGAAGGCCTCCGGCTACCAGTTCTATAACACCAGCCGGTTCACCTTCGAGACCCTGCTGGCAGACCCGGACAACATTGAGTCCAACTTCCGGGATTACCTGTCCGGTTTCTCTGCCAACGCACAGGACGTGCTGGCAAAGTTCGACTTTGACAACATCATCAAGCGGATGGTAGAGAGCAACACCCTCTACCTCGTTATCAAGGAGTTCGGCTCTGAGAAGGGCTATCTTGGCCCGGACAAGATCAGCGCCGTGGATTGCGGCTACATCTTCGAGGACCTGGTGCGGCGGTTCTCCGAGAGCTTTGGCGAGGAAGCCGGAGCCCACTTCACCAGCCGGGATATCATCTATCTGATGACCGACCTGCTGCTGTCCGAAGCCGACCTCGATACCAGCAGCATGACCGTTTACGATATGGCCATGGGCACCAGCCAGATGCTGAGCTGCATGGAGGAGCGCATCCACGAGCTGAACAGCGACATTGAGGTGACCTGCTTCGGGCAGGAGTTCAACCCCTCCACCTTTGCCATCGCCAAGGCGGACATGATGATCCGCGGCGGCGACCCCAACAATATGCGGTTCGGTGATACTCTGTCGGAAGATCAGTTCCCCGGATTCACCTTCCAGTACATCATCTCCAACCCGCCCTTCGGCATCGACTGGAAGCGGGAGCAGAAGGCGGTGGAAGCCGAAGCCGCCCGGGGCGAGATGGGGCGTTTTGCGCCCGGTCTGCCCAAGATCAGCGATGGGCAGCAGCTTTTTGTGCTGAACGGTCTTGCCAAGCTGGCAAACAAGGGCAAGATGGCCATTATCCAGAACGGCTCTCCCCTGTTCAGCGGCGATGCCGGCAGCGGGCCCAGCAACATCCGGCAGTATATTCTGGAAAACGACTGGCTGGACTGCATCATCCAGCTTTCCACCGATATGTTCATGAACACCGGCATCTCCACCTACATCTGGGTGCTCAGCAAGGATAAGCCCGCCTACCGCGCGGGCAAGGTACAGCTTATTGACGCCAGCCACTGCTTTGAGCCCCGCCGCAAGAGCATCGGCACCAAGCGCAACGACATCACCGATGTCTGCCGAGAGCTGATCGTCACCGCCTACGGCGAGTTTGCCAACGGCAAGGTGTACGGCGACAAAAACGGCATCTACTGCGAGAGCAAGGTGTTCGAGAGCGTGGAGTTCGGCTACAACAAGATCGTGGTGGAGCGCCCCCAGCGGGACGAGGCGGGCAACATCATCCTGAAGCGCGGCAAGCCTGTGCCGGACACCAGCCTGCGGGACACCGAAAACGTGCCGCTGGTGCAGGATATTGACGCCTACTTTGCCCGGGAAGTTCTGCCCTACGCCCCCGACGCATGGATCGACCACAGCAAGACCAAGGTGGGCTACGAGATCCCCATGACCCGCTATTTCTACGAGTATCAGGCACCGGAAGCCGTGGAGGATATCGTGGCGCGCATCACCGCACTGGAACAGGATATCTCCGCCGGGCTGGCAGAGCTGTTCCATAAGGAGGGCTGACCATGGCACGGAAAATGAAAGACAGCGGCATTGAATGGATCGGGGAGATTCCAGAGGGGTGGAGTGTTTCTAAAGTATTACATTGCCTCTCTATGCCGATAACAGACGGTCCACACACAACGCCAATATTATACGATACAGGTATACCTTTTGTCTCTGCTGAAGCCGTTTCTTGCGGAAATGGCAGAATAGATTTTTCGCATATTCGTGGGTATATTTCGGAACAGTTTTATAAAGAATGTTGTCAAAAGTATGTTCCAGAAATTGATGATATCTATATGATTAAGTCAGGTGCTACAACAGGTCGCGTTGCGATTGTTGATACTACTAGAGTGTTTACCATTTGGTCTCCACTTGCGGTTTTCCGCTGTAATAAAGATTGTATGTTACCAAAATTTCTCTACTACTATCTTCAATCTCCTGCATTTCAAAAAGAAGTAGAATTCGGTTGGACTTTTGGCACTCAACAAAACGTTGGAATGCGTTCATTGGAGCAAATGAAAGTTTGCGTACCGCAATTAAACAAACAGGACACTATTGCAAATTACTTAGATTATCAATGCACTCAAATTGATTTACTCCTTCAAAAAGCCCTCACCAGCATTGAGGAATACAAAAAGCTCAAGCAGGCAGTTATTACGCAAGCTGTCACCAAAGGCGTGCGCGGTGAGCGGGAGATGAAGGATAGCGGGGTTGAGTGGATTGGGGAGATTCCGAAAGAGTGGGATATTATCAAAAGTTCCCGCATTATTAAAACCACTCAAAATGGTTTATCACGCCGTGATTTAGAAAAATCAGAAGGACAAATTATCTTAAAACTAAAAAATATCACTTCTGATGGAAAAATAGACTACTCTTTTCTGAATCGAATTACCTTATCTCAAAACGAACTTAGCACTTACGCTCTTACTACTGGTGATTTTTTATTTGTTCGTGTTAATGGCAGTAAATCACTCGTCGGAAAATGCGCTATTTTTGAAGCAATTAGTGAAATCGTTGCTTATAATGACCACATTATTCGCGTTAAGCTTTCTAATCAGTGTTATAATCGCTTTTTCCTATGGTATCTATACAGTTGTTGCGGAAAGGCTGAAATTGATTTACACACAAGCACTGCCGCTGGTCAATATACCATTAGTGGCGATGGACTTCGTGATATTACTCTTGTCTTTCCACCTATTGATGAGCAAAAAGAAATCGCAGACTATTTGGATGCCAAGTGCGCCGAAATTGACAAGCTGATTGCAAAGAAGGAGCAGTTGGTAAAAGAGTTGGAAGGCTATAAGAAAAGTTTGATTTATGAGGTTGTAACGGGAAAGAGGGAGGTGTAAAACATGATGTTCGCACATAGTACGCTTGAGCAGCACAAATTCAAAAGAGGAAAATTCACAACACCGTTTAACGATGCTTTCGGTGACAAACTTCAGCTTAGTTCGTGGGGCAGCGAAAGACTTCCAGAGTACCTTTGGATCGGCTTAATTCTAAAGAAACATGGTCGCTCAAAGGGACTCCAAAAATGCTATTGGATTTTAAAAAAACTTCACGACATACTTCCAAATATCAATTGCCCCACGATTTCGAATATTTTCACATTAGAAGATGTTAACCAGCAACTCTTTTGGGAATTTGTTGAGCATGTTTCAGGACAAGAATCATTGTCACCACTTACCCTTATTTACACATATCGAAATTATCCTATCTTTAACAAGATCTTTCAAACCAGCTTAGGTTATAAGGAGCAGATTGCTTCAATCGAATCCGTATTAAAAGATGCATATTATCACCAAACAGAGTTCGCAACAGATATCCGTTTTGTTGTTCTTTACTTTGAGTTAATGCAGGGAAGAACTTACGCTCCTAAAGACATTCTTGACGAAATCCGCAAATATCCCTCTCTTGAACATAATGATGAACAAATGCGTTCTATTCGCCCTTTAATTCGTAGCATGGAAATTGCTAGAGGGAATATATCAGATAGTGAAACCGACAAAAGTAATTTAACTCTTTTTTGGAAGATGGTGAGTGAAATGAGCGATTGTGAGCTGTATACTATAAACTATGAGGCCTTAGCAAAAAACCCAGAAGTATATTTAAATTATCTTCATGAAATTTTTGAATACCTAGACCAAATCACATCCACCTTAGAGCCTTTAAACACTCGAAATATAGTCTTGTGTGGAATTGCTACTTATGCATATAAACGCATTTCTGAACTCATTGAGCATCAATTATATAACGAAATCTCTGGCCGGAGTATTATTAGAAACATCATCGAAGATTACATTATAATGAAGTATCTTCTAAAGCATGAAAAAGAAAAGCCAACTATTTGGGACGAATACCAATATTACGGCATTGGGCTGTATAAACTTGTCATGGAGCGTGAACGCTCTAATCCTTGCTCCTTTAAAGATGGTCACGTTAATTATGTATTATTACAATGTCTCGTCAACGAATATCGTGACGAGGAATTTATAGATATTGACACGTCTTATTTCGATAAACAAAATATTCGTTTAAAGGCCAAAGATGTTGGAGAAGAAGAATTATATGGCTTATTCTATGACTATGATTCTTCTTTTGAGCATGGCTTATGGGGCGCTATTCGTGAAAGTTCATTGTTAAAGTGCGACAATCCTGCACATCAGTTTCATCTCGTTCTAGATAGCGATAATGAGCAAAAACTTCCCTCTGTTTGGAAGGACTGCGTTCGTACCATGAATAAAATACTGATGTTACTTAATAATGAGCTTTCTATTCCCACTCAGTTACTAAGTGAGGTGAAAAAGTTTGAGTAACAAATATCTATCTGACAAAATGCATGAAGTTCAATTAGAATATAAAGAACTTTTGCAAGGATTAAAAGATATTGTTCATTCCAATGATTTTCAGTATGTAATGGATGAAATAGGTCTTTTCTGGTACAGAAAACGAAACTATGTAAAATTATTTCTTCAATATATTCCTACCGGCTCTAATGCTTACTTCTTAGCCGGAGGCACATATTTAGATATAGATTACAACGAGCACTACCCCTTTTCAACTTTAGGAAGTATTCATATTGTTGATGATCCTCTAGCCAAATTCTCTGAAACAATAAAGAATTCTATTTCAGATTCAGTCTACAATCTATTGAAAAAAGAAATTCTTTCTTCTTACTATGATGATTTAAACATTCTAGAGAATTTTTCCTCGGAGTTCATTTTACTTCCTATTACATGTTTTGGTCTAGAACAGCCTATTCCAAAAGAATCAGGTGAAAAGGCCCTCTTATCCTTTTTCAAAGACAGTATTACAGCTGACCAACTTTTTTCTGTCAAAAATTTTTCTGAGCTTGATGCTATGATACTCGATGAAACGAAACGTTTTATCGTGTTTTCTGACAACGACAATCCATCTGACTCATTCGAAACAAAAGTCACTAATTACTTCAATCATTACGGCAGTCCGTTAGACGGAAGCGATACGCCCTTAGCCCAAAAAGCTGTTTTCGCTCTTCTTCAAGACACTTTACAGGCCCTACATATTTCTCTGATTGCAGTCACATATAACCTTGTTCCTTATATTCGTAGTCGCGTTGTGCGAAATTATGTAACATTTTTCTCTCCTTATTTTGAACAGTCACCTTTTTTCAAAAATTTATTTGTAAAATCTCTATATGCATCGCTTTTTTATCATTTATACGACAGCGAAACCATCGCCAATAAAGTGGATTTTAAAACATATTATCAAAAGATTCATTCTTCCCCGTGTCTTGATTTCATATATCAAGATTACTCCAATTTCATCCTAGATTCTGACTTATCCAAACAGATACAAAACACCGCCATAGCTGACGTCAAAAGAATTTCTGATATGTTTTCATAATTCAAAAGGAGGTCTAATCATGCCCCTCAACACCACCGAAAAGCAGTTTGAATCGGACATTGCGGCGGCACTGCTCTCCCCTGCCGGGGGCTACACCCGCAACGGGGATTGCTACGACCCCAAGCTGGGGCTGTTTGTGGATACCCTGATCCGCTTTGTGCAAAAGACCCAGCCCAACGAGTGGGCATTTTTTGAAAAGCAGAACCCGGTAAACCCGGTGCGGAAGTTCTGCACGGCCTTTAACAATGCCTGCGATGCGGACGGGCTGCTTTCGGTGCTGCGGTATGGGTTCAAGCACCGGGGACGGCGGTTCCGGGTGTGCTATTTTCAGCCGGAATCCGCGCTGAACCAGAAGGACGCCCAGCGCTACGCCCAAAACGAGATCACCTGCAACCGGCAGTGGTTCTACTCCGACACCACCCACAACTCGGTGGACATGGTGCTGGCGGTAAACGGCATCCCGGTGTTTGCCTTTGAGCTGAAGAACCAGTTCACCGGGCAGACCGTGGAGAACGCCAAGCAGCAGTGGATGCACGACCGGGACCCGCGGGAGGTGTGTTTCCAGTTCAACAAGCGCATTCTGGGCTACTTTTGCGTAGACCTGACCGAGGTGTGGATGGCCACCCGGCTGGCGGGCAAGGACACCCGCTTTCTGCCCTTCAATCAGGGCTCTAACGGTGCCGGGCGGGACGGCGGTGCTGGCAACCCGCCCAACCCCAACGGCTACCTTACCGCCTACCTCTGGGAAGAAGTGTTCCAGAAGGACAGCATGATGGACATCCTGCAAAAGTTTATGAGTCTGCAGGACGGCAAGACCCTGATCTTTCCCCGGTATCATCAGCTGGACGTGGTGCGCAAGCTGGTGGCAGATGTGCGGCAGAAGGGTGCCGGGCAGCACTATCTCATCCAGCACAGCGCCGGGTCGGGCAAGTCCAACTCCATTGCTTGGACGGCGTACCGGCTGGCTTCCCTGTTCAACACCGAGAACAAGCCGGTGTTTGCCAGCGTCATCGTGGTGACTGACCGCACCGTGCTGGACGCACAGCTGCAGGAGACCATCTCCGGCTTCGACCATACGCTGGGTGCGGTGGAGGCCATCGGCGAGGACAAAAACTCCGGCGACCTGCGGGATGCCATCAACAACGGCGCACGCATCATCATCACCACGCTGCAAAAGTTCCCGGTCATCTACACCGAGGTGAACAAGACCGCCGGGAAGAACTATGCCGTTATCATCGACGAAGCGCACTCCTCCCAGACCGGCACCTCTGCTTTGAAGCTGAAAGCCGCCCTTGCCGACACCGAGGACGCACTGCGGGAATATGCCGAGCTGGAGGGCAAAGCGGAGGACGAGATCGACCCGGAGGATGCACTGGTGAAGGAGTTGACCTCCCACGGGCGGCACAAGAACCTGTCCTTCTTTGCCTTTACCGCCACCCCAAAAGCCGCCACGCTGGAACTGTTCGGCACCGAGTACCCGGACGGCAGCCACCACCCCTTCCACATTTACAGTATGCGGCAGGCCATTGAGGAAGGGTTCATTCTGGATGTGCTGCAAAACTACATGACCTATTCCACCTGCTTCAAGATCGCCAAGACCATCCCGGACAACCCCGACCTGCCCGCCAGCCGGGCGGCGAAGCTCATCCGCAAGTATGAAGAGCTGCACCCCTACAACATCAACCAGAAGGCAAAGATCATTGTAGAGACCTTCCGGGAGACCACCAGCCACAAGATCGGCGGGCGGGGCAAGATGATGGTAGTCACCTCCTCCCGGCTGGCGGCGGTGCGGTACTTCCACGAGGTCAAGCGCTACATTGCGGAGCAGGGCTATGACGATGTGCAGATCTTAGCGGCATTTTCCGGTGCCGTACCGGACGGCGGCGTGGAGTACACGGAGCAGTCCCTGAACGTCCGCGCCGACGGCAGCCACATTGCGGAGAGCCAGACCAAAAAGGAGTTCCACAACAACTTCAATGTGCTCATCGTGGCAGAAAAATACCAGACCGGTTTTGACGAACCGCTGCTCCATACCATGATCGTGGACAAAAAGCTGAAGGGCGTCAAGGCGGTGCAGACCCTCTCCCGCCTGAACCGTACCTGTCCCGGTAAAACCGACACCTTTGTGCTGGATTTTGTGAACAAGGCAGAGGACATCCGAGATGCCTTCCAGCCGTTTTATCAGGAAACCTTTCTGGAGCAGGAGGTCAACACCGACCTCATTTACAAGACCCAGAAGGAGCTGCGGAGCTTTGCCGTCTATTCCGATGCAGACGTGGAAGCCTTTGCCAAGGAGTATTTCCACAGCACCAAGCAGGATAAAAACGCCGTGGGCCGCATGAGCAGCGTCTTGAAGCCGGTGGCAGACCGCTACAACCAGAAAACGCAGGCCGAGCGGTACCAGTTCCGCCGCCTGCTGCGCAGCCTTGTCAAGTGGTACGGCTACGTTTCACAGGTGGCGCGGATGTTCGATGAAGAGCTGCACAAGGAGAACGTATTCTGCGCTTACCTGCTCAAGCTGCTGCCGCCGGACGAGGTCTCTCCGCTGGACTTGGAGGGCAAATTACAGTTGGAGTATTACAAGCTGCAAAAGACCTTTGCCGGTGCCATCGAGTTGGAACACGCCAAAGGCGTCTACGAGCCGGTCACCCAGAAGGGCGCTCTCGGCCACGACCCCAAGGAGCCGCTGGACGAGATCATTTTAAAGATCAACGAGAAGTTCAAGGGTGAGTTCACCAATGCCGACCGGGTGCTGCTTACTGCCCTGCATGACCGTCTGCTGGCTGACCCGAAGCTGGCAAAGCTGGCGCGCAGCTCCGACCCGCAGATCTTCACCGAGAGCATCTTCCCCAAAGCCTTTGACACCGCCGCACAGGACAGCTATCTTGAAGCGCAGGACACCTTCTCTTCCCTGTTTGAGGACACCAGCAAGTACAAGGCTATTATGTCGGCATTGGCAGAGTGGCTGTATGGGGAATTCCGCAAGAAGTAAAACAGTTTTTCCTTTTTATTTGCTTAAAACAGCCTGCATCCACGGGATGCGGTTCAAGGGTTTGGGTGCTCCCAACAAGTATTTTTCAAAGCAAAATAAGCAGATGTATATACGTCTGCATTGCCGTGTATGTGGAAAAGCGCATCCAGCGCGCCTACCCGGAGGCCGCCCGCCGGGGTGTGGATGAGCCGTTCCAGTCTGGTGTGGGGGCTGGCGCTGGCACTGGCGCGGTACGATGCCCGCACCAGCGGCGATGCGCCCAACGGCCAGCTGGAAGTGTTCCTTGACGAGCATTTCGACAACGCCCGCATGGAGCATATTTACCCCAACGCCAAAAAAGTGACCAAGGCAGAATAAATCCCATATTTCCCCTTGCGCTTTTGCTGGAAAACAGGTATAATATTCTCTGGATGAAAGGGAGTAAGGGGCGTACTTTAGTTGAAAAAACGGGTGCGCTGTGCTGCAGCGACACCCCCGGCAGAAATGCCCGATGCAGTACCGGATGCTTGAGACTTTTATCACATTTTCCCGTTTTGGGCTGGATGTGATAAAGGTCTTTTTTTGTGCCTCTGCCGCTATTATTAAAAAGGAGAGATATTATGCTGATCCCTGTTCTGTTATTTATCGTGGGTCTGCTGTGCCTGATCAAGGGCGGCGACTGGTTTGTGGACGGTGCCACCGGCATCGCCCGCCGCTTCCATGTGCCGGAGCTGCTCATCGGTGCCACGGTGGTGTCCATCGGTACCACCCTGCCGGAGGTCATGGTGTCCACCACCTCTGCCCTCACCGGTCACGGCGAGATCGCCTACGGCAACGCCATCGGCTCGGTCATCTGCAACGCTGCACTGATCGCCGCCATCACCATTGCGGTGCGCCCGGGCAAGGTTGACCCCAAGAGCCTGCGCACCCCGGTGGCCTTCTTCTTTGTGGCTGCCGCTTTCTATGCCGGTGTGGCCTACACCACCGGCTCCTTCACTCGCCCGGTGGGCCTGATCCTGCTGGCCATGTTCGTGGCTTACATCGTGTGCAACGTGCTGGCTATGAAAAATACCCCCGCCCCGGAAGAGAAAGAGCAGGCTGAGGAAGGCTCCTTTGCCAAGGAGTTGGGGCTGCTGGCCATCGGCGCAGTGCTCATTGCTGTGGGCGCTGACCTGCTGGTGGACAACGGCACCCTCATCGCACAGGCGCTGGGCGTGCCGGAGTCGGTCATTGCGCTGACCTTTGTGGCACTGGGCACCTCGCTGCCGGAGCTGGTCACCGCCATCACCTCGCTGGCCAAGGGTCACGGCGCGCTGTCGCTGGGCAACGTCATCGGTGCAAACGTGTTCAATCTAGTGCTGGTCAGCGGCGTGTCTGTCACGCTGGCACCCTTCAGCATCCCGCAGAACTCCACCATCGCAGGCATGAACGCCTCGCTGGTGATGGATATCCCGGTCATGTTTGCCGTGATGCTGCTGCTCACCCTGCCCGCTCTGATCAAGGGCAAGCTGAGCCGCCCGCAGGGCATTGCACTGCTGTGCATCTATGCCGCCTTCTGCGCCGTGCAGTTCAGCATCTGATCTGTTGTAACCGTAAAATATTTAAGGCTGCTGCACAGGGTTTTGTGCAGCAGCCTTTTTATGTGGGATGATTTTGAATGCGCCACGCGCCACCTTCCCCCGGTGGGTGAAGGCTTAAGCGGTGGCGGTACAGTCCCGGCTGACCCGTAAAGTTTCCGGGCGTGTCCGCTCTCCCAAGGGGAGAGCGGACACGGGAGCGCCTGAGAGGGCGAGGCAAAACCCTGACGGCTTTGCCTGAGAGGGTAAAAAAAGTGGGTCAGAAGCGCCCACAGGCGTTTCTGACCCACAAATAGAACGATATTTTTGTTTTACAGCTGGCAGGCGGTATCGTAACCGGTGCGGATGGCGTTGGAGATATCCGCAGCCTTGCCGGCGGCATCGCCAATGGAATACACCGGGATGCTGGCAGCTTCCAGCGCAGCAGCGTCAAATTCGTTGGAGCGTGCGCCCATAGCCAGCACGATGTAATCGCAGGGGATGGTCACCTCTGCGCCGTCCTTGTTCTCGCAGACGACGGCGTCCATGCGGAACTCCTTGACCTTGTGGCTGGGGTACTGCTCCACGCCGTAGGTCTTATAGTTTTCCAGCAGGGTGGGCAGAATGGTGCTGCTCTCGCCCGCGGCGATCTTGTCCATCATCTCGATAACGGACACCTTGCAGCCGCGGGCAGCCAGATACTCTGCGGTCTCGCAGCCCACCATGCCGCCGCCGATGACGGCAACCGTGCCGTACACCTGCTGCTCACCGGCCAGAACCTTCCATGCATCGGCCACGTTCACGCTGTCGATGCCGGGGATGCGGGGTGCGGCGCTGTGTGCGCCCACAGCGTTGATGACGGCCTCGAAACCGGCATCCTTCAGCTGCTCTGCGGTGCGGGTCTGACCCATGCACAGGTGCACACCGGCGTTGCAGACCGCGTGGATCAGGTCCTGTGCGGCGCGGCGCATCTCCTCCTTGCGGGGAGGTACGCAGGCAATGTTCAGCTGGCCGCCCAGAGTGGTGGTCTTTTCAAACAGGGTCACGTCATGGCCGCGCAGCGCTGCCACACGGGCGGCTTCCAGACCGGCAGGGCCGCCGCCGAGGACGGCGATCTTCTTTTTCTGCGCTGCGGGCTGGATGCTGCGGGTGTTCTCGTAGCCGTTCTCCGCGTTCAGCACGCAGGAGAGGAACTGACGGTTCTGGATGGCATCGGTGCAGCCCTTGTTGCAGCTGATGCAGCGGCGGATATCGCAGGCCTTCCCGGCAGCGATCTTGGTGCCCCAGTCGGGGTCTGCCAGCAGCGGGCGACCCATGGCAACCATGTCGGCCATGCCGCTCTCGATGACACGCGCAGCCATTTCGGCATCCACGATACGACCCACGGCGCTGACCGGCACATTGACGGCCTTTTTGATGTCCCCGGCGATTTTGACGAAGAAGCCGTAGGGCTGTACGCCCATGGGAGGAATGGTGTCGGCCATGTTGCCGGTGTGGTTGGCCTGCGCAACGTGGAACATATCCACGCCGTCCTCTACCAGCCACTGGGCAAACTGCACGGCGTCGGCTTCGTCAATGCCGCCCTTGCCGCGCTGCGGGGTGACGATGGACAGCTTGTAGTCGATGACCATATCCGGCACAGCCTTGCGGATGGCGCGGGTCAGCATGCGGGCAAAGCGGACGCGGTTCTCCAGACTGCCGCCGAACTTATCGGTGCGGTGGTTCATGCGGGTGGAGCACAGGCAGCCGT
>OIZP01001284.1_pt1 | contig 13212 bp, 9 predicted proteins | sample 1588531 | NCBI WGS metagenome assembly OIZP01 (sample SAMN03283283) | human gut metagenome | biome: human-associated habitat; material: feces | host: Homo sapiens | place: Peru | collected 2012 | reverse complement strand
TGAATTTACACGGACGTTTTAAATGTGCAATGGCATTGTACGGACAGGCTTTGGCGCACTGACCACATTCTTTACACTTGGATGCGTCAATGTGGGAACGGTAATGTCCCGGTTCAATTGCCCCAAACTTACAGGCATTGATACATGCCTTTCCAAGACAGTTCTGGCAGTTTTCTGTCACTGTATAGCTGGAGATTGGACAATCTTCACAGGCAGAACTGATCACCTGGATCACGTTACCGTCATCCACTGGACCAGGAGCTTTTCCCTCTGCCAGTCTGACTCTCTGTCTGATAATCTCTCGCTCTTTATAGATACAGCAACGGAACTGTGCTGTTGGTCCTGGGATTAATTGGTTTGCAATGTAGTCTTTCTTCTCCTCAAGCTCACCTGCAAATGCAAGTTTTGCCACTTCATAAAGCACATCGTGTTTGATTCTAATCACATTTTCATCAGCGTACATTGTAAATACCTCACTCATTTTTGTTCGTTAATTTTTTAACCATCTAAGACATTATATCGAAAATGTATGGAATTACAAGTACCTCTGATGTTTTTATTGTAATACATAAGCTTTTTGTGCAAAGTAACAATTTTCCCTGCACTTTTTTGTGTAATTAGTTCAGTGACTATCTAAAGCAATCCGTCCCCCTATTCAAATACCATCATCTCATCCGCGATTCCCATCGTCGATCTCCGGTGGGACACGAGAAGAATCGTTTTCTCCTCTTTTTCTGCCTGTAAACTCTTTAAGATCATGCCCTCATTCAGACTGTCGATATTGCTCGTCGGCTCATCTAAAAAGATCACTTCACAGTCATGCAGGAATGCCCTCGCAATTCCGATGCGCTGTCTCTCCCCGCCGGATAAAGAGCTTCCAAGTTCTGCTACATTTGTCTCATATCCATTTGGCAGGGAGCAGATAAACTCGTGGACAGACGCTTTTTTTGCCGCCTCGATCACTTCCTCTCGCGTTGCGTCTGCCTTTGCAACTTTGATATTGTTTTCGATCGTATCGTGGAATAAAAATGTCTCCTGCGTCACGTAAGCGATATGTTTCCGCAGAGAATCCGTGTTGATCGTATTGACATTGTCCACTCCATAACGGATGTTTCCACCGTCCGTCTCGTAAAAACGCATGAGAAGCTTTAATAACGTAGACTTGCCACAACCGCTCTTTCCGAGGATTCCGTGAATTTTGTTTTTTGCAAACACCTGTGTAAAATCAGATAAAATCGGTTCTTTTCCATAGGAAAAGTCCACCTGCCCGCAGGTGATATCCCCGGAAACAAATTCCGTTCCCGCCTCGACATCGCAGACTGCCGGCTCTTCCTCCAACAGATTCAACACACGGTTTCCACATGCAAGTGTCTGATTCAAGTTGTTCGACAGCGCGGAAAGTGCCGCTGTCGGTCCGAAGGAGCTCATCATCGCAATGACGGCGGTCACCGCCTGATACCCTGCAATGGCTCCACGTTCCGTGAGATAAGAACCTGCACACGCCATGACCACGCCGGAGGCGAGAATCACCCAGTCCGTTAAGATACGCTGTGTCTTTTCCTGATTTTTAAGGGTCCGGTTCACCCGCTCCAACGCATCGGTCTGCTCCGACATAACCTTCATGCGTTCCCTCTGTTTCTCATACTGAATGGTTTCTTCAAGACCGTAAAGGTTGTCTAACACTGTAGCATTTAATTTTCCGAAAGAATCCCGGTAATTTTTTCCATAGGTGCTTCCTCTTTTTCCATTCCACAGTGGGATCACAACACCGACCAGCACGTAAAAACATGCTGCGATCACCGCAAACCACGCAGACATGCTTCCCAGATAAACACACATCACAACCGACGTGATCACAGCGATCGCGATCGGTGAGATGGTATGTGCATAAAACACTTCCAGAAGTTCAATATCACTTGTAATGATCGAGATCAGATTTCCCTTCTCGCTTCCGTCAAGTTTTGCCGGTGCAAGCTTTCGAAGTGCTGCAAACACCTGATGCCGGATGCGTGCCAGCAGTTTAAACGCAATAAAATGATTGCACGCCTGCTCCGCATAGCGCAGTATGCCGCGCAAAATGGCAAACACTGCCATGAGCGTTATAATGAGTGCCAGTGACATTTTTCCATAATATCCTGTCACGGTTAAAAGCCCATAACCGCCCAGTACTGTGATAAATGTTGCCATCAGATTTCCGATGCAGCCCATGATGACTGCCAGAAACATAATGCCAAGCATCGGTTTTATCATTCCGATCAGCCCCGCCATCACAGCAAAGCCGCTTCTGTTTTTCTTCATATAATGACCATGCCTTTCTCTTTATCTGCAAATTTCTTTTGCATATTCTTCCAGTTCTTTCTGAGCACAGAAAAGTTCCCTGTAGTAACCCTGTTTCTCCATCAGTGACACATGTGTGCCGCACTCTTCGATCACACCCTCTCTCATCACGAGCACCTGATCGGCATTTATAACATTCGCAAGACGGTGCGAGATCAGAATAACGGTCTTTTCTTTTGCAAGTTCCATAATCACTTCCATAATCTTATTCTCGCTCTCCACATCGACATTCGATGCCGCCTCATCAAAAATATAAATATCACTGTCGTGCAGAATTGCCCGCACCAGTGCGACTCTCTGTTTCTGACCGCCGGAAAGATTTGCCGCCTTCTCCGTGATTTCCATGGAAAGTCCGCCCTTCTCCATGACTGTCTCATAAAGTTCCACCTGCTTTAATGCCTCGTACATTTTCGCATCATCCGGTGTCTCCATCGCCATGGCAAGGTTGTCACGGAGTGTTCCCTGGAACAGATAACTGTCGTGCCGCACACGCGTCACTTTTTTATGTAAAAAGGATTCTTTCATCTCTTTTACTTTCACGCCGCCGATTGTGATCTCTCCGCTGTTCTCACTCAGATCTCCCATCAGAAGGGAAGCCGTTGTACTTTTTCCGCAGCCGGAAACGCCCACGATCGCAGTAAAACTTTTTTCCGGGATGGTGAACGAGACATCTTTTAACACCTGTTTGCTCTCCTCATAGCCAAAGGTCACGTGGGAAAAACAGATTTCATCCCCGTCACAGGAAGTTCTGCTTCCTTTATCCGGTTCCTTGCTGTCTAACAGCGCAAAAATCTTATTCGCCGCCTCATTTCCATTCATCGCAATATGGAAAAACGAACCGAGCATACGAAGCGGCAGGAAAAATTCTGCCGATACCATAATGATAAAAAAACACTGTGCGAGTGTGATCGCACCGCTCCTTAATTCCAGAATACTTAAGATCATGCCGACTGCCGCACCGCCATAAGCCACGATGTCCATCACGCTGATGGAGTTTAACTGCATGATGAGCACACGCATGGTCACATTGCGGAATTTTTCAGCCTCCTCATCCATCTTCTCTGCATAGCGCTCGTCAGCCTGATAAATTTTTAACGTAGTCAGTCCCTGCAGATTTTCCAGAAAAGAATCGCCGAGTTCCGTGTAGGTGCCCCAGTATTTTTGCAGCAATTTCTTTGCAAACTTCTGCACTGCCACAATTGACAGCGGGATCAGCGGTACACAGAGCAACAGCACTGCTGCCACTTTCAGGCTCATCGTTCCGACGATCACAAACAGTGTGAGCGGCGCCAGCAGACTGTAGAAAAACTGTGGCACATATTTTCCAAAATAGATTTCAAGCTGGTCGACACCCTCTGTGCTGATCTGAACCGCCTCCGAGGTGGCAATCGCTTCATGGTACTTTGTGCCAAGCCGCATCAGTTTTTCATAAGTCAGCTCGCGCAGTCTGCGCTTCACCGCAAAAGATGCCTGAAATGAAAGTTTCTGGTTGATGGCGTTGGCAATTCCACGCACAAACATGACGCCGAGCAGCGTGACCGGCAACAGCCAGTACAGACTGCCCTGCGCCTGTTTTTGCAACAGATTGCTGATAAATAACGACAGTACAAAAACCAGCACCACATTTGCAAGCAGCGTGATCCACTGTGTCACGACCATGCCCGCCACCAGTTTCTGATTTTCTTTGAATTCCTTTAAAAGTCTTTTGTGAAACATCGTTCCCTCCTCTTTGCTCTTTTTTCTATTTCTTTTGATCTGCAGTCCGCTTCTGTTTCAAAGTGACTGCTGCATGCCTGATTGCAAGCACCGGATGATACAGTAACATGCGCGGTCCGGCATATCGCATCACCTCGCGGATTTTCTCTTTGTTCTCTTTGGAATAACAGTGTACTTTGCACGCACTGCAAAATGTTTTTGTCTCCATAAACGGACATCTGTCTGTCCGCAGATTGCAGTAATCAGTCAGCTCCCTGCATGCACTGCAAAGTTCCCGCCCTTTTGTATGATGATTTCCGTGACAGTAAATCTGTATCATGAGGTCTACCGTCTGTTTTTCCTGTTCTCTCTTTTCCTGTGTCGTCATGTTTTCCTCTGTGTCTTTCTTATTTATTCTTTAAAACCACTGCCACCAGAATAATTAGTCGTAGCTAACCGTCAGCTAAGTTAGAATACACTAACACGATAATATTTGTCAATAGCATCTTTTTTTACATAAGAAAAAGGGGATCCGACATTCTGCCAGATACCCTTTTCCTGCATATTATCATACTGCACTTTATTGTGCATCGTTCTATTTTCGATTGTAATAAACATCGCGGTCAACCGCCTTATTCCACGAGGCAACGATCGTCGTGCAGACAGCGTCTCCTGTGATGTTGACTGCGGTACGTGTCATATCAAGGATTCGGTCGATACCCATGATCAGCGCGATTCCCTCGATTGGAAGTCCAACGGAATTAAATACCATCGTCAGTGTGATCAGTCCCACACTCGGCACTCCGGCGGTTCCGATGGAGGCAAGTGTTGCGGTTCCAATGACGGTGAGGTAATCCATCATGTCAAGCGGGATTCCAAACGCCTGCGCGGTGAACACAACCGCCACACCCTGCATAATCGATGTTCCATCCATGTTAATGGTCGCTCCGAGCGGGATCGTGAAAGATGAAATCTTTTTCGAAACACCCATTTTTTCCGCAAGCGTATCAATATTCATTGGAATGGTTGCATTCGAAGTTGAGGTTGAGAATGCAAACGCCATAACCGGGAAGAAATTCTTGATGAAAATAAACGGGTTGAGCCCTGAAAATATTTTCAGCAATCCGAGGTACACCACAAAACACTGCACTGCGAGTGCAAGCAGAACGCAGAACATATATTTTAACAATGGGATGAACACCTCAAAACCGATCTCTGCAAATGTTTTTGCGATCAGGCAGAACACTCCGATCGGTGCAAGCTTCATGACAGCCATCGTCATTTCCATCATAATATCATTGAACTGTCCAAAGAAGTTCTTCACAATGTCAACACGGTCTCCCATGTTTGCGAGAATCACACCGAGGATCAATGCAAACACAATGATCTGCAGCATATTTCCCTCGCTTAAGGAATTAAAAATATTGACCGGGATAATGTCTAACAGTGTTTCTGTCATGCTCATGGACTGTGTTGTCTCACTCACGGTGGAAGTCACCTGGATCTGTGACATATCAAGTCCTTTTCCCGGATTAAAAATATTGGCGATCGACAGCGCAACGGTAATCGCAAGCGCTGTCGTACACAGATAAAAAATTAGTGTCTTCACACCGACGTTTCCAAGCTTTTTCGTATCTCCCACTGCCATGCTTCCGCAGACGATGGAGCAGAATACAAGCGGAACGACGAGCATACGCATCAGACGGATAAATCCCTGTCCGACAATATAAAAGACACCCTGCACAATGATATCATCCACCACGTAGTTCGGTGGAATCAGATAGTTGATGATCACACCGGCCAAAGCTCCTGCAAGAAGCGCAATAAAGATCATCGTGGTAAGGCTTATCTTTTTCTTCTTTTGAACTCTATTCTGCATGATATAATCCCCTCTCCTCCAGATATTCTCTCAGGGAATCCTGCCAGTCTGGGAAATCATAAATCGGAACCATGCTCATAATAAAATTATCGAGCACCGCATACGCCGGTCTCACCTTGGAAAAATCCGACATGACAGTTGGAACCGGCTGCATGCAAGCCGTCTTTCCTGTCATTTTCAAAATCTCCTGTGCAAACGCATAACGGCTGCACACGCCCTTGTTCGTCGCATGGTAAGTTCCGTACTCGCTTGTATGCACAAGATGTAATAAAAATCTTGCCAGTTCGTTTGCGCTCGTCGGTGATCCAAACTGGTCGGAGGCAATCGATAACTGCTCGCCTGCGTCCACTTTTTTTAAGAATCCATTGATAAAATTCTGTCCCTTTCCATACACCCAGGTGCTCCGCACGATAAAATGTTTTGTTGTGAATTCTTTCACATAGTTTTCCCCCGCAAGCTTGGACTTTCCATAAACCGTTCCCGGATTTGTAATGTCAAATTCTGTGTAAGGCTCTGTGCTTTTGCCGTCAAACACATCATCCGTGGAAAGCTGTACCATTTTTGCCTGCATTTTTGCTGCAACGATCGCCAGATTTCTGGCTCCCAGTGCATTTACTTTAAACGCCTGCGAAGGATTTTCCTCACAGGAACTGATATCCGTCATACCGGAACAATTGATGATAATGTCCGGGCGGTTCATCTCGCCAAAACGAAGTACTTCATCTGTATCCGTCACATCAAGGTCATCCACATCTGTATCTAACATTTCAAATTCCAATTTATCCACAACATCATTCACTGCCTGGCCAATCTGACCGCGGGCACCACATACCCAGATTTTCTGCATCACTGTTCCTCCATTTTCTCTTCTAGTATTTCTCAAAGCATAGAAAAAGATGTGAGTTTATGATTCACATTACATCTCACATCTTTTTACCGTTCTTTATTATATTGATTCACGCATTTGATGTCAAATATTTTTTTCCATGCAGGACAGATGATTTTTTATACAAAACATGCGACCACTACGCCATGTCATGATATTTTCCAAGGAACTCCCTCGTTCTCTGATTTGTCGAAGTAAATAATAACTCCGGTGTCGTCTCCTCCACGATCACACCTTTATCCATAAAGATCATACGGTTTGACACATCTTTTGCAAAGTTCATCTCATGCGTGACAATGACCATCGTCATTTTCTCCTCCGCAAGCTCCCGGATGACTTTTAGGATCTCAAGCGTCAGTTCCGGGTCGAGCGCGGAAGTCGGTTCATCAAAAAATAATATTTCCGGCCGCATGGCAAGTGCCCGCGCAATGGATACCCTCTGCTGCTGTCCGCCGGAAAGCTGACATGGATAGGCATCTTCCCTGCCGCTTAATCCCATCTTCTCCAGTAATACCTTTGCTTCTGCAACAACCTCTTCTTTTTTCCGCTTCTGAACACTGACCGGGGCATCAATGATATTTTTTAAGACAGAATAATGTGGAAACAGGTTAAAATTCTGGAATACCAGTCCAAAATGTCCCTGTATCTTTTTCAAATCTGCCGGTTTCGCATAAACCGTTTTTCCATTGATACTCTCTGCCGCCTTTTCCCCCATATACGTTAAGCTTCCGTCATCCATCTGCTCTAACAGTGTCGCGCATCGCAGCAGGGTGGATTTTCCGGAACCAGAAGGTCCGATGATGGAGACAACCTCGCCCTCTGCAACGCTTAAACTGATATCTTTTAAAACTTCGTTTTCGCCGAAGCCCTTTTTTACATGCTGCATTTCCAATAAATTCATATCATTTCCTCTTTGCCTTAATTTTACTACGATTGTATCTCTAATGATAATAACTCATCTTTTTCTCAAAAAATTCCATGATAAATGCCACCACATAGTTAAAGACATAATAAAATATCGCGGCTGCCACAAACGGGATCATGCTCTTCTGTGAAGCTGCCAGTGCCTTTGCCTGTGAAAACATCTCTGCATAAGCAATGGAAAACGCAAGCGACGTGTCTTTTACCAACGTGATCACCTCATTGGTCACGGACGGAAGAATACGCTTGATCACCTGTGGAAGGATGATCTTTACAAATGTCTGTGTTTTTCCATAGCCTAATACTTTTGCCGCCTCATACTGTCCAACCGGCATGGACTCAATACCACCACGGTATATCTCTGCAAAATATGCAGCATAGTTGATTGCAAATGCGATCACAACCGCATATGCGCGGTAGCTTGACGAAATATTCACGCCGAAAATATAGTATGGTCCAAAATATACCACCAAAAGCTGTAGCATTAAGGGTGTTCCACGCATAATGGAAATATATATTTTGGTGATCGTTCTTATCACAGCATTTTTTGACATTCTTCCGAAGGCTACCAGAAGTCCAAGCGGCAGTGAAAAAATAAGTGTTAATAAGAAAATCTGAATTGTTGTCATCATCCCGGAACCAAGCTGGGAAATCATTACCTGAAAGCTCATATAAAAAGAACCCCTATCTTTTTCTACTGTAAAACCAATGCGCTGTTATTTGCCGAGCGTGCAGACATCATAACCGAAATATTTGTTGGATATTTCTGCGAATGTGCCGTCCTCTACCATCTCTAATAAAGTGCTCTGCACTTCATCGCGAAGTGCTGTGTTTCCAAGGAAAAATCCAACCGCATACTGTTCTGAGGAAATCGTCTCATCTAAAATCTGATACTGATCTTCTTTTCCCTCAATCTGGAACTGTGCGACACCGATATCTATCGCAACAGCATCGACTGCGCCAGACTCAAGATCCATAAATGCGGTGTTGTATTCGCCTACCGATAAGAGCTGTGCAAAGGAAGCCGTCAGATCTGCATGTTCTTCATCGTTTAATGCGGTCTCTGCGGCAGACTCTTTCTGTACCTCCACCACTTTTCCTGCAAGATCCGCAAGTGTGTTAATTCCGGAATCTTTCTTTACCACAACCACCTGGCTGTTGTCCATATATGGATCTGTCCATGTATACTGATCTTCACGTCCATTCATCGTAAATCCATTCCAGATACAGTCGATCGTACCGGCTTCTAACTCCATATCCTTTGCATCCCAGTCGATCGGCTGTAACACAATCTTTTTGCCCATACGCGCTGCACACTCCGTCGCCATCTCAATGTCAAACCCTGTAAATTCGCCATCATCCCCCACATAACCAAACGGCGGAAAATCCTGGTCAAATCCAACAGTAAATGTATCTTTTCCGTCTGCTTGATCCGTTTTTGCTGTATCAGTGGAACCTCCACACGCTGTCAGCGACAATGTCATCCCTGCAACAAGTAATAATGCCATAAATTTCTTCATAAAATCTCCATCCTTTATTTTCAGTTTATTACCACGCTACCACATTAAAGTGTTTGCTTATAACCTATCACAGAAACGGATTCGTTGTCAAGCACAGCTTCTCTCTTTTCAAACATTTCCTATTGCATAAAAAGCAGGAACACGCAATGTGCTCCTGCCCTTTCTTACAGAATATATTTTTCCATTGTCTGATACAACAGCTCTCTCTGTACCGGCTTTGTGATTCTTTCATTCATGCCTGCCTCATGCACTTTCACGATATCCTTTGCCATCGCATTTGCAGTGACTGCCAGAATCGGGATATCCGATGCGTCCGGCTTTTTGCTGTCTCGGATACTCTTTGCTGCCTCATACCCATCCATGATCGGCATATTCAGATCCATAAAAATCATGTCATAATAGTAATCCGGCATATTCTGATAGCGTGAAAGTGCTGCTTCCCCATTATCGACACATTCCACTTCTGCATGAACAGCCTTCAGAAATCCCTGAAAGACCTCTGCGTTGACTGCATTATCCTCCGCCAGCAGTGCACGCTTTCCGGAAAAATCATAGTCCTCCGTTTTATTTTTCTCTGCCTCCGGCACGCTGCAGATCTCTGAGATCATGCTGTATACCTGAGACTGCAGCACCGGTTTTTTCAGGATATAATCTGCACCTGCCCCACGCATCTCATCCTCATAGTCCTCTGTATCATAGGAAGATGTAACGATTTTTAATGTATCACGGTCAAATATCTCCCTCATTTCCCTGACCAGTTTTTTGCCATATCCCCCCGGCATCTGCCAGTTGACAAAACAGATGTCGTAGCCTTCTCCTCGTTCATACGCTTCTTTGAGTATCCGGATGATCTCCTTCCCGTCTGTCGAACTGTCATACCGGATCCCGAGTCTCGTCAGCGTCGACATCATATAATGGAGTGCGATCTCATCATGGTTTACCAGAAAAACTTTTAATGATCTGAACTTACGTTTCTCCCGCACAATACTTTTTCCAATTTCAAATGGAATGTCCACGATGAATTTTGAACCCACATTATATTCGGATGCCACATCGATCGTTCCGTGCATCTGTTCGACAATGCTCTTTATGATTGGAAGTCCCAGACCGCTGCCACCGTAATATTTTCCGTTTTCATGCTGTTCCTGCTCAAACGGTTCCCAGATTTTTTCCAAAGCTTTATCCGAAATCCCACATCCGGTATCACGCACTGTAATATGTAAAACCGTCCTGCTGTCATCCACATCCAGCTCAGACATGCACACCTCAATGGTTCCACCCTTCTCGGTAAACTTAAACGAATTTGAGAGCAGATTCACAAGCACCTGCTTGACACGGATTGCATCTCCGATCAGATATTCATGTGTCACATTGTCTACCCTGAAATAAAAATAGATCCTTTTCATTCTGCACTGGGAATAAAAAAGACCAGAGACCTCCGACACGACCTCATTGAGTGAAAACGCCACATGACGGATCGTCATTTTTCCATTGTCAATGGCTGCCATATCCAGCACATCATTGACCAGTTCCCACAGATACTCCGCCTGGTAACGGATCTTCTTAAAATCCTCCCGGACTTCTGCATCTTTATAATGGGCAAGCTGTGAAATGCCCAGAATTCCATTGATCGGTGTGCGGAGTTCATGGGACATCCTTGCAAGAAACAGTTCTTTTGCCCTGCCCATCTCCTGCTCTTTCTCTAACTGTGCCCTGATCTTCTCCCGTTCCAGAATATATTTTTCCACAAGATTATGAACTCTTTTTTTCACAATAGCCGGATCACACGGAGAAAAAATATACTCATCCGCTCCCTCTTCTAACACTTTAACCTCTGTTTTCTCATCAATTGCAGTTTTTGCGACGATCGGGATATCCGCATACTTATCCTGCTGTTTCATCTCCCGGATCACTTCAAATCCATCCATCACCGGCATGCAAAGATCAAGAAGAACAATATGTACCTTTTGTTGTTCCAGTTGTTCCATCGCCTGTTTCCCGTTTTCCGCCTCCAGAATCTGATATTCGTCTTTAAAGATTTCTGCAAACGAAATGCGTTCCACTTCCATGTCATCTACAATGAGCATTGTCAGTTGTCTGTTCATATCTGATTAGTACCTTCCTGATTCGATAATGTATCATCTCTTTAGCTATTATACATAATTTTCACATAAAAAAGCGTTTTTTTTGTTTTTTTTCACAAAAATATGCATTATCTGGCATCTTCTAAACATGATACAACATTTTTCGACAAAGATTCTGCCTCGTTTAATGAAACAAAGGACTGATCGCCAGAAGAAAAATCCCCACATAATACGTGGTAAGGTTAAACAGGTGGACTTTCCGGTCCTTATTTTTATAAAAATAAAGAAACAGAATGGAAATATCTGAGATCATAAACAGAAAACTTCCCACCGCACAGACGATATGCCGCATGTCAGGGATACTCACTGCAATATGCATGCTTTTTGCAAACAGATATGCAATAAAAAAAGTGTAGACCAAAATGCATGGCCGGAGTCTTCCGGTATGAAAGCTGCCCATTCCTGTCACGGCAAAAATCCCGATCACCGCTATGACCGGAAACACCATATCTGCAGCTGCCGGCGGCTGCATCCGGTCCAGCCACCGGATAAAGAACAGATGCCCCATTAAAAATGTGACAAGTCCCAACAAAAAAAGTCTCTTTTTTTTGATCTTATTATAAAAAGCAAGTATTACATCTCCTGCAAAGCAGCAGACAAACGCCGGAAGCATCAGCCAGAAATCCAGAATATCCTGACTGACGACTGCTGCCGCCAGAAACACAGACACAAACGCTGCACTCTGCAGTGTCTTTACAAGTACATAATTTTTCTTATAATCCGGCTTTTTCACCTGATTTAAAAACCATAGAAACAGCACTCCATAAAAGACTGCCATTCCCAGAAACCATATCCAACGTTCCATAGAAAGCTCCTATTTTTGTTTTCCAAATAATACCGGGTTTCCTGCTGCCGTCACGATCAGTGGGATCACCATGCAGATCCATATGACCGGTTCTGTCCAGATGACTGCCCAATAACCAAACCTACGCACAAAAACCAGCGTGAACACCACTTTTCCCGCCAACTCTATAAAACTTGAAAAGACGGGCGTCCTCTGATCTCCGATTCCCTGCAGTGAATTGCGCAGGATCACAATAAACACACAGACCACCTGAAAAGACATATCGTACACCAGATACTGTGTGCCCCAGTAAATGACCTCCTTATTCTTTGAACTTGCAATAAAAGAGATCAGATACGGTGATATCGTATGCGATAAAATAAAAATAATGACGCTGAACACACAGCCGATTCCAATCACTGCCTTTAAGCCCTGACGGATCCTGTCATACTTTCCGGCTCCGTAATTCTGTCCACAGTAAGTTGCCATAGAGGCGCCAAAAACGCTGACCGGAAGACTGAAGATCTCAAACACTTTGCGCGCCGCTGTATGTGCCACGATAATATTCGTTCCAAGTTTATTGATCCCTGTCTGTAAGATCAAAGTACCGCAGTTTACCAGAGATGACATGAGTGCCATCGCCAGTCCGTTCTGATACAGAAGTCTCATGCGTTCTCTGTCCCACTCCAGATCATTCTTCGAGATATGAAGGATTGGGAAACCGGACTTGATACGCAGAAAGCATAATACTGCTGAGACCAGTTGTGACAGCACCGTCGCACAGGCAGCTCCTGACACGCCCATGGAAAAGCCTCCGATAAAGAGATAGTCAAGCACAATATTTGTGACCGCCGCAATGACCAGAAAGATCAGTGGTGTCACGGAATCCCCGATCGCCCGGAGCATATCCGCACACAGATTGTATGCCAGTGTAACAAACATGCCCCACACTAAAATCCTGATATAATCATGTGCCATGCAAAACTGTTCTTCCGGAACATTCATGGCATGAAGGATCGGATTTAAGAAAAGCAGTACTGCAAAAA
>OIZP01001282.1_pt1 | contig 13223 bp, 16 predicted proteins | sample 1588531 | NCBI WGS metagenome assembly OIZP01 (sample SAMN03283283) | human gut metagenome | biome: human-associated habitat; material: feces | host: Homo sapiens | place: Peru | collected 2012 | reverse complement strand
ATAAAGAGAGACATGAGAATGCCCTCTGAGAAACGGTAAGTTTTTCAGAGGGCATTTTTGTGTCTTTTATTCTTTGCGCCACTTTTTCTTCGGCTCGTAGCGTCCGCAGCCGTCGGCGGTTTGGGGCCAGTTGAGCTTCCATTCCAGATACTCTTCCTTGGTGATCTCGCCCTCTCGGAGCTGCTTCTTGCGGAGCTGCCACTCCTTTAAGAACTCATCCAGCAGGCGATACCGGAAGCTGACTGCCATGTGCTTTTCCGGGAAATCCGGGTCGGTGGTGTCTGTGACCTCATAGAGCCGGGTGCCGGGGTAGTGCTCATCCAGTTCGAACAGGGTGTACATCACATCCTCTGCGGCGTACAAGGTCGGCTCATAGAGGGAACGGTAGTTCACGTCCAGTACCTCCGCAATCTTGCGGAGCAGCTCTTCCTTGGGAGTGCGGGTGTTGCTTTCGTATTGTGCGATACGGATGTCTGCGCTCTTCTCCTCAAACCCGATGGCAATGCCCAGTTCTTTCTGGGTCATGCCGCGAAAGTTGCGGGCACGTTTGATGCGGTCACCGACTGCCATGCGATTGCCTCCTGACTTAAACATATTTGTTGAACCTAGTATAGCACAGAAAAATAGGAGGCGCAATAGAAAATAAACAAAAAAGTTTAAGATTTTACCCGAAAACCTCTTGACTTAACGGAATGTGTTTAGTATAATGAGAACACAAAAGATAAACAAAAATGCTTAGTAGAATTGAATGACCGCCAAACTGATCTAAACCGCCAAGACCTTCCGAAAGGAAGCGAGCGCTCCGCAAGGGGACGGCACAGCACCGCAAAGGGGATATGCCTGCCGGAAGTCAGCGAGGATGAAGCGGCACCGAAACGAAACCGACAAAGAAAGGACAAAAAATGGCAAATAGCATTTTTATCAAGGCAGACGAGCTGGCAAAGGAGCTGGACATCTCGCAGGGTCTGGCGTACAAGATGATCGCCCAGTGGAATGAGGAACTGAAGGCCAAGGGCTACACGACCGTAGGAGGCCGGGTAAGTAGGAGGTACTATCAGGAGAAGATCTACGGGGCAGGAGAGGAGTGATAAGATGCCAGCCTACAAGGACAGCAGGCAGGGCACATGGTACGCTTCCTTCTACTTCGAGAACTGGCAAGGTGTGAAGCAGAAGAAGCTGAAACGGGGATTTGTCACCAAGAAGGATGCTCTGGCGTGGGAGCGGGAGTTCCTTCTTCAGCAGGCGGCAGATCTGACCATGACCTTTGAAGCGTTCGTGGAGATCTACATCACGGACAAGAAAAAACGGCTCCGGGAAAACACCTGGTCTACCAAAGAGCACATCATCCGAACGAAAATCTTACCGTATTTCAAAGAAAAGCGGCTCAGCGAGATAAAGCCACGGGATGTGATCGCATGGCAGAACGAGATGCTGAACTACCGGGACAAAAACGGCAAGGCCTACTCGCCGACCTACCTCAAGACGCTGCATGGACAACTCAGTGCCATTCTGAATCACGCCGTCCGGTTCTACGGGCTGAAATCAAACGCAGCAGCCACAGCCGGGTGCATGGGTTCAGAAAAACACAAGGAGATGCTCTTCTGGACAAAGGAAGAGTACCTCAAGTTCGCGGAAGCGATGATGGATAAGCCGCAGTCCTATTACGCTTTTGAGGTCCTCTACTGGTGCGGCATCCGGGAGGGTGAGCTGCTGGCTCTGACCCCGGCAGACTTCGACTTGGACAAGGGGCTGCTCTCCATCACCAAATCCTATCAAAGGCTGAAAGGCCGGGATGTGATCACCGACCCGAAAACACCCAAGAGCGTCCGGGTCATCCAAATGCCGCAGTTTCTGACGGACGAGATCAGGGACTATCTGAAATCCCTCTACAAGGTCCAGCCGGATCAGCGAATCTTTGAGGTGACCAAGAGCTACCTGCACCACGAGATGGACAGGGGAGCCAAGGAAGCCGGCGTGAAGCGGATACGAATCCACGACCTGCGGCACTCCCATGTGTCGCTGCTGATCGAAATGGGCTTCTCGGCTCTGGCAATCGCAGACCGGGTAGGACATGAGAGCGTGGACATCACCTATAAGTACGCCCACCTCTTCCCCTCGAAGCAGCAGGAGATGGCGCAGAAGCTGGACATGGAGCGAAAGGAGGGATGAAGATGGAGCGAGTGCTCGACCAACAAGGCCGTTGGCGGAACAAGGTGGTAGCTTTCCGAATGTCCCCGGAAGAGGACGAGGTTCTGGAAGCCAAGGTAAAACTCTCCGGGCTGACCAAACAGGAGTATATCATCCGCCGCCTGACCGACCGGGAAATCATCGTGGTAGGCAATCCAAGGGTCTACAAAGCTCTGCGAGACCAGATGACGCTGATCTATCAGGAATTGCAGCGGCTGGCAGTGGATGAAGAAATCCCACCGGACTTGCTGGAGACCCTGCAAATGGTGGCTCTGACGTTGAACGGACTTAAGGAGGAATGCGAATGACGGACAATAGAAAAACGACCGTACCGGGTGCATCTGTTGGCGCAGATGCGGTACAGTCGTCTCACAAAATCAACACCAATATTATAACAAATTCGGACAAGCAAATCAATCTGCAAGCCGCGAAAAAGTCAAACAATTTCGGGCTGAACACGGTATCAATGACCGAACTGTACGACACGGTTTATCCACCCCGGAAACCCATCGTGAACGACCTGCTGTACAGCGGCACCTACCTCTTCGTAGGTGCGCCCAAGGTGGGCAAGTCCTTCTTCATGGGGCAGCTTGCCTACCATGTGGCGATGGGGCTTCCGCTGTGGGAGTACGAGGTGCATCAAGGCACAGTCCTCTATCTGGCGTTGGAGGATGATTACGCCCGGCTGCAGCGGCGGCTCTCCCGGATGTTCGGTGTGGAGGAGACTAGCAACCTCTACTTCGCAACACAGGCCAAGTCCGTGAGCGAAGGGCTCGACCAGCAGTTGGAGGGCTTCATCCGGGAGCATCCCGATGTGCGGCTCATCATCATCGACACCCTGCAGAAGGTGCGGGAGATCGGCGGTGACCGATACAGCTACGCCAGCGACTACGAGATCGTGACCAAGCTGAAAACTTTCAGCGACAAGTACGGCATCTGCCTGCTGGTGGTCCATCACACCCGGAAGATGGAAGCCGAGGACAGCTTTGATATGATCTCCGGCACCAACGGCCTGCTGGGTGCAGCGGATGGAGCATTCATCATGCAGAAGAAACGGCGCACGGACAACACCGCATTGCTGGACATCGTGGGACGTGACCAGCCGGATCAGGAGCTGACGTTGGAGTTTGACCGGGAACGCTGTGTCTGGGAGTTCCAAGGAGCAGAAACGGAACTCTGGAAGCTGCCGCCCGACCCGCTTCTGGAAGCGGTGGCAAAGATGCTCACCCCGGAACAGCCGGAGTGGAGCGGTACGCCCACAGAGCTGCTGGAATGTCTGCCTGGTGTGAGCATACAGGCGAACATCCTGACCCGGAAGCTGAATGTGAGTGCCGACAGGCTCTACAACGACTATGGGATCCGGTACGAAAGCAGGCGCACCCATGAGGGCAGAGTGGTCAAATTGACACTGGAAAATTCTGGGGCGTGACGATTCGTGACGGTTGTGACGGTATTTTTGCTACTATGTAAAATACCGTCACAATCGACACAACCGACACGGGATGGTGATAATGATGAAAAACGTGCAAATTTCACAGGAACTTTTCGTTGCCTTGCTGCATTATCATTTGAGCGGCGAAAATGAGTACGAAGAGGTCATTGAGCAGGGTTTGGAGCAAAAATTGGATGCGATGCTGCGGCATGAGCTGTATGCCCAGTACAAGACAGCACCCACCGAGGAACAGCGGGAGCAGGCTCGGCAGGAGTATCTGGACAGACGAGGCGTGCCAGAAAGCTTCCGCTGGTGAGTTCCTCTATTGGCAGAGGACAGGAGCGTGACACGCTCCTGTGAGAAGCAAATAGGCAGGAAGGTGGTGTTGGGTAGGGCAGCGGCGAGGTGCAGCAAAACCCGTCCGCAGACGGAAGCCCCCGGCAGGGCGCAAAGGCATCTTTTGATGGACGGAACGTCTGTCAAAAGTGCTTTTGCGTTACTTTCGACGAAAGTAACAAAGCCTTTGCCGTGTCCGGCACCAGTTACTTCCACAGAGAAAGGACGTGCGATTGAAGAGAACTATTTCCGCAATGCGGGGTCCCGGCTCCCTCAACCATAACCGGAGAAGTTTCACCGCTGAAAACGTAGACCCGGAGCGAAGCAGCCTGAATGTTGTGTACCGGGATGAACCGATTCAGAAGGTATACCACGAACTGTTTGACGCGGCGGTAAACCGTTACAATGCCAAGCAGAAACGCAAGGATCGCTGCATCACCGACTACTATGAGCACCTGCGGACAGGCAAGCAGGAAAAGCTCTTCCATGAGCTGATCGTCCAGATCGGCAACAAAGATGATATGGGTGTCCTGACCGAGAATGGCGCACTGGCAAAGGAACTGCTGGACGAGTATATGCAGGGCTTCCAAGAGCGGAACCCGACACTACGGGTGTTCGGGGCTTTTCTCCACATGGACGAGGCCACGCCCCATCTGCACATCGACTTCGTGCCGTATGTGTCCGGCTGGAAGGGCAAAGGACTGGACACCAAGGTGTCCTTGAAGCAGGCGCTGAAAGCTTTGGGCTTTGCAGGCGGTTCTAAACGGGAATCCGAGCTGAACCAGTGGATCAACGCCGAGAAAGAGCAGCTTGCTGCCGTGATGGAGCGGCACGGCATCGAGTGGGAACAGAAAGGCACCCACGAAGAGCACCTGTCTGTGCTGGACTTCAAAAAGCAGGAGCGTAGTAAAGAGGTGGCGGCTCTGGAAGCTGCCAAGCAGGAGTGCCAGACCGACCTGACCGAGATGCAGGAGCAGCTGGAAACGGTACAGACAGCCGTAGATGCAGCCGAACAGCGAGTGCAGAAAGCGGAGCAGACCTACCAGAAGCAGAGTCGGGAACTGAACAAACTGGCTCCTATTATGGATGGGCTGGAAAACCTGTCGGCGCAATACTCCCAGCGGCCGGAGGAATGGGTGCCAGAAGCAGCCACGTTTGAGACCGCCAAGAGCTATCGGGAAAAGAAGGTCATGCCGCTGATCCAGAAGCTGGTGAAAGTGCTCTTCGCTCTCCATCGGAAGTACTGGGAGGTCAAGAACGAGAGGGATAAGTACCAGAATTTCTATCAGGACGAGAAGAAAGCTGCCAATCATCTGAGCCAGCAGCTGGAACAGGTAAAAGCCGAGAATTCGCAGCTCTATGCGATGAAACGTGATTTCAGGCGAGTGTGGAACTATTTCGGTGCCGAGAAGATGCAGCAGGTCATTGGGCTTATGAGGGAGCAGGAGCAGAGCGTAGATAAAAGCCAGAAGAAAAACAGACAGAACAGCATAGAGCTGTAAGCAAAGCAGTCCTTACTACCAGAATATTGGTAGTAAGGACTGCTAAATGTTAAGGTATTAACAGAAAGGAACAAAGAAATGTGGGATTGGAAGACGAAAACTGTAAAGAATTTATATGGAACATCACAATATTATGAGATAATCTTGATTTTTGCAATTGTACTCGATATACTAATAATTAAGAATGAGATGAAAACGAGGGGTACAATGCAGATTTCATATGATAAGCTATGGAAATTGCTAATAGATAAGAAAATGAGCAAAACAGAGCTAAAAGATTTAGCGGGCATTAGCTTTAATATTATTGCAAAAATGGGAAGGTGTGAAGCAGTGTCAATGGAGAGCATGTACAAGATTTGCACTGCATTGAACTGCAATATAGGTGATATTGTGGAATTTTTGAAACCGGGGGTGATCTAATGAATGGAAAGATTCCTCATATTGTGCAATATCAAGGCTCAAAAAGAGTATTGGCACCTCAAATACTGCAATACATGCCAGAGCGATTTAACAGATTGATAGAGCCGTTTTCTGGAATGGCAGCAATTAGCATTGCGACAGCGTACGAAAATAGGACCAATAGTTTCTTGGTAAATGACCTTAATAAGCCATTGGTAGATATGCTTCAAGAAGCTATAGAAAATCCTGAGCAGTTGATTATGGACTACTCAAAAGTATGGGAAGAACAATTTTCCTATGGAGAAAATCATGTCCAACATTTTTATGATGTGCGAGAGCGTTTTAACAACGGGGAAAAGACATCAGCTAATATGCTATATTTGCTAGCTCGCTGTGTTAAGGGCGCGGTCAGATATGGGAAAAATGGAAATTTCAATCAGTCACCCGATAAACGGAGACATGGAACAAACCCTAAGACCTTAGCACAGAATGTCTATAAGGTATCGCGACTTTTGAAGGGAAAGACAGAGTTTGTATCAAAAGACTACCATGAAATTTTGGAAATGGCCAAACCTGGCGATTTAGTTTATATGGATCCACCATATCAAGGTGTTACAAATGTTCGAGATAATCGCTATTTTTCAGGTGTTCCCTTTGATGAGTTCGCAGAATCCTTGAAAATTCTTAATAAAAAAGGTGTTGATTATCTTATTAGTTATGATGGCGAATGTGGAGGAAAAGAATATGGAGAAGATTTGCCAGAAGACTTGAGATGTAAAAAAGTTATGCTGAACGCGGGGTTTTCGAGTCAAGCACTTTTGCTGGGAAAGAAAGAAACAACATTTGAGGCTTTGTATATAAGTGAAGCATTGATTCAAGAAATTAATAAAGAACCTGAACAATTATCCTTTATGGAGGCAATCGGATGACAGAATACCCCAAAGAGTTTTTGGAATTATTGGAGAGTGTGACAGCTAAGAGACCACGAACGGTAATTCAGCATATACTGAAAAATGGATATATTACGTCTGAAGAACTAAAGGATGTTTATGGATATAATCATCCACCGCGTGCAGTAAGAGATGTTCGCGAGTATGGAATACCGCTTGTGACATATAGAGTCCAAGGGTCGGATGGAAGAAAGATTGCAGCATATAAATTTGGCGACCCTCACGAAGTACAAAATGCATTATCGAAAACAGCGGGACGAACGGTTTTATCAAAAGCATTAAAACAGGCCCTTATTGAAAAATATGGAGCTAGATGCTTTATCTATCTTGAAGAGATGGATGAGTCAAAACTGCAAGTAGATCACAGAGTACCGTATGAGATTGGCGGAGAACATGATGAAAAAGACATAGATTATTTTATGTTGCTTAGCCCATCGGCAAACCGTGCAAAATCGTGGACATGTGAGCATTGTGAAAACTGGAAAACGAAAAATCCGAGCTTTTGTATGAGATGCTATTGGGCGCATCCTGAAGATTATGACCATGTTGCCGGAAAGCCTGAAAAATTGGTGTCAATTGTGTTCACGGGCGATGAAGTCGATGACTATAATAAGTTGATTGCATTATCTGGCGAAGATACTGCGCAGGCAGTAATAAAAAGGATTTTGCATGAGCACCTGAAGTGAATGAAGGAAAGAAGAAACAGAAATGAGAAAAGCATTGGTTGTAGGCATTGATCAATATACGGGTTGTCCATTACATGGATGCTGCAATGATGCAGAAGCTATTGCGAATATCCTTAGGAAAAATGGCGACGGCTCTCCTAATTTTGGCGTAAGGATAGAAAAGAATGTTTCTAGTAAGGCAGAACTTCGCGGGATGATTGAAGAATGCTTTGCAGGTGACTCAGATATTTCACTTTTTTATTATTCAGGACATGGGTACATAGATTCTGTTGGTGGCTATTTGGCAACGCCTGATTATACACAGCATGATTATGGGGTGTCTTTACATGATATTTTGACAATTGCCAATAACTCGAAAGCAAAAGAGAAAATTATAATTTTGGATAGTTGCTATTCCGGTTTTATGGGAAGTGTGAACACAGCAGGACAACAGACAGCAGTAATTAATGAGGGTGTAACAATATTAACGGCAAGTCGGTCGGATGAAACTTCTATGGAAATTGATGGACATGGAGTGTTTACCTCTTTGTTGATTGAAGCTCTATCTGGAAGTGCTGCTGATGTGACAGGCCATGTTACCCCAGGCGGTGTATACGCTTATATTGATAAAGCATTAGGTCCTTGGGAGCAACGCCCGGTTTTTAAGACGAATGTTACACGTTTTACATCGCTGCGTGATGTTACACCTCAAGTGGAGTTGTCTGTTATCAGAAAGCTGTGCGACTATTTCTCTAGCGAAAGTGAAAAGTTGAACATTGACCCGTCTTATGAACCTACAAATTCTCCATCTGTCACACATGAGGTTGTAGAACCTTATGCAGTTGAAGAGCATACCAAAATTTTTTCAGATTTGCAGAAGTTGGAGGGAATAGGCCTAGTCGTACCAGTAGGCGAAGAGCACATGTATTATGCTGCAATGAAGTCAAAAGCGTGTGCCTTAACAGCTATCGGAAAGCAATATTGGAGATTGGTGAAATCTGGGCGCATTTGAGCAAAAGAAAGGGTGTGGACTATGGCAAAAAAGAGAGCATTTATTAGTTTTGACTATGATAATGACGTGGATTTGAAGGCTTTGCTGGTAGGGCAGGCTAGAAATCCAGATTCACCTTTTGAAATTGTGGATATGTCCATAAAAGAAACGATTGAAAGCAACTGGAAGGAAAACGCCAGACGAAGAATAAAAGGTTGTGATGTCGTAATTGTAATATGCGGAAAATACACGAACTTTGCGACGGGCGTTAGCGCAGAAGTGAAAATTGCTCAAGAGGAAAACGTTCCATATTTTTTACTGTGGGGTAGATCGAGTGGTACATGTGTTAGACCAGTAGCAGCAAGATACACGGATAAAATTTATACTTGGACGTGGGCAAACTTGAAAATGCTAATTGGAGGTGCAAGATAGTGAAAATTTTTATTTCACATAAGCAGGAAGACTCAGATACAGCAAATAGACTTGCAGGGGAATTAAGATTGTTGGGTATACCCTATTATCTCGATATTCTTGCTTCTACGGTAACGACAAGCGGCAGAGCATTAACGGAGCATATAAAGAGAAACTTAAATGATTGCACAGATATTATTGTTATAATGTCGGAGGCAACACGGCTTTCGCAATGGGTTCCATTTGAAGTGGGAATGTCAGCACAAAATGATATGCCAACAGCAACGTTTCTTAAGAGCAGCGTGTCGTTACCAGAATTTTTGGAGTATTGGCCTAGATTAAAATACACAAGTGATATCGCTACATATGTTAGCGCTAGAAGAGAAGTTCAAAATGAATATGCGAAAAAGTCGATTTATGAGATGGCACAAACGACAAAGTCGCAAACAGAACGTTTCTATGATGTGTTGAAGCGAAGATTGTAATTCAAAGACATAATTTGCGTGATACTATTCTGATACTAAAAAATCAGCAAGCCACATCTAGCACAGCAATCTCATGGAAAAGTGAACATCCAAGAATAGATTTGCTAAACAAATTTGTTTAGCAAGAATCTGGACTTACCGAGCTCGAGTAATAAAAATTTGCCTTCCGACTTTTTGAATCACTCAAAAATAGAACAGAGCAACGTATTAAAATAGCCCCGCTTTCAAGATTTTTCGCTTGAAGGCGGGGCTTTTTCGCGTCCAAAGTAACACCGGAGGCAGAATCAAACCAGTATCACGGTTCCTTTTTCCCTGGGAAAGCCGGAGCTTCCAGCCGGTCCGAGACGTTGGTTGTTCGGTCTGGGTGTAGGCGGGCATAGGTGCCAGGTGTAGTCGAAACCTTTTCATACCCAAGGCGCTGCTGTACCAGAAAGGCATCCGCGAACATGGCTGAAAGGGATGACCACAAAAATACGAACCTTTTATGAAATCCTCTTGACAAAGTGGGAACGGGCAGTATAATAGAAAATGAACATTGTTCATATTGAGGGTGAGCACATGAATACGATCGTGACCTCCAAGGAAGAGATCTTAAAAAACAGCCGTGAGCTTATCCGGGAAAAGGGCTGGGCGGCAGTCAGCATCCGTTCTGTCGCCTCGGCATGCGGGGTCTCGGTCGGCTCTATCTACAACTATTATGACTCCAAGGCTGAGCTTATCAGCGCCACGGTCGAGAGCGTCTGGTGCGAAATTTTCCACCGCCCGCAGGATGAGGCTGTATTTCAGGACGTGCAGACCTGTGTCAAATGGATGTACGAGCGCATGGCCTACGGCTATGAGCAGTATCCTGGATTCTTCACACTGCACTCTCTCGGTTTTATGCAGGAGGACAAGGCCGATGGCAAACGGCACATGCAGCAAATTTGGAACCATATCTTAAACGGTCTGTGTACGGTGCTGCAACAGGATACCAAAATCCGTCCGGGCGCGTTTAACGAGCAATTCACCGTCGAAAAATTTGCCGATGTTCTGTTTTCGCTTATGCTGTCTGCCTTGCTGCGGCAGGACTATGACCCCACCGCTGTGCTGGAGATCGTGCGCAGGACCTTATATTGACCGCATTTTCTTCCCACACTGCTGTGGGAATTTTATAACGTCCAAATTGAACACTGTTCACTTAAAGAATACACTCATATGAAAGTTCATCGCAATATCCTGTTGCTGCTCACCTGCCTTGTGCAGAACACTGCCAGCTTCAACATCCAGCGCTTTGGATGCAACTTTGCCAAGCAAGCCCCTGATGACCGTAAAAACTAAGGAAACCCTGCAAAAAATGCAGTGTTACAATAAATTTGATCTATCGACAAGGAGCAATCAACTATGCAAGCAATCGTAGAAACTGTTTTTGATGCTGTGTATCTGGTATCCGTTATCACCATCGGTATCCTGATGATTCGTGGCTGCAAGGGCAGCCACCAGTTCAAGCTGTTCGGTCTGATGGCTGTCGTTCTGGGTGCCGGCGACTCGTTCCATCTGATTCCCCGTGCTCTGGCTCTATGCACCACGGGTTTTGAAAACTTTACCGTTCCCCTGGGTCTGGGTAAGTGGATCACCTCTGTGACAATGACTGTCTTTTATGTGCTGCTGTACTATGTCTGGCGTGAGCGCTACCGGGTCAAGGGCAACAATAGCCTGACTGCCGCCGTCTACGGTCTGGCTGCCGTGCGTATTATCCTGTGCATGATGCCGCAGAACCAGTGGCTGAGCGCCGAATCCCCGCTGTCCTGGGGCATTTACCGTAACATTCCTTTTGCACTGCTGGGCCTGCTGATCATCGTGCTGTTCTACCGCAGCGCCAAGGAGTATAACGACTCGGCTTTCCGCTGGATGTGGCTGACCATTGTGTTGAGCTTCGGTTTCTACATTCCCGTTGTTCTTTGGGCCAATGCCATCCCCATGATCGGTATGCTGATGATCCCCAAGACCTGCGCCTATGTGTGGACCGTTCTCATCGGCTATTCTGCCATGAAGAAGGAATGCAAGTGATTTGTACACAGCACCGATAAAAAGCAGGACTGCCGCTTAAAAGACAGCTGCATCCTGAACGTCCAAGAATAGGCTTACTAACAAACTTTCAGCGCTCTGCCTTTTGGCCGGGCGCTTTTATATTGCAAAACTTCGTACTTTCTGTTATAATCAAATCAACAACCAATGAGCAAACGAAAGGTTGTAACGAAAGAAGGCGGGACAGATGTATTTCCAATACGGCGAAGCGGAAACGGCGTATCTGAGCGCAAAAGACGAGCGGATGGCGGCGGTCATCGCACAGGTGGGACACATTGAGCGGGAAGTGGACACCGACCTCTTTTCGGCGGTGGTACACCACATCGTCGGACAGCAGATCTCCACGAAAGCGCAGGCGACCATCTGGAAGCGGATGCGGGACGAGTTCGGTGTGGTGGATGCCGCTGCCGTCCTCGGAGCCGGGGTGGAGAAGCTGCAGAGCTTCGGCATGACCTTCCGAAAGGCCGAATACATTACGGACTTTGCCCGGAAAATCGAGGGCGGAGAATTTGACCTCGAGGGCATCTGGCAGAAGCCGGACGATGAGGCCATCCGGGAGCTGAGCAGCCTGAAAGGCGTCGGTGTCTGGACGGCAGAGATGATACTGCTCTTCTGTATGCAGCGGCCCGACGTGTTCAGTTACGACGACCTTGCCATCCAGCGTGGGCTGCGGATGGTGTACCACCACCGAAAAATCGACCGGAAACTGTTCGAAAAGTACCGCCGCCGGTTCAGTCCCTATTGCAGCGTGGCGAGCCTCTACCTCTGGGCAGCAGCAGGCGGCGCGGTGCCGGGTCTCAAGGACTACGCGCCGGCCCAAAAGCCGAAAAGGAAGGGGTGAATCACCATGACCTATACGATGCATTACGATTCGCCGCTGGGAAAGATACTGCTGGCAGCAGACGAAGAAGGGATGACCGGAGCATGGTTCGAGGCACAGAAGTATTTTGCGGCGGAGCTTCCTCCAGAGCATGAAGAGGGGGCTATGCCGATACTGAAAGACGCCTGCCGCTGGCTGGACGTCTATTTTTCAGGCCGGGAGCCGGACTTTACTCCGAAACTCCATCTCATCGGCTCCGATTTCCGGCAGGCGGTGTGGGCGCTGCTGCTGCAGATCCCCTACGGACAGACCACGACCTACGGCGCACTGGCAAAACAGCTGGCGGAGAAGAACGGCGGAAAGCGCGTCTCCGCGCAGGCCGTGGGCGGCGCGGTGGGGCATAACCCGGTTTCCGTCATCGTTCCCTGCCACCGGGTGGTGGGCAGCGACGGCAGCCTGACCGGCTACGCGGGCGGCATCGACAAGAAGATACGCTTGCTGACGCTGGAAAACGCGGAGGCGGCAAATCTTTACCGATAACAAAAAGCAGGCCATCCCGGCGGGATGACCTGCTTTTGCTATCGGTAGTTACTTGTTCTGGATGTACTCGTCGATGGCCTTGGCGGCAGCCTTGCCTGCGCCCATGGCCTTGATGACGGTGGCGGCACCGGTGACGGCGTCACCGCCGGCGTACACGCCCTCGCGGCTGGTCTTGCCCTCATCGCCCTCGGTGACGATGCAGCCGTGCTTGTTGGTCTCGAGGCCCGGCGTGGTGGAGCGGATGAGGGGGTTGGGGCTGGTACCCAGGCTCATGATGACGGTGTCCACGTCCATCGTGAACTCGCTGCCCTTCTTCTCGATGGGGCGGCGGCGGCCGGAAGCGTCCGGTTCGCCCAGCTCCATCTCGATGCAGGTGATGGCCTTGACGAAGCCGTCCTCGTCGGGCAGGATCTCCACGGGGTTGCAGAGGGTCTTGAAGAT
>OIZP01001281.1_pt1 | contig 13224 bp, 9 predicted proteins | sample 1588531 | NCBI WGS metagenome assembly OIZP01 (sample SAMN03283283) | human gut metagenome | biome: human-associated habitat; material: feces | host: Homo sapiens | place: Peru | collected 2012 | reverse complement strand
AGGGGCGTGCTTAAATGAGCACGCCCCCAGACGAGAGATTTTATGTATTCTTTTCACAAAGAACTCGACTAAACATTATGTATATAATTAATTTACTTACTTTGCAAACCAGGATACAAAACTGCAGTAACCAAAGCATAACCACTACGTACCATCGTTTTAGTTTCTGCTGTTGTGTTTGAGGTAAAGAACTGGAAATGAATAGTAGTTACTTCACAAGAACAGATTATAAAAACACTTTTTACAGCAGAAAAATGCGTATTTACGCAAAAATCTTTTGTAAATTCATCAAAAAAGCGTATCTTTGCAGCAGAAAAATGCGTATTTACGCAAAAATCTAACGTAAAATTAAATCAATATATATAGATAGATTATGATCATCGAACGCAAAAGATACATACAGCAACTGCTCAATAGCAGACACAATGGACTGGTAAAAATCATCACCGGTATTAGAAGATGCGGAAAGTCTTTCCTGCTATTCAACTTATTCAAGAGACAACTCAAACTAGATGGTGTAGACAAAGAGCACATCATAGAAATGGCTTTTGATGACTTTGGCAATAAGGTATATCGCGACCCTGATAAGTTCTACCAGTATGTAAAGAGTCTCATCAAGGACGGTAGGATGTACTATATCCTTTTGGACGAGGTGCAGATGCTGAAAGATTTTGAGGATGTTCTGAATGGATTGCTCCATATCCCCAATGCTGACGTATATGTTACAGGCAGCAACGCCAAGTTCTTGTCAAAGGACATCATTACCGAGTTCAGAGGTCGAGGCTACCAGATTCATATTTCACCACTCAGTTTCTCCGAATTCATGTCTGTCTACCAAGGCAGCCAAGAGAGCGGTTGGGTAGAATATCTACAATATGGCGGACTGCCACCTGTCATCCTACAACCTACAGATGAAGATAAGATTAGGGTACTTAAAGACCTTTGGCAAGAAACTTACTTGATTGACATTCTTAACAGAAATCGCATCAAGAACAATGCTGAGCTAGAAGAACTTCTCTGTATGTTATCATCTGGCATAGGAGGACTGGTAAATCCTCAAAAACTATCGAATACATTCAAGACCAACAAAAATATATCCATTGGCTCTACCACTCTGAAAACATACATCGATTATTGCTCAGATGCCTTTCTTATAGAGGACGCCAAGAGATACGACGTGAAGGGAAGAAAATATATCAGTACTCCTATGAAGTATTACTTCACCGACTTAGGACTGCGCAATGCACTCATCAATTTTCGCCAAATAGAGAAGACCCATCTCATGGAGAATGCGATATATTGCGAGCTGAGAAGACAGGGATTCAATGTGGATGTAGGCGTGGTAACAGTGAATGGGAAAGACGAAAACGGCACTAGTTATCGCAAACAACTAGAGGTAGACTTCGTGTGCAACAAGGGCAGTCGCCGATGCTATATCCAGTCGGCCCTCAGCCTGCCATCGCAAGACAAGATAGAGCAAGAAATCAACTCATTGCGCCGCATAGATGATGGTTTCGAGCGAATCGTCATTGTGGGCGAAAGCCTCATCAGCAACCGTGATGCAAATGGTATACTCTTCATGAGCATCTATGATTTCATGCTGAATGACTTATAATCAACGATAAATAAGGGGCGTGCTTAAATGAGCACGCCCCCAGACGAGAGATTTTATGTATTCTTTTCACAAAGAATTCTATAAATATATATTTATTTCATGATGGAAAGTTTAGGTGTCGCAACGTTCATCTTCTTGCGAGCACCCGAAGCATCTATCTTCAAGAGATAAGGTGCTATCATATTCATCAAACCACCAATACGGGTTTCTTTTGTGAACTCCTTTGAAGAGAATGCGTAAAGCGACAGATAATCTACGTTATAAGTCCATGAACCATCATTTTCGAACTCAGCATAGGTTCCATCTTCATCATTATGGAAAGCAGCAGAGTAGGTAACAGACGGAGACCATGTGATATAACCAGCCTCCGAATCACCTAAAACGATACCCATATTATAGATTGTATTCTCATCTACCTGGTAGTCGCCGATATAAGAGCCTGCAGCAATAGACAACTTACAAGAAGCCGCATCGAAAGTTACAGGAATTGTAAAGCCTAATTGAGGCAATATCAAGGATAGCTTTCCTGCCTCATCAGCTACCAAGTTTGCATTAAATGCACTTGTCTTACCCGTAGAAGCATTTGTAAATGCCAGATAATACGTGCCTGCAATATCCTCAGCAAAATTATACTGAGAGACAAGAACAGAATCCTTAAATTCTCCAAATGAATACTTTACATAAGCCTGACGCATATGACCAGTTTCATTGGCTGCTGAAGATACTACTACGCTGTCATTCTCAACACTGGCAGTAAGCCAGTCTGCAGTAGTAGAAACAACCGTTTTACCATTGGTATTCAAGGCAAAAGCCTCTCGTGATGCGCCATTAGCTAAGGAAACGGCAGTACCCATATCACTCTGGAAATAGAAACCCTGCTGCTGTACTGTTACATTTACAGAATCTACTCCAGACTTGATGGTAAGCAAACTGGAACGGCCACTATTAGTCTCGTTATTATCTACCGAAACCTGAACGGTAGAATCATTCAGAGCCGTAGCCTTACACCAGTCGCTGGCACTGGAGAAAGTGATAGGACCTTGCGACTTAACCACAACAGTTCCTGTACCAGCACTGGCAGAGAACAAAACATCTGATTTTACCACAGAGATGGTAGACGCACGATTGTATTCTGCCCCTACCTCATCGTCGTCGCTACAAGCGACGAACGACAAGGCCAAAGTAGCCATACATATTAAACTAAATATCTTTTTCATATCAAATTCATTTTTTATTGTTTAACCAATCCGTACAAATATGGAAGACGGTTGCTACCATTTACCAACCATGAACTATTATTGAACTGACCAACAGAAGAACCAGATGGAGTTACCAACCACAAAATGAACGAATCCGTAACCAAGCCTGAATAAGAATTAGTCTGGAATGTATATACAGGTTTCTCTGTATCCATATTCCACTGTGTCTGAACTCCGGCTTCCGATGCCCAAGTAAGGTTACCACCAGCTTCAAGACCCCAAGCGCAAAGCCAGACATCGTTGCCACCATATGAGCCAACAATCTGAGAGTTCAATTCCAAGTTACCCTTGCTCTTGTTAAACTTCAGTACAGGCTTGATATTATCATTGAGACCTTCCATGATGAAGCCAGACTTATCTTCTGTAGGTGTCAATGTAACATTGAGAGCATAATAAACACTCTTACCGGTAGATGGATTCTTATGTGGCCAATAATACAGTTTATAATTACCTGCATATTGATCATACTTCACATAGTCGGCTGGTAAAGTACCATTAAATGTTACGGCAGTACCGCCAGAAGTTACACCAGTAAACGTGTTAGTCTCAGCATTGAAGTTCAAAGAACTCAGTAGCTCGCCATTGATACTGAATGGCTTGTAGAAACGAATACCAGTATCAGTAAAGGCAAAAGCCTGCTGCTGTGCATTGGAACCATCCTCATTGCTAATCAGCAACTGATTGTTATCCAAATCAAATTCACCCAAGAATTTTGTATCACCAACAGTACCTTCCAGACCAGAGACGATGAAATTGTCTTCCATTTCCAGTACCTTATTGATATACTCTTCAGGTGAAGTTTCCAGCTTACGGAAATAGAAGGTATTTCCTGTCTTCTTGCCATGTACCTTGATAGCATCATCACCGATAGAATCTATCACGAATTCAAAATCACCATGATATGCTTCATAGTTGCCAGATGATGGTGTAGCAAAGAGATGCATCAGATCATTATATGTATCAAATGTCAAGACCGGTCCCTGGTCATTTGTCATCTTATAAAGACTTTCACAGGAATTGCCCGGATTCAGGTCACTAGAAACCGTAGCTTTTCCATCAGCAAACTTTATGGTGAAAACACATCCGCCATACGACTGGGCCTCCTCTGGATAATATTCCAAGAGCCAGCCATTTTCTGCACTAGTAAACGCCTTATCGGCATTATCCATTGCATCTTGTACTCGCAAGGCAGCATCCTTGTCGAAGATTTCCTCTTGATCTTTCAGACAAGACTGAAAGGCGAACATCGGCAAGAGGAGCAATATATATATGAATAGTTTCTTTTTCATATTCCTTTTATGTTAAAGTTATTTCACACTAATATCTGTCAAATCAACTTTGCCTGCAGCCAAATCTGCCTGACGACGAAGAATCGTATCACGGAGTTTGTCCATATCAATACCCCAGGAATCCTTCATGTAGCTCTTAACGATATCAAGTTTAGCCTGCAGAAGAGGTGCACCGTTCTCTCCAGCCTCAACCATCCATTCATCCCACTGCTCCTTAGAGTTGGTTACATATAAAGACATCATCTCTGCAAAATCCTCCGTATCAGAATGCTGAGCATAATCAGAAATAAAGCCTCGTTCCAAGTAACCCACATTAAAAGGTTCTTTACTCCAGGAATCAGCTACATAAGAATTACCGGTAATCAACTTAAACTCAGCAGAATATTCTTTAGTCTGATTCAGGATATGGGTAAACTCATGATGAATCGTCTTAAAATAGTAATGGTTCAACGCAGCAGGACTACTCTTGTATGTATCCAGATAATTAACACCCGTCAGCAAGATTTTCTTGCCGCTTTCTGCAGTACCTAAGATAATAGTACCATTGTTACGATACTCCCACTCACCGATGGTGAAAATCATCTTAGGGAAGTGGTTACGTGTAAAATCGATACCGGCAACCTCATCATAAGATTCCAGACAGAGATATTTCACCAGATGTGCCATCTCGATAGCCTGGTTTAACTCTGCAGGAATGGTATAATAGTCAGCATCGGTCTCTTTATACTCATAACGATACTTGAACTCCAGATTATACGGATTGACAAAATTGGCAGTGAGCCACTTGTCAAAGTCGTTGGCCTGCTTCTTATCTATCGTAATTACGCTCTCGGCATTCAGGTCATCTTCTGAACAGGAAACCAAGGCTGTACCTGTAGATACCGCAAGCAAAGCATATAATAAATACTTTTTCATTTTCTTTCCTTATTATTGTTAATAACTTGGTTCTTCCTCACTACATTATTCTGTAGGAGTTGTAGCAGTTGTTGCCTTGCGTGGATTAGCAGGGCAACCAGCATCACGAACCTTCGGTGGTATCTGGATGGCACGGCGTTCATCATCCTTCGTCAAGACATCAGTCTTCACAGCTGGCAAACCATTTGCACTCATAGTACGACGAATGATTTCTATACCATATCTCTTGATATCAAACCAACGAAGACCACCCTCCATGGTTTCGATACGGCGGAAATTCAGCATACACTGAAGCATGCACTCCTGTGTGCTACCCTCAGCATCAATAGAGAACGCAGGATTCAGATGCTTCTTAATGGTAGAATTAATACCCTTAGGATCATCATCGGTAACCGTATAAGAATAAGGTATGTCCTTGTAGAATTCTGTGATGTTCTCTGGTGTAAGTACCTTGTTGGTCTTCACCATATTCTGCATCCAGAGTGTCAGATCGGCTGCAGCCTCATCATACTTCTTCAGCATGATATAAGCCTCTGCACGGTTGAGCAAACATTCGTCTGTAGTAAACGTGGTAATCACTGTACGGCGATAACCTATCTGTGCCACAGGATCAGAAAACTCAAACTTATAAGGCATCTTCCAGAAGATAGTCTTATCAAGGTTGGTTGCAGTATATGTCTTCATGTCGGAATAGAAAGAAGCACTGCCCCAAATATTTCCAGCCTTACCATCCTCATGACTTGCAACATACGAACCATGAGCATATTTTGTGTAAACTCTGTAAGGACCAAATGCCAAACCTAAGCTACTTACAGCCGTATTAAGCATAAGATTACAGTTTACACCTGCATCAATATACTGATTAGTAACAGCCTCATAAGTCTGCGTCATACCAGCAATGGCTTTCCAGTCACGCAACATGGTCTTAGGCTGACTACCCAGACACTTAGTGGCATATTCTACAGCCTTGTCCCACTTTTCATAATACAGGTAGAAACGGGTAGCAAAAGCATAGGCTGCACGAGTATTGAAATGATACTTAGGCACCTCCAGATGAGAATCACCTACCAAAGGTAAAGCCTCCTGAATGTCTTTATCTATCTTTTCATAAGTTTCGGCTACAGTACCACGAGGAGTCTGTGCCATCAACTCACTCGAAGTCTTACTAATATACGGAATACCTGCATCTTTCGTACTGGTCTGAGAGTTATAAGCCTTTGAGAAAAGGTTTACCAAAATAAAATGATTGTAAGCACGACAGAGCAAAGCTTCTGCCTTTTCTTCCTTCAGCGAAGTTGTGGTGGCACCACCCATCTCTTCAATACCATCAAGAGCCAGATTGGCATTGGCGATGGCATTATAGCTAGCCTCCCAATAATCCTCAGGAGAATCATTGTTACCCTCTGTTACATCCTCCCAGGCGTATACCTGATCAACGAAGCGGTCGGTATAAGGATTCGACTCTCCATAATTATCAGAATTATCAGACATAAGTTCTGTAACCAGCGCATATGTCTTGTCAGGATAAGCTGAAGTCAAGATGCTCTTTACCTTTTCTTCAGTATCTATTGTCGTACGGTTGTCTGGCAATGTATCCAGGAAATCATCGCATGATGTAAACGATGCTCCCGCAGCAAGTACCATCAACACATATAATATTTTCTTCTTCATACGTTTTTCTTCCTTAAAAAATTAAATACCCAAGTTCAATGTCATTGTAAACTGACGAGCCATAGGAACGGCAACACCACCCGTATTGAAGAATTCAGGATCCTGACCATTCAGCTTCTTATCAGCATAAATCAAGAAGAGGTTGGTACCCTGCAATTTCAATGACAGATTGCTTAATCTCAAAGCTGAAGCCCATGCCTTAGGGAATTCATAGCCCAAAGATATTTCCTTCATACGGATAAAATCGCCCTTAGCAATACGCTCTGTTGAATAGTTATATGCATTATAAGCATACTTCAAATCGGTATCCATCTTGTTCTGAGTCTTGCTGGCGATAACAGGAACTGTGGTTCTGTTCTCATCACCTGGCACTGCCCAACGATTCTTAAACTCCTTAGGAGTAGAAGTCAAATCATCATATTCATTACTGAAAACAGGATCCAGACGAACTACATTACCAAACGAATAAGTAAGGAAGACATTCAATGTAAAACCTTTATATTTAAAGATATTACCCAAACTACCTACATCGGTTGGATCTACACTACCCTCATACTTCAGATATTTCAAGTTCTCAGGATCTGATGACTGGAAATAGATGTCACTTACTGTAACATTACCATCCTGATTGATAAAGGTAGGAAGACCTTCCTTGTTCAAGCCCATAAACTGAATAGAGAACAAACTTCTGACAGGATAGCCCTCCTGAGCGAAACCTGTACCAGAAACCAAGTCAATCATACGTTTACTTGTCTTCAAGTCTGTAACCTCATTATGAGTATGAGAGTAAATAAAGCTGGTTGACCATGTAAAGTCCTCTGTTTTGATATTGGTAGTATTCAAACTAAGTTCCAAACCACTAGACTTCATGGAAGCGATGTTACCATAACGCTGTACCTCTCCAGAAAGTCCCCACGTATTGGCAAGACCAATCAAATCGTAGTTGTTACGCTTATACCAGTCAATTGCCAAATTGATACGGTTATTCAAGAAACCAGCCTCCAAGCCAAGATTCAACTCATGCTTCTTCTCATAAGTCAGATCACTATTTGCAGCCTCTTTCTGATACAAAGCACTCTCCTTTACACCTGCAAAAGGACGCCAAGGAACAGTACTGCCTATCACTGCAAGAGAATTGGTTACAGAAGGACGGTCACCAGTCAAAGAGTAAGAAGCCTTCAATGTCAAGTGAGACAAAGCTGGCTCAAGAGCCTTAAACCAACTCTCCTCATGAGCATTCCATGCACCGGAAATATTCCATGTAGGCATCCAGCGGGAAGAACGGCTCTTACCCAATCCATTGGTACCCTCATAACGAACAGTACCATTCACTGTATACTTTCCTTTATAAGAATAGGTAGCATTGCCAAAGAAGGCTGCACTACGCTGGTGCTTATTTACCAAAGTATAATATTCAGAGTTATCCTCTACACCTTTTTTAAATACCTGATAAGCATAGTTGGCTATCTCACCCATACTATACTGCATACCCCAACCACGGAACCATGTAGAATGACGGTCGTTACTGTTGGTTTCCATACCACCATAGAAATTTACGATGTGATCTTCATTGAATACATCGTTATAACTGATGGCAGCACGCATATCCCATCCAAAAAGACGGTTGTCGGTGCGCTCATAGATACCACCATTAGGTAATACTGAGACTGGCAACGCATAAACATCATCTGGATCGGTATAAAGAAGATTATTATTATTACGGATAGTTGATGTAGCCATCGCACGATAAGCTAAAGCCTGGTTTGAACTATCCAAAATATAATGTTCCTGTGAAGTAGCAGAATATTTCACTGCACCCAACAAAGAGAGTTCTACCTTCTTGATTGGCTTGTAGTTAACACGTCCCTGCAAACGGAAATCAGAAACATTCAAATCCATATAGTTACTTTCCAACTCATGGAAGATATTGAAATCAGCATAGTTGCGGGTATAATACAGAGTAGGATCAAGCGCACGAGATGTGTTCAACGCATAAGAATATGGGTTGATATCGAAATCACGCTTTACCTCACCAGATACAGCATCAATAGAACTGCTCAATGTACCAGGGGCCTTCTGCTTACGATATGAAGCATTACTGATCAAGTTCAAATTCAACTTATCCGAAATATTGAAAGTTGAATTCAAGTTGGCTGTATAACGTTCTACCTTACTCTGCAATGTCCATCCTGGATCAAACATAGCACTGGCAGATGCATAATACTGAGCCTTATCAGTACCTGCACTTACACTTACAGAGTGGTTGTGCTGAATGGCAGTTGAGAAAAGAGAATCAAACCAGTTGGTATTGCGATACTCTGCACTACGCAAATAGGCAGCCTTAGCTTCTGGAGTATTAGCCAAAGCAAACTGACCGGTTGTAGGATCATACTGACTCAACATCTGATACATCTTACCATACACACCACTTTCTGAAGCTACGGAAGTCTCAGCATAATTAAGATAACCTTTCTGTTCCAATTCCTGATAAACAGACATCTGGTCCTGAGAATTCATGATATTGAAGTTAGCATAGCTAGGCTTCAAACGCATTGTATATTCACCTGTATAGCTAACACGAGCCTGACCGGCACGTCCTTTTTTAGTAGTAACTACGATGACACCAGCCATGGCACGGGCACCATAAATAGAGGTAGCAGAACCATCCTTCAAAATCTGGAAACTTTCAATATCGTCTGAGTTCAAGCCTGCAATAGCTGAAGAAATCAAGGTATTAGCATCACCAGAAGATAACTGGTCTGCACTAACATCTACCACATCCTCCATGATGACACCATCTACAACCCAAAGAGGTTTAGAAGAACCATAGATAGAGGTAGCACCGCGGACACGAATCTTTGGAGCGGTACCGAAAGTACCAGAAACGTTCTGTACAGACACACCGGCTGCACGACCTTCGAGGGAGCGGCTGATATCAGCTACACCATCCAACTTTGCATCTGCAGCATTTACGCTTGTGGCAGAACCTGTAAAAAGTCGCTTATCCACTTTCTGCATACCCGTTACAACCACCTCGCCCAAGCTCTTGCTATCTGCCTTCAGGCGAATAGTCATCTTGGCAGCTGGAGTCAAGGTCTGGCTCTGCATACCGATGTAGCTAACTACAAGTTTCTTACCAGCAGGTACCTCCAAAGAGAAGTGACCGTCAATATCGGTGACGGTACCTGTACGTGCCGCTCCAGCGACTACGACAGATGCACCGATGACAGGTTCACCATCTTCCAGAGAAACTACGGTACCTGTTACTTTCGTTTGAGCCAATGCCCCCCCACCAGACCGTCCGAAAACCTTGATTTTCTGCTGTTTATCACTATTTTGAGGGTATATAACGCCCTCTAAGCTAGTCTGGGGACCAGCTCTAAAATTTCGATTTCTAATAAAATTCATAATTGATGTGCCCAAATCGAGCGAAAATAAGTGATAGGAGGTCTATAAATTAAGTTGTGGGGACCTCCTTCTTCCCCTTATGCCATCTTTGCGAGCAATTGTGGAACGCCAAGCATAGAGATGGCTCTACGCATATTATAGGATAGGCAGATGAGGGCCATTTCGGCCTCCACCTTAACCTTCGTTTTCAATAAAAAATAATACGCCCCTAAGGTTCTCTTCATCGTTCCAAAAGGATGTTCTGAGAGACACATTCTTTGCGCCATCTTCTTCTTGTCTAAATGAAGTTTGTATGTCACAATCTTGTGCTCTTTAACTTCCCGTTTCATCTTCGTCTTAGGAGGTTCCTGGTCTTCCTGATGATTACTGGAGTCAACCTTGTAATTCTGAGCTTTCATCACGAGAGTATCCTTATTGAAGTCTGCTTCTTTAAATGCAGCTTTAGTACACTTATGCGAGCATTTTTTGCAAGCCAGCTTATTGCAATAACGGATACGACCATCCTTCTTTAATGACTTCTGACGTAGTATAGACCCCTGCGGGCAATACACTAAATTCTTAGCAGCATCTCTAACAAAGTAGCCCTGCAGCGCAAGCTGTTTGAGTTCCTCGTCAGGCATTTCCTTTATATTACTCGGTGCCGTACATTCGTAGAATTTACGAACACCAATTTGGGGAGAGTCAAGGATGCCAGCATAGGCTGTCGGTATTTTGCCAGCCTTAAGGCAAGTTTCGAGATTCTCGGGATTTTTGCTGTTTAGCATATCATCTGTCACGGTAGCTTCTACATATTCAAACTCTACTTCAGCAACATCATCGCCATCTCGCTGTATTACATTAGGGATGATTCCTGCAGCCAAGGCGTTTGCCATGTCTTTTGGATCTTGATAACCCTTGTCGGCAACAACTTCTACTATTTCATGTTCCAGATCATTCTTGGCCTCAGTCAGAGTTTCCGTAATTTCGCCATGATCAGTAGGATTGGTGGTAACATTGTAGGTGGCTATCAGATGACTATCTGCCTCTACGGCTGTCTGTACATTATAGCCAACGTTAAAACCGTCATTGAACTTCATCAACTTAGAATCAGGATCTGTGAGCGAAAGTTGTTTCTCTCCACTTTCCTCCAGTTGATCACGATATTCTTTGTAAGTTGCTTGGCGGTCCTGAACATCCTTCAGATTATGTACGATCTCATCCTTACCAAACTTACGTTCATCATCAAAGTCGTTCTTGTCCAAATCCTCCAAGTACTGACGCTCATGCGCTTCAAGACGGGCTATACGATCATCAAGCTTATTGAGAGTAAAGTTGTTATCCTTTGAATTTACAGCCTTGAACTTACTACCATCAATAGATAAGTAAGAATGGCTGAAGAGTCCAAAGGAATCCAACTGCTTATTCAATGATTTAAAAACTTTCTTGATAGGCTTCAAATTATCCTTTCGGAAATCAGAAACAGTCCGAAAGTCTGGGGTTACCTTGCTTAAAAGCCACATAACCTCAATATTGACAACGCACGCTTTGGCCAACTTTCGAGAAGAACGAATAGAATTGAAATAACCATAAATGAGTAGTTTCAATATGTCTGAAGGGTCATATGAAGGTCGTCCACCATTTCCAGGAGCCTCACGTTTAGTATGATTGAAGCCGAGTTCTTCTAAATCCTGGCTATCTACAAACGCATCAATGTAGCGAACAGGATTATCCTGCTCGATGTACTCATCCAGGCAAGCCGGAAATAGCACGTATTGTCTTCTATCTTCACCTTTAATGTACCTCATAAGCGATAAGTATTTGATAGTTACAAAGTTACGAAAATATTTCGAGAAAACCAAAGATAAAGTGTTAACAATATCGAATATTAGGAGACATTTTGGCTGCTATGAGTTTTCAGACAATCTCCCATACCTGTATCCAGTCCTAGCCAAGTCATTGTATTCCTCTTCCTTGTCCAGGAGTTCTTCGGTAGGGATATAGTTGCTACCGAGAGAGATAAACGTAAGATTGAAGAACAGCAGGGCAAGCAATACAAACGGACCTATGATAAACAGTAAGGTGGTGGAAAAGATAACTACCGGCATGGTGAGAGATGAAAGGAACAGAATGAAGACACTGGCACGTGAATATCTCACGTAGGGCAACATATCGGTAGCTGCCATTGTCTCCAACATCTTCTTGCGCCTGATCATCTCGCGCACGATCATGGATATGCTGTAGGCTACACTCATGCAGAACAGGGCAAGCATCATATAAAGTCCTTCCTTGATATAAAGGCTGTGATGGAGACTGATGCCCACCAGGAAGACCAGGAGGGTGGCTGCGTTAATGCCGCCACATACAAGGTTCATCTTCCTGCGGTTGGCACGTGTGGTCTCTATGTTATAGATGGCCATGGCGATGAGCGAGAAGCAGGGGGTATAGATGAGGATGTTGACGACCGCCCCGAGAATGTCGTCGGCAGCACGGAATCCGAAAGCCATCTGTATCACATACTGTATCGCCAGTCCTATCATGGCGAAAACGACCATCCAGCGGGAACGCTCATACCGCTTGTTCACCCATCTTACATACAGATGAGAGAGTGCCACGAAGATGGCATTGATGAGCATGAATATGAAACATGCAAACTGAAGTAGAAATAATGAATCCATAGTTTTCTTATCTTAAGTTTACTTTCTTGTATTTTTGATTACTTGCTGTAATATAATGTGAATACGCTTGCAAAAGTACGAAAATAATTTCAGAAAAAGGTACAATATTCTCTAAATGTTTACGAAATATGCAAATAATTGAGTATTTCGCAATATACGATTACTGCAATCGGCATGAAAAATGCCAACAAGGAGACAGATTTAAAGGAATACGCATAGAAATTTTTTCTCGAAAAAAGTATCAAAGTCTCATTATTTATATAAAACATAATGCTATATATCTAACACTCAGCTGGTTTTACCGAATGAGACTTCTCTAAAAAAAGAGAAAGAAGTATCATAGAAGTATCATAAATAATGACTTATACTGATATAGATAGACACATTTATGGTTAATTAATAAAATGTGTTTA
>OIZP01001278.1_pt1 | contig 13235 bp, 10 predicted proteins | sample 1588531 | NCBI WGS metagenome assembly OIZP01 (sample SAMN03283283) | human gut metagenome | biome: human-associated habitat; material: feces | host: Homo sapiens | place: Peru | collected 2012 | reverse complement strand
CCAACACTTCCTGTTCCGTCGTTAGCTCATATTCCTCCAAAGCATGCTCTGTGAATATCTCATTTGCCCGATCCATGTCCTTATACCGTTTTCCAAATGCCAATGCATGCACCAGTTTAAACTCATCACTCTCAAGTTTTTGGATGGCACCAGTTGTTATCTTCCACTCCACTTCACTATATGAATATCCAAGCCACTCATCATACACTTTCCCTGCATTTTCAGGTCTCCGCATATTCAGAATCCAGTAGCCTGACAACGCGGCATCCACCCAGGCTACCTCCTGCGTCTCATTATTGCATCGAACCAGATACGGTAAAAATTCTGCTTCATTAAATGTTGTCAACAAAAACGGAAGGTATGCACCATTTTCATGATATTGCAATTTCTGTAACAAGTTCCTATAATAACACAAATGCACGATTATAATACTGTTCAATAGGGAATTCATAAAAGGAAATGAAAGCTGCTCTTCCATAAATAATGCTGCTGTATTGATAAATGCCTCCAACAAACCACAATACAATCTCATATTCCGAAATTCCGAATTAGCAACAACTACTTCCAACTGCTTCCTTGCATGATTTTTAAGGTAATCTGTAATCTTTTTCTGCCGTCTTTCATCTTCCAAGTGTATGGACTGCAGTACCGTATCCATGACTGTTTTGGTTACTTCTACTGTTACAATCTTCTTATACTCTATACAATTTAGTTTGCTGCGCAATACTTCATAAATAAACCTCTCTCCCAGCATATCCGAATTGCATATAATGATTACCTTCATGCCGCACACTTCAACTAATTCATTAATCATCCCCACTGCAGCAATATATTTGTCATAATCCTGCTTATCTAATTGTCTGTCCCAGAAATTTCTGATTTTGTCAAAAGCTTTCTCTGTCTCTTTAAATCCATCAGAAATTGCAGAAAATGCCTGTTTTTCGCTATCTGCATTACTAATCTGGCGATACATGCGTGAGGAATAATGTGTCTCTCTGATATTGTTTTCCTCCCTACACATACGGGCAGTGATCCGTTCAAAATCATCAAATATAAACACCGATCCTTTAGGCACTGAAGTATATCTGTAAGATTTTTTCAGCACTTTATACAAAGCATCTCCCACCACCGGAATATATTTCAATGCCTGAATACTAAACGTATAAAAAGAATTATCTTCTCTTTCAATCGTATTATTAATCTCTTCTATCAGTTCTTTTCGCGAGCTAATACCAAAGCAGGAAATTCTGTATATTTTCCGATTGGAATATTTATAATACTTCTCAAAGAAATGGTCTATTTCATAAGTTTTCCCGGACCCCCACTCTCCGGTAACCAAATAGCACCTGGGTGCTGTCCCTTCCTGCAGATATCGGAACAGGCTTTCTTCCATACGACTTTTCTGTCCCATATTCTTGGCTTCCTGCTTCGTTAGATAGTCATTCAGCCACCGAATTGCCCACATCATTATTACCGATGCTATCGTCAGCACAAGCTCTAACAGACAAAGTTTTTCTCCTACAAAATATGAATTCTTTACAGTCTCCATTGATACCGGTAATAGTTTTGCCTTAATCAGATATAAGACAACCGCCTTGCAGAATTTTCTGACAGGCTCCACACGGTATAGTAATATATAGAAAAAAGCTAACGGTGCCAGTCTGCTCAAATATTTTTTAATATTTTGTTGCTGTTTGGCAAATACATTTAAATATTGTCTTTTCATCATTTGTTCTCCATATTTCATCCATTCTCGTTTTGATGATATTATTTAAATGTAAGCGCCAAATATTCCTGCGGCTAGCCAAGAACCTCCTCTAAATCCATAATTATAGTTAGACTATTTCACTACAACAACTACAATTATGGAGGACAACATCATGGCAAACATACGTAACCCCCGTGTTTCAAAAGAGGAACAGCTGAAACTTATCAATGAATGCCGTTCCAGCGGCATGACAGATAGCGACTGGTGTCGTGAGCACGGCATCGCTGTCAGTACCTTTTATTACTGGGTAAAACAGCTTCGCAGGGAATCAGCCCAGATCCCGGAACCGGCTTATGGTCATTCGGAGCATCCCCGTCCCAGACAAGATGTGGTTCCCATTGATATCATACCGGAACGCTTTCCACTGCAATACAACGATCCATCCCCTGACACTTACCATACTTTAGAGATTATTCTTGGTTCTGCTACGATCAGGGTCTCTGATAAGACGGATCCGGAACTGCTGTCCCGAACGCTGCAGATCCTGAAGGCAGTTATATGTTAGGCGACATCTCCGGGCTGGAACGGATCTACATCGTCTGTGGCTATACTGATATGCGCAAATCCATTGACGGCCTCTGTGCCGTGGTGGAGGATCAGCTGAAACTGGATCCGGCATCCAGTGCTCTATTTCTGTTCTGTGGCAGACGCAGAGACCGGATCAAAGCCCTGTACCGTGATGCTGACGGTTTTGTACTGATCTATAAAAAGCTGACGGTACATGGTGGATACCAGTGGCCCAGGAAACAGTCCGAGGTCAGAAACCTGACATGGAGAGAGTTTGACTGGCTCATGTCCGGTATCGATATCGACCAGCCAAAGGCTCTGAAGCCGGAATAAAAACATGCACAGAAAAATGCCTGTAAGCCGCATATTTTCGGCATTTTTCAGAGGTGATTATCCTTTAGGAAAACTGCTTTTTCTGGTATAATAAAGGTATCAGAACCAAGGAGAAAAAGCATGGCTTCCAGTGCAAAGGACATTCAGCTGCGAGAGCTGATGGATACCGTTTCACAACTGAAAACAATGATGGCCGAACAGACAGAGCTGATCCGTTCCCTCAGAACAGTCATTGATGAAAAGACTGCCCATGAAGCAGTGCTGCAGGAACAGGTGGACTATCTGACGAAGAAGCTTTTCGGCACCTCCAGTGAAAAGACACCCTCTGACATCCCGGGACAGCTCAACCTGTTCAACGAGGCAGAGGCAGAACAGGACCCTTCCCTTCCGGAAGAAGACTGCATTGAGGAACCCAGCCCCAGAAAGAAAAAGGCGACCCATGCAGAACTTTTCAAAGGTCTTACGGTACATAAACAGGTGATACCTCTGGCAGAGGAAGATAAGATCTGTCCGGTATGCGGTACACCCATGGAACGCATCGGGGAAGAATATGTCCGCAGGGAGCTGGTATTCACTCCTGCCAGATGTGAGATCTACGAGTACTATACGGAAAGCTATGGCTGTCCCAACTGTAAAGAGGGAAACGGTGATACCGAAAAAGCTGTGATTACCAAATCCAAAGCAGCACCGGCACTCATTGGGAAGGGACCCGCTTCTCCTTCTACAGTTGCATGGACGATCTACCAGAAGTATGCAAACGGCCTGCCCCTTTACCGCCAGGAAAAGGACTGGAAGGAATACGGGGCAGCCATCAGCCGTACGACCCTTGCCAACTGGATCATCTACAGTGCGGAGCATTATTTCCGTCCACTGTACGATTACTTCCACCGTCAGCTTCTGCTGAGGGAGTTCCTCATGGCGGACGAAACCCGGGTACAGGTTCTGAAGGAACCCGGGCGAAGTGCTGAAAGCCAGTCATTCATGTGGCTGTTCCGCACTGGGGAAGATGGTCAGCCCACCATTCTTCTGTACGGATACACTCCGACAAGAAGCGGAAGCAATGCGGCAGACTTCCTGAATGGTTTTCGTGGTTATCTGGAAACGGATGGCTACCAGGGCTACAATAAAGTGTCCGGCATAAAACGCTGTTCCTGTTGGGCACATATTCGCAGATACTTCGTGGATGCCATTCCGAAAGGGAAACAGCTGGATTACAACCAGCCAGCAGTACAGGGTGTCCACTACTGTGACCGCCTGGCAAGACTGGAAAGCACCATTACCAGTAAGTGCGGAGCGGATCATGAAAAAAGGAAACAAATGCGTCTCGAGAAGGAAAAGCCGGTTCTCGAGGCCTTTTGGGCGTGGGTTGACAGCCAGCATCCCACCCGAAACACCCGTCTTGACAAAGCGCTGACCTATGTGAAGAACCGCCGGGAGACGTCCATGACTTATCTGGAGGACGGACGCTGCAGCTTCACCAATAACCTCAGCGAGAATGCCATCCGGCCGTTTACGTTGGGCCGCAAGAACTGGCTGTTCAGTGACTCTGTGGAAGGTGCACAGGCCAGTGCCATTACATACACGATGGTGGAGATGGCGAAGGCACACAACTTAAATATCTACGGTTACCTCAGCTACATTTTGGAGCAAAGGCCGGATGAAAGCTGGAATGATGAGCAGCTTGCAGAACTGGCACCCTGGAGTGAAAAACTCCAAACTCTAAAAATATGAGAGTATATTTGTAGTAAAATACTCCAACTTAAAATGAGTTGGGGTAAATTTATAGCTACCGCTGGATTATTTGGCGCTTACATTTAATCAATGCATTATGTGATTTTATCGAAATTTTAGTCAAAAAAATATCCATGGTTTTAGCATGAATATCTTAGCTTATAGACAAAACGCTTTTGGTCAGCACCTAACCAAAAGCGTTTTCATAATATCATTATTGATGTTACTTCATTTCCTCTATCCCTGGATCACCACCAGTGAATATTCTCCCACCTCATCTATTATCTCATACGGGAACTGCAGGTACTCCAGATCTTCCTCATAGAGCACCATCAGACCATCTCCGACAATCTCCGCCAGTTCTGCTCCGGACTTCTCCGGATAGATATAGTGGTACCGTTGTGCATAATCCTCACTCTGATAATATTGGGCATCTATTTTGCAGGCATACTGGGTCAGTATCTCGGTAGCGGATTGATTGAACTGCCATCCCAGGTTGCCCGTAATATACAAGCGGTCATACTCTTCCATACCGTCGGCCTTGACCACAGCATCCAGAAAATCTCTGTTATAATATTGCTTACTTTCTTCTGCATAATCTGTAAAATACGTTACTAAAAATAGCGCACTGCTAACCACATACGCAATTGCAATTACCGGCATAAGCTTTTTGAATTTACCCACTGCTAATGAAATCCCATACGCACACAACAGGATCAGCGGATAGAAAATAATATTCACACGATTAATGTTCACTTCATAAGTAATCAGCCCCACCCAGATCCCTGTAACGAGGAATCCCCACAGTGCTAGCATCTGTGTCTGTTTCTCTATCTTTTTCTCCTTGAAAAGGCGAATCGTAAATACGATAATCCCCGCAAATACAAATGGAATGGACACATGATATAACGGTCCAAAAGCCGGAATGGAATTAAAGAAGATATCCGGCAATTGCAGGAACACTCTGCTGAATAATGCCCATGCATTTCTTCCCAACTGTGCAAAAGAGAAATTCAAAAGCAATATATCTGCACTTCTGAGACTGTCCGGGAAATATTGCATGGTGAAAAACGGTGTCTCGATCGTCTTGCCCAAATGTATTGCATTGATACCCAGTACAATAGTCTCCGGCAATGCCACGATTATAAATAATACAGCGCACAGCAAACCCTCCCGGAATTTCAGCTGATGTTTCCATAGACACCATATAAAAAATACAAATAAAAATGCTGTAACGGAATACGCTGCTATCCCATAGCAGTAAAACGTCAGTCCAAAAAAAATCATAGATAAATACAGATAACGTCTTTTCTCCAATCCCAGCAGTAACAAATAGAACGCCAACAAAAATACATGCGGGAACAAATTACAGTCCAAAGACCAACGGCTCTGCATAAACTGCCATGGATTTATTGCAGCCAGTAGCATCGCAATCAATCCAATTCTTTCATCAAACAGTTTCTCAGCCACTAAATACATCAGCGCAACTGCTCCACAGGATATCAACAGCATAGGTAATCGCACCGTCACTGTATTAAAACCAAATATTTTAATAAACGGAATCATGCAATATGACAGTAACACACTCATCTGACTATATCTCCAGGCTTCGAAATGCACCGGTAGAAAAGTGCCAAACCGGTCTGTACCGTATTTTGACAATGCCCATGCATCCATAGCCCCCATAGCTTCATCCTGATTAATTCCATCCGGTACTGTACCAAATTGAATACATCTGAGAACAACTGCAAGAATCAAAATAGACCAAAACAGTATTCTCTTTGCATTTTGCTTTCTATCCATTACAATTTTCTCCATGTTTATTACCATGCATGACTTTTTCTATATAATTGCCTATACAATTACATAAATACCAATATCCCATGGCCACAGCCGGCAGTGCAATCACTATATAAGGGAACACGTAGCGGCTCTTTGCCTCCCACAACAAGCTGAATAAAACCTCTCCTATCAGAACCAATCCCAAAAAATACTCCCATTCCTGTCTTTTATGCTTTGCCAGATAGATGTAATAAAATAATACTCCAATATAAATAATATTTTGAAGCTGATTCATAATCTCATAGAATATCTGGTATCCTTTTTCTGAGTAAAAAGCTTTCATCCATTTCGATGAAGTCGTCATATTCGATGTCTGCCAAAAGGATCCATAGGTTGGTTCCAACCATTGGACTGCTGTTTTATCACAAAAAAATTCTAATGCTCCTGCTGGATCTCGCATCCATCTGACAATGGATTGTTTTATATTCAAAGCTGAAAGTTCCTTACACTTATCTACATCATAACTATTTTCCCAAAAAAGATTTATCTGATATGCATTATATGTTCCACTTCCTGTATGATTAGGGTCATCATCCTGAAATCCCATTGCAATCACAGACATTGCCGGAACTCCGTCTGCTAGCTGAATTCCTGCCTGATGTTCTATACATTGAATAACTGCTTTTTGACCAAATATCATCAAAAGCACACAGAAAAAACTAATAATAAAACTTTTACGATTCCCTTTTAGAGCTCGTAAAAATTGAATACCCAGGACAGCAATCCAGGCAATAAGCAATCCTTTTCTCGCCGTATAGGACACAATCATACTGCTGATCATTGCAATATATACTAAAATCTTTTTCCACAGTATCCATTGTTCATGCTCCTGCAGTACCAACATGCACAAAATTGCTAGTTCCAAAAAGCACAATCCAATCGTTTCACCGTAAATAAAAAGTCCATATAAATGCATTGGAACATAGCATAAGACAAGCAATAAATAATAAATGCACAGTTTTTCTTTATGGAACAACTTCCATGCAATTTCATTCCCCGCAAAAATTGTTATTCCAGCACAAATCGCCTGAAAACACTGCAAAGTTCTAATATTGCAATTGCCGCAAATTCGTGCCGGCAACAAGTAAAGAGCCCCTACTCCCAACTGATAGGGATATACGTTGTAATACCAATAAGTTTGTAATTCTGTATAATTTCCCGTAAAAAGATTCTTCAGGACAACATATACATATTCCTGATCTGCCACAGGGACATACTCTGCATTTAATGCCATAGTTATTATCACGGCAACAGAAAAAATCGCAATTATTGCTGCTGCAATTCGTATATGTCTAATGTGTATCCGGTCACTATATTTCCAGATGATTCCTATAATTACTATGCATCCCGCCACAATTCCAACTGCTTTTATCCAGTTGTCACCAACTATTGAAACTGTTTCTGAGAAAGGAGCTAATTTTCTGCCGGTACCTATTGCTCCAAGCGTTAACGCAGTAAAAAAGCAAATCCCCATTACCGCAATTAACTTTAAAAGTATATCCCGTACTTTACTCATTTTCCACCGATTTTATCCTAATTGTATTTAATATTTATGCTTATCATGTACGCTGATCTCATCGCCGATCTGTACTTCGATCACCTGCAGCTCCGTATCGGCAATCATCGTATGTTTGCACCCAGCCTTCATAGTCAGTACATCGCCCACCTTCACGGTCTGTTCCACGTCATCGATCACCGCACGACCTTCTCCGGCGATCACTGTCCATACTTCATCCCGGAAATCATGGCTATGGTAATTCATCCGATGTCCCGAGTTCAATGTCACTTTGATCGTCATACTGTGATCACGCACATCCAGTACCCGGAAGCTCCCCCAGGACTTTTCCGCGAACATTACCTGCTGGTCGAACTGATTCACATACGGTTTGATATAGCTGGACTGTTCCTTATCTGATACCAGGATTCCCTCGGGGCTGGCTGCCACAACGATATCTTTTAATCCCATGCACAGGATCGGTACATTCAGTTCATTCACTACATGTACATTCTCACAAGTATCATTCAGAACGCCCTCACCGACACAATTACTGTCCATCGCCTCGGTCAGTGTATTCCAGGTTCCCAGATCCTTCCAGGTTCCCGCGAAACGCATTACTTCTATCTCAGGTTCCTTTTCCACTACTGCATAGTCGAAGCTGATCTTCTGTAACGTATCGTATTTCTGAAACAGATCCTCATACTCCGTAAACTCAATCAATTCGTGTGCTCGCTTCAATACATATCCCAGTCTGAGAGCGAATACTCCACCGTTCCAGAGTGCCCCCTGGGCAATGTACTCTTGCGCCACTTCTTTGGTAGGTTTCTCCCTGAACATCGTCACGCGGCTCAGCTGCTTGGCAGTCTCCGGTATGATATAACCGTACTTTTCACTGGGATAGGTCGGCTCAATTCCCATCAGTACAAGATTCGCATCCGACTCTCCGGCGCGCTTGCACAAGTCCTGCAATGCCTCAAAATAATCCTTCTCCACATAGGGATCCACTGGGCAGATCACGATGGGCTCATTCTCTGCTACGCCCTGTACATCCTTCAAATAAGCTGCCGCCAGCGCAATTGCCGGAAAAGTATCTCTACGGCAGGGTTCTATGCAGATTCCGACCTCTTGTCCCAGCTGGCTATATATGGATGATACCTGCGTTTTTGAAGTGGCAATGGTTACTCTGGCATCCGGATCCACCTCGTGTATCTGACGATACACCCGCTGTACCATAGACTCCAGACCACCGTCTTCTGTATGGAATATCTTAATAAACTGTTTAGATCGAATCTCGTTGGACAACGGCCAAAGGCGTTGCCCGGATCCTCCTGACAAAAGTATAATATTCATAAATTGCCCTCTCTGTTTGTTTACTATCTCATCATACCACAGAACTAGAGAGGTTTGTCTATATTTATTTGATATTTCCGGCTGAAACATATTTTGTTTTTTTCTCAAAATATGTCACGTGTGACATATTTTCACATCTTTCTCCTGGTTAATTAAGGCCTTCTCGCATCAGTGCTTAATCCTCTACCACCTGACAACCAGGTTCAGGAACTGATCCGTATCCATCAGCATAGACATCCCATTCTTTCTCGAATCCTCCAACTTCACCCGTCCCTGTTCTGTACTAAGGATCACATAAGATCCATCGCTTCGCTGCAGAGTTATTTGCTCCGAAGGTCTCGTCAGAATCTCCATCGGATTCTTCATTTTATTGATACGTTTTATCTCGTCCTCAGGCAGCAACAGCTCTATCTTTGCTATGTCTCTCTCTTTCTTCAATGGAGTCTTCCGGTGGGAGCCATCCAGATTATCCCACCTGTCTACAAAGCGGACCTGCTCCTCCATATCCTTCACCACTTCCTCTATTCCGGGTACTTCATTGATCGTGCAGCACTGTATTACTTTTTCTATGATCCTGCCATATTGCTCCCGGGTAATTTCTATTGTCAGCTGCTGCCTGGATCTGTCACAATACTGCCCAGAGCCATAAGTAATTCTATAAGTATAATTGAAACGCATTTTACATTCCTCCGATCAAGCTACTCACCACTCCAGCTTTCATCACTTTCAAAATTAGTGCTTACGATCATAAGGGGAAGTTCCTTCTTCTCTTTCGTTCTCTCGAGGTCAGCCTGCAGTTTCTCACACGAATAACTTCCCAGGGATATCCAACTGTTAAACGCAGGTGGCAGTTGCAGATAAAATACCAGCCCAGGATTCATGTCATAGAAAATCACTTCTCTTCCCTGCAATCCATGATCTTCCAGGTAATCGTATAGTCCCCGTGCAATTTCAGCTTTCCCCTGTGTCATATAAATTCCACGAAGTGTCCTGTTTCCATTTACACAGTATTCACGCCCTGTGGTACTTCCGGCTTCTTCATAAATGAATTTCTGTCCGAACCCTATTGTCAGGGAACAGCAAAATATAACAAATGCAGTGATAATTATTTTAGCCGGATGCGGTATTACGCCTCTGTACTACTTTTCGAGGATGTTCAAGCAAACGAAGGGGATCAGCCCGTCGGAGTACCGGATGAAGTGGAAGTAAGAGCTAATTCTTCTTGACCCAATACAGATCCAATATACTCAATATGTTGCTGGTATGTTTCCTAAATGTATCCGATCTCAGATTTTCCTCTTTCACATTCTCTATCAGCTTTTTACGTTTAAACTCTTCTGCTCTTTTAACCTTTTCGTCATCCCTGACCGAACTTCCAAGATACACGTCTTCAACATCTTTATAGAAGAACACAAACTCATATTCATGTTCTTTACAATAATGTTTAATGTTATCAAACAGTGTTTGTGTCTCCGCGGAAATATTATAATCATCTACATCAATAAAATATATGACTTTTGTCTCTCCCGAAAATTCTTTGATAGCCTTATTGATTTCTTTGACTTTATCTTTCGCATTGTATTTTGTCTTAGAATCCAAAAATATAGGCCGTTGTATGATTTTCCTATCGTCTATATAATATTTTTTTATTGTAGCAACTATATATAAGTAATCCGTTCGTGCCTTTTTATTCGTCTCGACGCACAATAATATCTGTTTGCTCATCATCTCCTCCTAAAATTCCCAGGAAATCAGAAGAATCAACATTAAACGGTGAATCCTCTATAAAGCCCTTTTTATAAGCGTTTTCCGGTGTCAGGTTTCCACTGTTGGTCCAAGTGTGCACTGTGTTAATACTGGAAATAAAACTTATGGCACTTTTATTTCCCTTCAGTACTGACATCGGAGATAAATTATGCGATGTAAAGCAAAGCTGACCTTTTCCATAGTAGACAAAATACTCTATTATTTTGTCTAAGTACACATCATTAATGTTAGAATCCAGTTCATCTATGAACACTATCATTCCTTCTCTGCTGGCAGCATCCAAAAAACCAAATAAATTCATTAATTTTTTTATACCACGACTCTCAAATTCTCTATCTAAAGAGTATTGTTCATAAATCATTTTCAGATTACATTTATAAGACTGATCATAATCCTTTTTTTCAATTTCGATATCTTGCAGCTCCGTCTTAAATATCTTTATAAATTCACACATTCTTTTTATTTTTTCTTCATATGACGAAAAAAACTTTTTGGGAACTAAAACATTATTTTCACCAGTTCCGAATTTTGACATTTTCAACCGATTGATAAATTCCATTCCGTCCGTTGCTAGATTTGTTTCATTTATTTTGCTTAGTCTCTCACCTACGATATAGCCGGTATGGCTGTCTTCAGCATCAATAGAGACTTGCAGGGATGCCGCAAATAATACAACAATCATTGTCCGCCAATAGGAATTTTTAGTTCTACATTTTTCAGAAATATCTTTATCTTTTATAGTAAATAAGCAAACTGCAAATGTCTGCTTATCCAATAAATTCTGCGTTTTTTCTTTTGCCAACGCATACACATCCGGATCTGCAAATGCAACCAATTCTCCGTCTTTCGTGTGAAATGTAGGTTCAAATTTATTTTTCGAATAATTTCCGTTCTTCTGTTCCAGACTTTCTTCTGTAATATATACACGCCCATCCTCGCCAACAGCAAACGATACATAATATCGAAAAATTATCTTCACGCTTTCTACATTCATGTGGAATTCCGTTTCTATAAACCCTTTTTTCGTTTTCCGATTTATCATCTCCACAAGTTTTCTCTGCGTATCATTGTCCGCTAAATAATTCTTATTGAGAATTAAGTTCTGCAGCATTTCTACAGATGTTATTATCGCTGTTTTTCCCGACCCATTTTCTCCATAAATCGCCTTGATGCGATATTTTTCAGGATTGAAGTCATTATTGATCGTCTTTTTATAAAAATTAAATTCTATCGGATTTTCGATATTTTTAATTCCTTGAATTTTAAGCCGTAACATATAAAATGATAATCCCATGCCAATGCCTCCTTTTAGACCATCATATCACATTTTTCAGTTTAATCAAATACATTTTGTACTTTTTAACACCAGTATATTATATCCTGATTAATATACTACTATACTAAAAAGACACGGAAACAACATCTTACAGGTTACTTTAAAATCCCCGTACGTTCCACCAGTTCATCCTCGGAGGTATATGACAGTATATGGATTAGATCCGGCAATGGCAAAGTAACTTATCGCTACAGAGAACGGAGTAGTTCCGTTAGTCCGTAAGCGCCAAATAATCCGGCGGTACCTATAAATTTACCCCAGCCTATTTCAAGTTGGAGTTTTTTGCTACAAATTCACTCTCACATTTTTAGAGTTTGGAGTTTTTCACTCCAGGGTGCCAGCTCTGCAAGCTGTTCATCACTCCAGTTTTCATTCGGCCTTTGTTCCAGAACGTAGCTGAGGTATTGATAAATGTTCAGGTTGTGTGCCTTCGCCATCTCTACCATCGTGTAGGCAATAGCACTGGCTTCTGGCTGTCAACCCACGCCCAAAAGGCCTCGAGAACCGGTTTTTCCTTCTCGAGACGCATTTGTTTCCTTTTTTCATAATCCGTTCCGCACTTGCCGGAAATGCTGCTTTCCAGTCTTGCCAGGCGGTCGCAGTAATGCACTCCCTGTACTGCCGGTTGGTTATAATCCAGCTGCTTTCCTTTCGGGATCGCATCCACAAAGTATCGGTGGATATGTGCCCAGCAGGAGCACCGTTTGATGCCGGATACCTTGTTATACCCCTGGTAACCGTCGGTTTCCAGATATCCCTGAAAGCCGTCCAGAAAGTCTGCTGCATTGTCTCCACTCTTTGTCGGGGTATATCCGTACAGCAGGATGACCGGAAGGCCATCTTCTCCGGTGCGGTACAGCCACATGAAGGACTGGCTTTCTGCACTGCGTCCGGATTCTTTCAGGACCTGCACCCGGGTCTCATCTGCCACGAGAAATTCCCTCCGCAGAAGCTGGCGGTGAAAGTAATCATACAGTGGCCGGAAATAATGCTCAGTACTGTAGATGATCCAGTTTGCAAGGGTCGTACGGCTGATGGCTGCTCCGTATTCCTTCCAGTCCTTCTCCTGACGGTAAAGGGGCATGCCGTTCGCATACTTCTGG
>OIZP01001273.1_pt1 | contig 13268 bp, 10 predicted proteins | sample 1588531 | NCBI WGS metagenome assembly OIZP01 (sample SAMN03283283) | human gut metagenome | biome: human-associated habitat; material: feces | host: Homo sapiens | place: Peru | collected 2012 | reverse complement strand
ATCATTCCCGCCGTGTTCGCATTCTCCGGTGGGGATCCCGATACCTTGCAGGCAGGACCTTCCCTGATGTTCATCACACTTCCCAAAGTCTTCGACAGCATGGGAATGGGCACCTTCGTAGGTATTATGTTCTTCGTACTGGTACTGTTTGCAGCCATGACCAGCTCCATTGCACTTACCGAAAGTGCTGTGTCTACTTTCGAGGACGAGCTTGGCTGGGGTCGTAAAAAATCTACCGTGATCATGGGTGTGATCATGCTGGCACTGGGAACGTTATCCTCACTGGGTTACGGACCGCTTGGTACTGTGAAGATCATCGGCATGCAGTTCCTTGATTTCTTTGATTTCCTGACCAACTCCGTGATGATGCCTATCGCTGCCATCACCATCTGTCTGCTGGTATCCCGCGTCATCGGAGTAAAGGCTGTGGAAGAAGAAGTCATGCACGGAGAAGCTGCTTTCCGCCGCAAAAAAATATTCAACTTCATGATCAAGTATCTCTGCCCGGTATTTGCTGCGATCATTTTATTAAGCTCTGTGGCAAATGCCTTTGGACTTATTTCTATGTAAGATGCCAGGGTCATAAACAAGAACCCCACGCTGTGCTCGCACAAGCGTGGGGTTCTTGTTTCATGACCCGCTCCGATATTCGCATAAAAGGGAAGCGTCAGCTTCACGATATGCGAATACCGGGCAGGATTGTGAGAGTGCGCAGCACGGAGCAATCCGTCAGGCATCTTACATCTTACTATATGTTAATAATCCTTCCCGTCTCATTCACTCTATGCGAAATCGAAATTACCGTTCTTCCTTCGGAAGCCCTCTTCAGTGCCTGCAGCACCTCTTCCTCAGTCTGGGCATCCAGATTTGCCGTAATCTCATCCAGCAGAAGGAGCTTCGGCTTCGCCACGGCGGCTCTGGCAATGGATAACAGCTGCCACTGTCCCTGCGAGAAGATCTCCGAAGTACAGAGCGTGTCATAGCCTTTTTCCAGCTGTTCTATCGTTGCATCCAGTCCCGCAATTCTTGCGGCCTCCCGTACCTCTTCCATAGGAAACAAATCGTCATACAGCGTGATCTGATCCTTCACGGTACCGGGCACTCTGTGAAAAGTCTGCTCCACATAGCCGTACAGACTGCGCTTTTCATTTTCCGGAATCTGAAAAGCATCTCTTCCCTGAATCAGCACTTTACCCTCTCCCGGCTGATAGAGTCCCAGCAACAGTTTGAAGACCGTACTCTTCCCTGCGCCGGTTCTTCCAGACAGCGTCACCTGCTCTCCGGGATACACTTTGAAGCTTAAGTGATTCAGAATCTTACGATCATCATCCTCATAACCGAAAGTCACGTTTTGCAATTCCACAAAAGGATTTTCCGGTCTATTCTGTGGTTCTGCCAGTTTTTCCCCGGAATTTTTCTCCGGCAATTCCTCTAATGCATAGAATTCATTGATCCGGTGCACGCCCGCAATGGCAGACTGTATGGTCTGGATCTCCATGCCCAGACTCTCCACAGGGGTAAAGATCTGGGAGATATAGTTAATTACCGCTACCGCTGTACCGGCAGACATGCCGAACAGTGTCAGCACTTTTGTATTGCCGGAAGCGGAGAACAGCATCACAACCGCAACCACGATAGCATTCAGGATCAGGATCACTGGGGAATAAATGGCATCATAAAAATTCGTGCGATCTACCGCGCGATAACTCTCCGCGATATATTCATCATACCGCTGCTCCATGTAGCGCTCTTTTCCCAACGTATGAATGGTGCGGATATTGTGCAATGTCTCCGGCACATGTCCGGATGCTCTGCCCACGGCACGACGGTTCTCGATCTGGGCTTCCAGCATGTTTTTCTGCACCGTCCGGGTGAACCAATACAGAAATGGCAGCAAGACCAAAAGTACGATCGCCAGTCCTCTGTTTTTTAACCAGATCACCACCAGGATACTTATAATTTTGCAGGCATCGGCAAACATACTGATGATTCCCGAAGTGAACAGATTCTCCACTGTGTCCACATCTCCCACGAAACGGGACACCACCTTGCCCGGTTCCTGACGATTCAGTTCGTCTGCGGTCAGATTCGTGTATTTCTCCATAAGACTGCTACGGAGTGCATGTGTGATCTTCTGCCCAAATACCGTTAACAGTCCCTCTCTGGTACTCTCTGTCAGTCCGGTGAGCACCGTAAAAGCAAAATAGAGTATCACCAATGCAACCGGAACTGCGTTTCCTGCGGTGATCGTATCCACAATATTTCCGAGGATCCAGGGCGGCAACAGCGCGGTTACAATGGCTCCTACGACTGCCAGCACGATTCCCAGTGACAACCCTGCATAGCCTGTCACAGTCTGCCGGATCACGCTGCGGACATTTTTCACATTCTGTCTCTTATTTTTCTGCATCTGTTTATTTTTCTGCATGATCCGGACCTCCCTCCTGCGTACTGTGTGCATCAGCGCCATCCGCCTGTGCTTCATACAGTCTCGCATACTCCGGGAACTTTTCAAGGATCTGTTCGTGCGTTCCTGCGGTCACTTTTCCATCCTCCATCCACAGCACCTGATCCATTTCAGGGAACAGATAGAGTCTGTGGGACAAAAGGATCACGATGCTGTCCGCTGCCTGCTTCCGCAGATTGGCAAAAACCGCTTCCTCCGTCTTACGATCCAGTGCGGAAAAAGGATCGTCCAGGATCAGGACCGGACGCTTATGGCACAGGGTTCTCGCCAATGCCAGCCGCTGTGCCTGGCCACCGGAGAGCCGGACGCCGCCATTTCCGACCATGGTCTCAGTGCCGTCTTCCATCTCCTTTACTTCTCCGTCGAAGCAGACCGCCTGCAGATACGTTTCCACGTCTCCCTGATCTCCCAGCAACACGTTGTTTCGGATCGTATCATTGAACAGTTCCGGATCGTGTCCCAGATATCCGATCATACCGGTTCGTTCCGCTTTGGCCATTTCAGATAATTCTTTTCCATGGAAACGGATCCGCCCTTCATAAGGGTATTCACATAGGAAAGTCTTGCCCAGGGTGGATTTACCGCATGCCACGGCTCCGGTGACACCGATAATCTGTCCCGGGGAAGCCAGGAAATTCAGGTCCTCGTAGATTTTCTCTCCTCCCGGATAAGCGAAGCTTACATGGGATACTTCCAAAGTTCCGGACTTCTGTACTTTACTGTCATCCTCGTAAGCGTCTTCTTTCATCAAAGGTTTGATACGCTTCCAGGAGACCTGGGCTTTATGTACCGCATTGAATAATTTTGCTGCGTGAGAGGACTTCACCGACAGCTTGAGGAAACAGGATAAAAACGTGGTAAAAGCTGCCACATCCCACAATTTCCAGCCGTTTCCCAGCACATTTTTACTGCCGAAGTACAAAATAAACAGCACGCCCGTCATGGATATGATCCGGTACAGCGGCGGAAATGCGGTACTCCAGATATTGGCCTTCACAGCAGATTTTTCATAAGCGGTAAGGTTCTCTTCATAGGCCTGTTCCCGCTCTTCCTCTCTGCCATAGACACGGTAAGTGATGGCGTTGGTGGCTCTGTCCAGTGTTGCGGCGCTTAAGTTCCCCGACTGTTCCTTATAAGCGGCTCCGGTACGCTGCACGTTACTCTTCATCTTCTCCGCCAGCACATAAGATACCGGTAAAAACAGCATACCTAAGATTGCCAGCCGCCAGTCATAGAATAACAGCATTCCCGCATATGCCGCCAGTGCCACGCCGGTATCGAAGATCTCTGTGGTAAATTTCCGCATACCCTCCACGCAGTCATCCACATCCAGAATAGCTTTGGTCATGACGTTTCCGGCACCCTCTTCTTCCAGTTCGGCGCGGCTTCTGTGTACCAGACTGCTGTACAGGATCTCTTTCATGTCACGATTCACATTATTGGCGAAACGTCTGACATAAAAGCGTTTGATATAACGGGAGATCTGCACAATGGCGATTACCGCGACATAACTGATCACCAGAATCAGCATATCGCCATATCCGTCCGTTCCTCCCAGGATGTTTACCAGACAGCCGGTCATCTGCCCCTCATACCAGGGTCCCGCCAGAAGACCCACATTGTAGATCAGACCGGAAATCGTCACCGCCAGGAGGATCGGCCACTGCATCTTAAAATATGTCAGGATGCGATCCGGATTATTAGTCTGTTTCCGCTTCATGCTTAACTACCTCCTTCGCCACATTGACAAATCCTGCCCGACGTTCCTGCTTGGAACGCCAGTACAATGTATCCAGCGTCTTGCAGAATGCTTCCTTTTCTTCCTCCGGGAGTTCCGCCAGCAGCCATTCATAGAAGATACTCTCGATGGCAGCCTTGGAATTTTTCAGCTGCTCTGCTTTCTCCGTAGCATAGAGCAACTGACTCCTTCCGTCTTCGGGATTGGGTTTCCGATAGAGATATCCCTTATTCTCCAGGCTGGCTGCCCGTCTCGCCGCGGCTCCCTTGTCGATCTTCAGCTGTTCCCGTACCGCCGCCTGGGTGATCCCCGGATTATGCCGCACCAGATGGATAAAGTCAAACTCCGCGGTACCGATTCCTTCTTCCTTCATGGTCTGCACTGTAAATTTGCTGACCTCTCGGGCTATTTTCGTCATTTTTCTGCCTGTCGCATCCATATATTCTGCCTCATTTCTTTATCACTTACGCAAAAAAGATGTACTGTCATCTATTTTGGATGATAGTACATCTTTTTTTGTCTGTCAATGATCTAGATCGCTAATTTTACGCCTTCAGAATCTCCGACAGATTCCGCTGAATCCCGGCTGCCACATCCGGTTTATTCATGGAATAGACATGGATGTGTTTTACTCCGTTAGCCAGCAGATCGATGATCTGATCGGTGGCATAGGCTATGCCCGCTTGTTTCATGGCTTCCGGATTGTCTCCGAAGCGGTCCACAATATTCTTAAAGCGCTCCGGCACATTACAGCCGGACAGTTTTACGGCATTCTTCACCTGCACGCCACGGGTGATGGGCATGATGCCGGGAACGATGGGCACGGTAATCCCCGCTTCCCGCACACGGTACATAAAGTTGAAGAAGATGTTGTTGTCGAAGAACATCTGGGTCGTCAGGTATTCGCAACCGGCATCCACCTTCTGTTTTAATCCCTGAATATCCGCATTTTTGTTAGCAGAATCGGGATGAACTTCCGGGTAGCAGGCTCCACCCACGCAGAAATCTCCGTTCTCTTTGATAAAACGCACCAGATCGGAGGCGTGCGTAAAATCCGTAAATACTTCTCCGTCGAAATCCTTCGGAATATCTCCTCTCAGAGCCAGAATATTCTCGATTCCCGCTGCCTGCATTTCTGTAAGAGCTGCACTGATGCTGCTCCTGTCAGCACAGACACAGGTCAGATGTGCCACGGTAGGCACATTGTGCTGCTTCTGAATCTCTCCTGCCAAAGCGATGGTATGTCCCTTGGTGCTGCCACCGGCACCATAAGTCACGCTCATATAAGCAGGCTGCAATGCCGCGATCCCCAGTGCTGCTGCCTCCACATTTCCGAAATCCGTACTCTTCTTCGGAGGAAACACCTCAAAAGAGATCGTTGCTGTATCTTTATTCAAAATATCTCTGATCTTCATACAATTCTTCTCGCCTTTCCATCATCTACATACCTTCAGGCTACGTAATTACCCTTTATTTTCCCGCAAAAAGATCGGCAGGAAATCCTGTTTTTCCTCTTCTGCGGTCTCACTTTCCGCAATGACATTCCGGATATTCTGCATCCGTTTATCCAGCGCCGCACTCTGCTGTGCACAGTCATACAGCTCATCTTTTAAAAACTTTGCCTGACTTTCCGGAATGTTTTTCTTATACTGCAGCTTGTGCTCCAGACTCGCCCAGAAGTCCATGGCTATGGTGCGGAACTGTACCTCCACATAGACCAGCTTCTTCGTATTCTGTAAAAAGATCGGCACCTGCACGATCAAATGAAGGCTGCGGTAACCGCTCTCCTTGGGATTCTTTATATAATCCTTGCGCTCGATCAGGGTGATATCATCCTGTCGTAAAAAGCTCTCCGCCAGCTCATATATATCATCCGGAAAAGAGCAGATGACCCGGACACCGGCGATGTCACGGATATTCTCCTCAATGCCTTCCAGCGTCATGGGAATATTTTTCCGGCGGATCTTCCTAATGATGCTATCGTAGGACTTCACTCTGGTCTTGATGCCCTCGATGGGATTACGGTCATATTCCAGGGAATATTCCTGATTCAATACCTTGAATTTCGTCTCCACCTCCATGATGGCACACTGATAATAAGACATCAGCTCGTCCATGGGGCGCTTATTTTTCTCGATCAGATCCAGAAACTGGTCTGAGAGTAAATGCTGCTTAAAAAATTTACCTCTGATGGTATCCATTTTTTATTCCTTCTCTAAAGTACTGCATTACATAATGATTCTATTATATACACTCAATCGCATCACTGCAATAAAGTTAAAAGAAAGAATTTGAGAAAAAAACAGGAACAGCAGCGATCTGCCATTCCTGTATCACTTTTGCTGTATCACTTTTGCTTTATCCATTCTCACAATCAGCTATGATTTTCCTTACTTCCTCAATGCTTTTCTCTGTGACCGCCGCAATCTGCTCCGGTTGCATTCCGTTTTTATGCATCCTGGCTATCATTGTTGCTTCTGCTCTCGCTTCACCGATTGCAATTCCCTTTTCTTCGATTCCTTCACTCAAATTACACATTGTACTCACATCCCTTCGCAAATTCTCTTCCAGCTCAATATCGTACTCTGTTTCCATGATCGACATTTTCTCATCTACTGTCAGTTCCTGCGACAGTAGTGCTCCCAGAAGACGGTGCAATTCATATCTCTCATCCTGTTCCGGAAGTTCTTTTGCAATCCCAATCATTATAATATTGATCAGATCGATTTTTCCCTTCCATTCATGGTTCCCGATTACAGCATCATTTACAAAATGAATATGGTTCATACTGTTCTGTTCCATATTCATACATATCCAAATGGAATAAACTCGTTTAATATCATCATAACCGGATTTAACAAAATCCCGCTCCTTTTGGGATGATATCAGGCGACTCGCATAAAATATCGCACGATTTAAAATCTCATAACTCGTCGATTCATCTTTCTGTGCTTCCACATTTATGATGATTTGTGTCAATCCGGCATCCTTGCTATCTTCAGATGGTAACCGGACATAAAAAATAATGTCAAATCTTATCAGTCCCTCGTTTATTTCCGCGTTTTCCGTATTCAGACCGATAATCTGCTGTCCCTGTTGTTCGTGATTGGTCATCCCCGGTTCTATCGGCACCTTGCTGATATAAGGTGTTCCTTCTATATAGGGGATCACCTCCCTGGGATTCATCCCCTTGAATTCATCTACTGTTCTGGTCAGTATATGAGCCAGTATAATTTTATGCCCCAGCAGATTTTTGACTTTCACATCATATTGTGCCTTTTGATTTGTCGCTATTACAGCTCTTTTCAGTGTATTATGCATAAGGTCTTATCCTTTATATAAGACCTTCTCCGAAATTCTCTCCCGAAATATATTATAGCTTACAACATTTACTGCTACAACCACATTTTCAGGCAAATAACAAAAACAGCCTCGCCGCGTCGAATTGCGGTGGGGCTGTCTGTCATATGCTTAGATGGTAGATGCGATGATCTGCATCTTGCCCTGTAACTCTACCTTGCCATAGCCATCGGGGAGGATCAGGTGATCGCCCTTTTTTAAATGGGTACCATTCAGGGTGCCTTCGCCTTCTACCACACTCATAAGGACAAAGGGCTTATCCTGCCAGGTCTCTACACGATGCTCCACATCAATACGGTATACGGTGTAGTAAGGGCACTGGATCAGCTGCTGAATGGCATCATCCTTCTTCTCGGTATGCACCACACTGTTGTCCGCGGATTTTGCGGGAACCGTGATGACATCGATGCTCTGTGCGATGTGCAGCTGTCTGGGCTTGCCGTTGCTCAGTCTGTCATAATCGTACACACGATAAGTAATATCGCTGCTCTGCTGGGTCTCTAACAGAAGAGTTCCCCCTTTAATGGCATGTACTGTGCCGGGATCGATCTGGATGAAATCTCCGGGCTTAATGGGAATCTCACGGATGAATTCTTTCCATCTGCCCTCATGGATCATTTTCTCCAGCTCTTCCTTCGTCTTCGCATTATGTCCGGCTACCAGCGTAGCATTCTCCTTGCAATCCAGGATGAACCAGCACTCGGTTTTGCCCAGGGATCCGTTCTCATGTACCTTCGCATATGCATCATCCGGATGTACCTGGATGCTGAGGTCGTCCTTCGCATCAATGATCTTGATGAGCAGCGGAAAACGGTCCATTCCCGTATCACCAAACAGCTCAGGATGCTTCTCCCACAGTTCGGACAGCTTCATTCCCTTATATGCGCCACTTGCCACGGTGCCGTCTCCGTTAGGATGAGCGCTGATTCCCCAGCACTCACCGATGTCGTCACCCTCGATGGAATAACCAAACTCCCTGTTTAACCGGGTGCCGCCCCAGATGTTATGGGTGCATACCGGATTTAAAAAAATAATATCTTTATTCATGTTTCCTGTTCCTGCTTTCTTGGAATCTGTTCCCGATACATTTTTATATATACTAATAACTCAACGTTTCGGTGCTGTCAATCATTTCGCTTCCTGTTTTAAAAATGCTTCATTTTTGCGAATGAGTTCACATCTCTGTGCCACACAGACCGAAACCGCTTCCTCCGCCGCTTCCGGGCTCTAACATCTCTTCATAACCTCCATGCACATCCTTCCGTTATGGTAAGGGCACTTCCAGGGCTCCACGATAGGACGTCCGGGATAGGGATTTCCTTCCGGATCCACTTCCCAGAACCATTCGGAACCGGGTCTCTTATCGATCACATGATCTCTGATAAATGCCCATTCCTTCTCAGCGGCTTCCAGATACTCTGTCTTCTCCGGCTCTTTTTCATACCCATTCAAAAATCCGATCACAGTCTCTGCCTGTACCCACCAGATTCTGTGTACATTCACGACACCTCTGTCACATTCGTTTGCCAGAGAGTGTCCGTCAAATGCGACCTTATAGATCTGCGCGGTCAGGTCTTTGGTGATGGCATACATCTTCTGGGTCAATTCCGGATCATCCAGCACCTTACAGCCTCTGTCGATCAGCCATGCAGTCTCGATATCATGACCGTAGGAATGCAGATCCAGAATACTGTTATAATGCTTGTCAAAAAACACTTCCTGTCTGTGGAGCTTCGGATCATAAACCTTCTCAGCGAAGACATTCATGATCCACAGAAGGCGCCTGCGCACCTTTTCATCGCCGGATACCCGGTACAATTCTGTATAAGCTTCAAAGACATGGAGCAGGGTGTTCATGGTCTTGTCTGCCAGGACACCTTTATATCTTTGCAACACTTTCTTTTAAGACCATATGACCTTCCACAATATGAATACCCGGTTTATAGTTTTCATCACTTATTTTACCGATCATATTATGAATAGCTCTTCTCGCCATCTCTCCCATATCTACTTCATACGTCGTGATACGGATGTCACTGAGCCCCGGATACAGGTAGTTATCAAAGCCGACCACTGAGATGTCCTCCGGTACACGATATCCGTTATCTTTCAGTTTCTTGATCAAAAGGCTTGCGGTCAGATCACAGTTACATACGAACGCTGTGGGCATATCCTTGGGAATCTGCAGCATATTCACGGTATCGATCTCGCCGGTCTCAATGTGACGGTCATCCAGCACCCATTCCTTCTTCTGTTCCAGTCCCAGCTCTAAAAGAGCCTTTTGATAACCGAAATATCGGTCCGTAATGCTCTCGGTGGCAAGCAGGGTTCCTACGTAAGCAATCTTACGGTGTCCCATCCGGTACAGATAATAGGTCAGTTCATAGGTTCCGTAGTAGCTGTTGGAGATCACGGAATCACTGGCTTCTCTGCCGTTATAATAATCCAGATAGATCACCGGTATCCCGGCTTCCGTATTCAGATGCTGCAGGTAAGCATCCATCATTTTACCGATGACGATAATACCGTCCACCTTGTTCTCCTGCACCAGCTTCGGCATCTTGCTGCTCTCTTCCTCCGCCTTTCCGATGACTTCCAGCATGGTAAAGCATTCCTTTGCCGTGGCTCTGGTGGCTACCGCCTGGTACATCTGCCAGTAAAAGGATTCATATTTAACGAGGAATCTCTCAGAGATCAGAATGCCGATATTGTAGCTCTTCCGGTTCTGACTTTTTCTTGCCGCTGACGGCTGCTGATAACCCAGTTCTTCCGCAATGCTACGGATTTTTTCCCTTACTTCTTCACTGACGCCTTTTTGTCCGGACAGTGCCTTAGACACTGTTACCGTGCTGACACCGACCATTTCTGCAATATCTGCTAATTTTACTGCTTTTGCCATGTCTCTATACCTCTACCAAATGAATAAGCTTGCTGCGGTAGTCTCCCCACAGAGGTGCCACCAATAATCCTGCCTGCATCAGCACATCACCGTCTAATACTTCTCCGGTCTCCTCGATACGGTAGCGGCTTTCCGGTGACAATCCTTTCAGGCGCACTCTTCTGCTGTGGAAATTCGGTCTTGATAATACCTGTACATAAGTTATCAGCGCTTCCTTTTTATCCTTGGATGCTACCATATAACAGTCGTAGCTGCCGTTTTCTAAATATGACGCGATCCGCCAGTAATCCCCTCTACGGATCAGATCGTTGTATTTGTGATACATAGCGGTCTGTGCGGGGATCTGCTGCCTGTCCTCCTCAGGAATCTTCGTGATATCAAGCTCGTAGCCGAAGCTACCCGCCAATGCCACATGACCCCTGGTCTCAAAAGGTGTCACTCTTCCCAAGGCGTGGTTGGGGCAATCCGATACATGGGCTCCCATAGTGGATAACGGATATAGCAACATCGTGCCTTCCTGAATCTTCAACCGTTCAATGGCATCCGTATCATCCGAGCACCAGATCTGCGGACTATAATACAGCATGCCCGGATCGAATCTTGCTCCACCACCGGAACAATTCTCTAAGAGCAGATGAGGAAATTCCGCAAGCAGTCTCTCCTGCAGTTCGTATACCCCCAACATATATCTGTGGTACAACTCTCCCTGACGATCCGCAGGCAGTTCCACGCTGCCCAGATCCGACAGCTGCCTGTTCATATCCCATTTTACATATTCAATATTGGCACTATGCAAAACTGCCGCCACGCTTTCAAAGGCATGATCTCTGACTTCCTTGCGGGACAGATCCAGCACATATTGATTCCGGCACAGGCTTCCCGCACGTCCCGGAATAGCGATTGCCCAGTCGGGATGTTCTCTGTACAGCTCCGAATCCGGCGAGATCATCTCCGGTTCGAACCAGATACCGAACTTAAGTCCCATGGCATTTACCTGATCCGCCAGAAGTTTCAGACCTCCCGGCAGCTTTTTCTCATTGACCTTCCAGTCGCCCAGACTCGTACTGTCATCATTACGGTGTCCAAACCACCCATCATCCATGACCAGCATTTCAATCCCAAGCATTGATGCCTGCTTTGCAATCTTTAATAATTTATCGGTATTAAAATCAAAATACGTAGCTTCCCAGTTGTTGATCAGAATCGGGCGCTTTTTATCCCGGTATTCTCCACGGATCAGATGCTCGCGGTACATATCATGATAATGATGTGTCATACCGCTAAGCCCCTCTGAAGAATAAGTCATTACTACTTCGGGCGCAGCAAAGCTTTCTCCCTGCTCCAGCTTCCATACAAAATTCTCCGGATGGATCCCCATAGTCATACGGATGGAGTCGAACTGTGACAGCTCTGCCTGTGCCAGGAAATTACCGGAATATACAAAATGCATGCCATAGACTTCACCCGTATCCTGCGTCGCATTTTCCGACAGCAATGCAATAAACGGATGCTCCTGGTGGGAGGATTCTCCTCTGACAGACCCAACGCTCTGCTTACCATGCATCAGACTTCTCCTCTCCATCTGACGTTCTCTCCCCCAGGAACCATGCAAAGTAAGGATGTCATACTTTTCATCCGTGCAATCCAGATCCAGGCTGGCAGACATGACTTTCGTCAGATAAATCGGCTGTTCTGCTGTATTTTTAAGGATCACACTGCGGGTGATCACATCTTCTTTTTCAAATGTAGTGTATAACAGATCCGCAGCAAGGCCGATCACAGGATCCGCCAGATGCAGGATCAGGGTATCACAATCTTCTTCTCTTGGGAAAGTGGAAGGCAGTCCCGGCAGTGCGGGCTTCTGTTTTACGATCTCATGGGAGACATAATTTAGCTGCACTCCCACATGTCCTCCCGCGGTCCGGATGGAGACAGCACTCTCTCTGTAGTCTCCCAGCCCGTTCCCCGGATACTCCATGGGGAAGGAATCCAGGAATGGCACACGCTCTCTGTTGTTCTGTGACGGAACGAAGGGCGCCTCCCCGGTGCGCATCAGATATACCGGTGCCGGTGTTCCTTCGGTATACTGCAATTTTCCGCCGTAATATACGTGTCCCACAAAATTCTCCTGATCTACGATCGCCAGCAGATAGCTGGTGTGCTCCGTATCTAACCAGAAGGTTCTGTCCTGTTCTATGTATCTGATTGCCATAATTTACCTCTTTCTTTATAAAAATTAATAACCACTAGCCGTTTTCACAATATCAGTGCTTCCGGGCATTTCCGAATAACAAATCGCCCAAGGGTTCTGTCACAGACATAAAAAAGCAAATGGTGCTTCCTTTTCTGCCTTCAAAAACTGCATCAGCATCAGTCCGCAGCGCATGGAGACCCGTTCTTCCCGCAAGATCCGGAATGCTTCCTGCCTGTCTGCCAGGATCACCTGAATATCCTCAGTGTTCTCCATCTGCTGTCCCACCTGCTCCGTCACCGTACCGAAGATCATACTGCCGCTCTCGTCCGTCAGCCCCTGCGCCAGGAAAAAGCCTCTGCTAAATGCCGGTTCCCCGCCTTCATAAACCTTCAGTTTCCAACCGGTCTCCTCGATCATCTCCCGGCAGGCAGCCTCTGAAGCCGTCTCTCCCGGTTCGATCAATCCTGCAGGCAGTTCGTAGAGATAATCGTCCATGGGGTAACGGTACTGCCGCACCAGTACCAGATGTTGTCCATCTTCCGTTACCGCATAGACCGCCATGCCCTCGGGACTCATGCTGTGAGTCTTGTGTTTGATATTGTCCTCATCA
>OIZP01001261.1_pt1 | contig 13346 bp, 9 predicted proteins | sample 1588531 | NCBI WGS metagenome assembly OIZP01 (sample SAMN03283283) | human gut metagenome | biome: human-associated habitat; material: feces | host: Homo sapiens | place: Peru | collected 2012 | reverse complement strand
GCAGGTCGGTGTAGCCGCCCTTCAGGATGTTCTTTGCCATGGGCTTGCCCATGATGCCCAGACCGATCAGACCGATTTTCATTGTCAAATACCTCCGTATATCCTCCGTGTTTCATTGCACGGGCCGCAGCCGTTCTGCACGGCCCGTACCAGCTGCTTTAATCATAATCAAACACATTATTTCAATCAATGGCCGAACCGCACAAACAAAGCGGCCGAAAACCGTCAGAAACTACTTCTTTTCAAAATGTGAAATCCATGTTTCATTCTGCCCGGACCTTTCGTGTTTGAAACGCGCCCGCAGTTTGCTTGTACCGTTTTTTCGGTGTTCCGTCAATTTTTGACGTTTCAGAAGTTTCATTCCGTTTCAACGGTGAATCAAAGCCGGATTTTTGTCATAGTTCACAAAAAAGTTGTCCTTTTTTATTGCATTCTGCCAGTTGCATCTTGTATACTTCTGTTTTACACTGTGAGATAGAAAAGCCTCCCGCAAAGAGGCACCGTGCCAAACGAGAATAAGAGAAAAGGTGGTTCATTATGGAGAGACTGTCCATTCAGATCAAGGATAACGACAACGTTGTGGTTGCCGTGCACGACCTGCCCGCCGGCACCAAGCTGGAGAGCGGCGTTGTGACCCTGGAGAAGATTCCCCAGGCCCACAAGATCGCCCTGTGCGATATCCCCGCCGGTGGTGAGATCATCCGCTACGGTGTGGTACTGGGCTATGCCAAGAACGACATCAAGGCCGGCAGCTGGATCAACGAGCACATGCTCAACCTGCCGGAAAGCCCGGCTTTGACCGATATGCCCTGGGGTACCAACCTCAAGACCCCCGACGAGCTGCCCACCCCGCCGCGCACGACCTGGATGGGCTACCGCAACAAGGTGGGCCCTGCCGGCACCCGCAACCTGCTGGGCATCGTGACCACCGTGCAGTGTGCTGCCGGTGTGGTCAAGGTGGCTGTGGAGCGCATCAAAAAAGAGCTGCTGCCTAAGTACCCCAACGTGGACGGCGTTGTTGCCATCACCCACCCCTACGGCTGTGGTGTCGCCATCAATGCTCCCCTGGCCTACATTCCCATCCGTGCCATCACCAACGTGATCCGTCACCCCAACTTTGGCGGTGAGATCATGGTCGTCGGCCTGGGCTGCGAGAAGCTGACCTACGACCGCGTGCTGCCCCCGGAGGACATCACCCCGGAGAACTGCCTGACCCTGCAGGATTGGGAGGGCCACGATGCCATGATGCAGGCCATCCTGGACATGGCGGACAAGAAGCTGCAGAAGCTGAACCTGCGCCACCGCGAGGAGCTGCCCCTGAGCGAACTGCTGATCGGCATGCAGTGCGGCGGCTCCGACGCATTCTCCGGCATCACCGCCAACCCCAGCGCAGGCTACGCTGCCGATATGCTGGTCAAGGGCGGCGCTACCGTGATGTTCAGCGAGGTCACTGAGGTGCGTGACGGCGTGCCCATGCTGGCTGCCCGCTGCGTGAGCGCCGAGGTCCGCGATAAGCTGGCCGCCGAGATGAAGTGGTACGACGATTATCTGGCTGAGGGCGGCGTGGACCGCGATGCCAACCCCACTCCGGGCAACAAAAAGGGCGGCCTGGCCAACATTGTGGAAAAGGCCATGGGTTCCATTGCCAAGAGCGGCACCAGCCCCATCGTCGAGGTCCTGTCCCCGGCCGAAAAGCCCACCAAGCACGGCCTGATCTTTGCCGCCACCCCTGCTTCCGATATCGTCTGCGGCCCCTCTCAGGTGGCTTCCGGCATCGGCCTGCAGGTGTTCATGACCGGCCGCGGCACTCCCTACGGCCTGGATGTGGCCCCTGTCATCAAGGTGTGCAGCCGCAATGAGATGAAAGACCACTGGTTCGACCTGATCGACATTTCTGCCGGTCATGTGGCGACCGGTGAAGCCACCATCGCCGATGTGGGCACCGAGATCTTCAACCTGATCCTGGATGTTGCCAGCGGCACCAAGCAGCCGTACAGCGACCAGTATGGGTTCCACAACGATATGTGCATCTTCAACCCGGCACCCATTACCTGATTTTTCTGCAATTCCTGCGCCCCGGCGTTTCCCGCAAAACGGAAGCGCCGGGGCGCTTTTTTGCGCACTGCTGCCGAAACGCAAAAAAAAACCACCCTGCGGGAAGCATCGCTGCCCCCGCAGGGTGGTTTCATTGCATTTCAGATCGTTTCAGGAACGTTTCAGCCCAGCAGAGCCACGGCCACATCGTTGACGTTGGTACCGGTGGGGCCGGTCATCACCAGGCCGTCCACCGCTTTCAGGGCGTGGTAGGCATCGTTGTCGGCCAGGGTCAGGAACACGTCCATGCCCTGGGCAGCCAGTGTACTCTGGGTGCTGCCGTCCACATAGCCGCCTGCAGCATCGGTGGGGCCGTCGGTGCCATCGCTGCCAAAGGAGAACACGGCAGCCCGATCCAGCCCGGCAATGCCGGGGGCGGCAGCCAGTGCCAGCTCCTGATTGCGGCCGCCCAGGCCCTTGCCGGTCAGGTGGACCACGGTCTCGCCGCCGGCCAGGAATGCCAGCTTTTTGCCCTCGCCCGCATGGGTGCGCAGGATGCTTGCCAGGAAGCTGCCGGCCTCGCGTGCCTCGCAGCAGAGCTGGTCGGTCAGGACCACCGGCTCATAGCCCAGAATGCGGCACTCCGCAGCGGCGGCGGCGCACAGCTCGCGCACACTGCCGGTGATCTGGGTGGTCACGTTGTCCAGGGTCTTGGGGGTCTCCCTGCCCAGCAGAGCCCTGGCCTCAGCGCTCAGCTCCAGGTGATACTTCTCGGCAATGGCCTGTGCCTCGGCACAGGTGGAGGTATCGGGGTAAGCCGGGCCGCTGGCGATCATATCCAGCGGGTCGCCCAGAATATCGCTCAGCACGATGCTGAACACCTTGGCCGGGGCACACAGCTGGGCAAACCGGCCGCCCTTGACGGCGGACAGGCGCTTGCGGATGGTGTTCATCTCCACGATGTCGGCTCCGCAGGCCAGCAGCTGGCGGGTAATGTCCTGCAGCTCCTCGCCGGAGACCAGCGGCTTTTCAAACAGAGCGCTTCCGCCGCCCGAAAGCAGGAACAGCACGGTGTCGTTCTCGGTCAGGCCCTGCACCAGATCCAGCGCTTTCTGGGTTCCGGCAAAGCTGCCGTTGTCGGGCACGGGATGGCCGCCCTCGCAGCAGACCACACCGGGGATCTCCCCCTTGACATGATCGTACTTGGTCACGACCACGCCGCCGTCCACATGGCCCAGCGTCCGGACCGCTGCGGCAGCCATCTGCCATGCAGCCTTACCGGCAGCCACCAGCAGCGTGCGGCCGCTGCCCGGCACAAAGTTCTGAAGCGCACGCTGCACAGCCTCGTCCGGCAGAACGGCTTTCAGGCTGGAGGCAATGATCTGGTCGGCATCCTTTCGCAGTGTCTGATTCATAATGCAGCTCCTTTTTTCTTACAGCAGACCGGCTTCGGTCATGGTTTTTACAAAGCCCTGCTTTGCGGGGCCTTCCGGGGTGGGCAGGGTGGGCAGATACGGCACGCCCACATCGCGGCCGCGCAGGGTGGCCATGTCCTTGGCTGCCACCGGGAAGCTGGCCGCATCCATCGACAGACGCACCGGGTTCAGCTTGAACTGGGCTTCCAGGCTGCCCTCGCGGTCCCCGGCGACGTACTTGTTGTACACGTCGGTGATCAGCTCCGGCATGAAGTTGGCTGCCGTACACACGCCGCCCACGGCACCGTGGCACAGGCTGGCGTACAGCAGCGTATCCTTGCCGCCGAACACCTTGAAGTTCACGTCGCGGGTGCGGCGGATGAACTCCGAGGTCAGGGTGATGTCGCCGCTGGTGTCTTTCATGCCAACGATGTTGGGCACGTTGTGGGCCAGCTCGTCCACCATCTGGGCCGTCAGGGTGTAGCCCACACGCCCAGGATTGTTATACAGCAGCACCGGCGTATTGGGGACGCTCTCTGCAATGGTCTTGAAATGGTTGTACAGTTCCGTGTAGGTCGGCTTCAGGAACATGGGCTGCAGGATGCTCACCGCAGCAGCACCGTTCTTTTCGGCCATCTGGGCCAGGCGGCAGCACTTTTTGGTGCTGATGGCGCCGATGCCGAAGTACACCGGCACCCGGCCCGCTGCCTGATCCACCATGATCTTCAGGCCGCGCTCCATCTCGTCCTCCTCGATCATGTAGAACTCACCGTTGGAGCCAAACGCCAGTACGCCGCTCACGCCGCCGTTGATGACGTATTCCACCTGCGCGCGCTGCTTGGCTTCGTCGATCTTCTCGTTCTCGTCCACGATGGTCAGGATGGGCACGACCACACCTTTGATAAATTCTGTGTTCATTGTCTTATTTCCTTTCAGTCCGCTTTTCTTCATTTATTCATTGCCTGCATCCGTAAAACGGAACAGGTTCAATCCGATCTCCGGCGAGTATTCCCGCTCTACCACGCCCTCCAGGCTCTGGAGGATGAATTCACCGGTCAGGCTGATCACCGCGCGGCTCAGGTGGCCGCCGTGGCATTCATTGTTTACCGGGTTGCCCACCGTGGCGTGCAGGTGCAGGTACACCTCGCCGTCCTTGGTGGAGATATTCCCCACACAGGATGCCATTTCCAGCGTTCCGGTGTAACGGGCCGATTCAAACAGGAATTTATCGTGGTTGAACGCGCCCAGGGTCACATCATTCACGGCACCCAGGCCGTTGATGGAACCCAGGCGGATCTGTTCCTGCCTGCACAGGGCCGTCAGGCTCTCCACCACTTCTTCCCCGCGGTCCAGCCGCACCACATAGGAGGGACCAAATTTCCGATAGTCCATCTTGTTGTCCTCCCCGGCTCAGACGATCTCCAGCCGCATCTTGCGCTGCGGCGGAGGGAATGCCCCGTTCAGGGCTGCCAGATCTTCCGCCGTCAGATGCAGGTCGGCCGCCGCGGCGTTTTCCGCTGCATGGCGGGCGCTGCCCGTGCGGGGGATGGGCAGGACACCGGGCTGTGCCAGCAGGAACGCCAGCATCACCTGGGGCACCGTGGCCCCGTGCTCCTGCGCAATGCGGGTGAGCACCGGGTGGTGCATCAGGCCGCGCCGCAGCTGTCCGGCCTGTGCCAGCGGGCAGTAAGCCATGACCGGGATGTTCTTTTCCCGCATCAGGGGCAGCAGATCGTACTCGATGCCGCGGCTGCTCACATTGTAAAGCACCTGGTTGGCTGCGCAGTTGGTGCCCTGCTTGACGCGGAACAGCTCCCGCATATCAGAAGTGTCCAGGTTGGAAACGCCCCAGGCGCGGATCAGGCCGTCCTCTTTCAGTTCTTCCATGCACTCCACGGTCTCGGCCAGCGGCACACTGCCCCGCCAGTGCAGCAGGTACAGGTCCAAATAATCGGTTTTCATCCGCATCAGCGAGTCCTCGCAGCTGACCCGGATATCGCCCCGGCCTGCATTGAACGGATACACCTTGCTGACCACGAACAGCTTGCTGCGGTCCATGCCCTGGATGGCCTCGCCCACCAGCTCCTCAGCGGCACCGTCGCCATACATTTCGGCGGTGTCGATCAGATTCATACCGGCTTCCACACCGGCGCGCAGAGCATCGGCTTCCTGCCGGAAACGGTCCGGATGTTCGCCCAGGTACCAGGTGCCCTGGCCGACCGGCCCGACGCTGAGCCCGGCTTCGGTTTGAAACAACATCTGATTCATCCTCCTTGTGTGGATTTTTCTGGACTTATTGTAACACACAGGCCCTGTTTGGGCAAATTTCATCATTCCTCTAAGCGCAATCTTTTGAACGCATAATTTCATCTTTTGCAATCACTTTTTTCTGATCGTGTTCGTTTTTGCTTGATGCACAAAAAGTCAGCCCTTAATTTGGCGATATTTCACTTGCCTAAAACCCTGCTTCCAAGTATACTTAATCTGTCGAAAAGGCATCCTGCGGCAGCTGCTGCGGGATTGGAAATTAGAAACAGAGTTACGGAGGTACCAATTATGAAAATCGGTCTGATCGGTCTGGGTATCATGGGCAAGCCCATGGCAAAGAACATCCTGAAGGGCGGCTACACCGACCTGCTGGTGAGCGACCTGAACAAGGCAGCAGTGGACGAAGTGGTTGCCGCAGGCGCAAAGGCAGCCAGCAACCAGGAGATCGGTGAGCAGTGCGACGTGGTCATGACCATGCTGCCCAACTCCCCCCACGTCAAGAGCGTCATGCTGACCGCAGGCACCGGCGTTGCAAACTTTATGCATGCCGGCCAGGTGTTCATCGACATGAGCTCCATCAACCCGGTCGCTTCCAAGGAGATCGCAGCTGCCCTGGCAGAAAAGGGCGTTGAGATGCTGGACGCTCCTGTTTCCGGCGGCGAGCCCAAGGCCATTGACGGCTCCCTGAGCTTCATGGTCGGCGGCAAGCAGGAAGTGTTCGACACCTACAAGCCCCTGCTGGAGACCATGGGTGCTTCCGTTGTGCGCTGCGGCGATGTGGGCGCAGGCAACACCACCAAGCTGGCAAACCAGATCATCGTTGCCTGCAACATCCAGGCTCTGGCCGAGGCTCTGACCCTGGCTCAGAAGGCAGGCGTTGATCCGGAGCTGGTGTTCCAGGCCATCAAGGGCGGTCTGGCAGGCTCCACTGTCATGAACGCAAAGGCTCCGATGATGATCGAGGGCAACGATAAGCCCGGCTTCAAGATCGACCTGCACATCAAGGATCTGAACAATGCTCTGGACTGCGCACACACCGTGGGCGCTCCGGTCCCCATGACCGCTGAGGTCCAGGAAGTGCTGCAGTGGCTGCACAACAATGGCAAGGGCCAGGCGGACCACAGCGCCATTGCTCAGTACTACGAGAAGCTGACCGGCATCCAGATCGGCCGCTGATCCGAAAGGCCTTTCCTTTTTCATGAAATTCTGCTATCATAAATCCTGAAGGGTTTATGGCAGCAAAGTCAACGGCGGCTCGCTGCAAGGCGGGCCGCCGTTTTTGTTGGTTTTATGATGCAGGAGGAAACGCCGCATGGCAAAAGTAGCAGTTCTGGTCCCCAATCAGGAGTTGTTGTCCATTGCACAGCCCCTGATCGGAGAATTCCCATCCATGTCACTGATCATTGAATATTCGCACACCAGCCAGTTTGTGGCCCGCGCCAAGGAACTGCAGCGTCAGGGGTACGACCTGCTGGTGGCCCGCGGCGTGCAGGCCACCCTGGCCAAGCGCAGCGTCCAGATGCCGCTGGTAGAGATCCACGTCACCCAGCAGGAGATGGCTACCGTGGTCATGGAGCTCAAGCAGGAGCTGCATGTGGAGCGGCCCAAGATCGCGCTGATCGGTATGGCGAACATGTTCAGCGATACTTCCCAGTTCAACGACCTGTTCCAGGTGGACCTGACCCTTTATATGGTGGAGCAGAACAACGAGCTGGCCGGTGCGGTGGAGCAGTGCATCGCCGACGGCTGCGGCGGCGTGATCGGCGGCGACATCGTGTGTGAGGTGGCCGCCCGCGAAAACCTGCCCTACAAGTTTATCCCCTCCGGGCAGGAGAGCCTGCGCAATGCGCTGGAGGTGGCCTCCCAGATGGCTTACGCCATCGACCTGGAAAAACGGAACAGTGCCGAGATCAACACCCTGCTCAACTACACGTTCAGCGGCATCATCCAGGTGGACCAGGAGGGCATCATCCGCCGCGTGAACCGCATCAGCTACAACCTGCTGGAACGCGCCTCCACCGACCTGCTGGGCCAGGAGATCAGTACGGTGCTGCCCAACCTGAACCGGAGTGTGCTGGAGGATGCGCTGCGCCACGGCAAGGAGTCCTACGCGTTCCTGCTGGATATCAGCCACAAGGCCGTTGTGGTCAACGTTGCTCCCATCCTGGTGGAGGGAAAGATCGAGGGCGCGGTGCTGACATTCCAGGAGGGCCAGCGCCTGATCGAGATGGACAGCGAGATGCGCCGGGAGCTGTACCAGCGCGGCTTTGTGGCGCGGTACAGCTTTGAGAATCTGATCAGCGAAGACCCGGAGACCCGCAGCATGATCGAGCTGGCCAAGCGGATCAGCAAATTTTCGGCCCCGGTGCTGCTGACCGGTGAGACCGGCAGCGGCAAGAACATTCTGGCCTCCTGCATCCACAACGAGAGCCTGCTGCGCAAAAACGCGTTCGTCACCATCGACTGCAGCGCCTGGCTGCCCGAAACGCTGGACAATATGCTGTTTGGCAACTACACCCTGCGCAAGGACTCCACGGTGGACAGCTACGCCGAGATGGCGCAGGACGGCACGCTGTACCTGAGCCATGTGGAGCAGCTGCCGCTGGAAACGCAGTACAAACTGCTCTGCCTGATCCGGGGACGCTTTCTCCACAACGGTCCCTCCCGCCCGGTGGCGGCCAATGTCCGCGTGATCGCATCCAGTGCGGTCAACCTGATCTCCCGCGTGGAAAAGGGTGAGTTCCGCAGCGACCTGTATTACGCACTGAGCGTCCTGAGCCTGGAGATCCTGCCGCTGCGCCGCCACCGGGGCGATATCCTGGGCTGGACGGATCTTTACCTGGACGAATGGCAGGAAAAGTACAAGCGCTATGTCCACCTGACCCAGGGGGCCCGCCGCTATTTGCAGGACTACGAATGGCCCGGCAACCTGGACCAGCTCAACAGCGTCTGCGAGCGGCTGGTGCTGCTGACCCAGAAGCGGAACATCGACGAAGTGTTCCTGCGCCAGCAGCTGGAACAGGTGGCCCCCCGGATGCTGCCCGGCACCGAACAGATCGTGCTGTACAAGGATCAGAAAGCCGTGGAGATCGCCGCGCTGCTCAAAAAGCACCACGGCAACCGCCAGCAGGTGGCCGACGAGCTGGGGGTCAGCAAAACCACGCTCTGGCGCTACCTGAAAAAATACGACATCAAACCGGATTACAACTGCTGAACACACAAAACCGGGACTGCAGACCTGCAGCCCCGGTTTGTTGTTGTTACGTCTGTTCCAGCTCTTTTTCCACGATGCCGTCGGCGGCGTGGATCCATTTGCCGCTTTTCAGGCGGCCTACACACCACACGGCTTTGATGAGAAAATCCACCCGCAGTGCCAGAATGGCGGCCCAGGCAGGCCAGCCCAGCAGCAGGCCGCCCACACCGCCCAGCGGGATGGATACCACCCACATGAACAGGATGTCCGCTTTCATTAAAAAGCGGGTATCGCCGCCGCCCCGCAGCACGCCTTTGGTCATCACGCTCTGGATGCACTGGAAAAAGACGATGACCGCATAGGCCGCCATCATTTCCTCGGTCATGCGGATGGTCTCGGCATTCAGGGTATACATCGCAATGCTCAGCGGGCCGCAGGCCAGCATCATCAATGCCGCGATCACGCCGAACACGATGCTCATCACATAGAACGTATAGCCCTGCTGCATCGCTTTTTCGCGGCTTCCCTCGCCAATGGTGTGCCCCGTTACGATGCTGGACGCATTGGCGATGCCCTGGATGACCACCGTAAACAGGCGGTCGAGCACCTGGCAGATGGCGTTGGCCGAGACGACGGCCGCGCCCATGTGGCCCAGCACCACGCTGACGATGTTGCCGCCCAGCCCCAGCAGGCCATCGCTGACCAGCACCGGCAGGCCCAGGCGGAGGTAATTGGAAAAGAACTCCCGGCTGGGCATCCGGCGCAGGTGCTGAAGCCGCAGGCCCAAGCGGGTATCCCGGAACAGGATATACCCAAACGTCACCGCAAACTCGGCCAAACGGGCCAGCAGGGTGCCAATGGCGGCCCCGGCGATCTCCAGCCGGGGTGCGCCGAACTTGCCAAAGATAAAAACATAGTTGGCTCCCACGTTTACCACAAACGAGATGCAGCTGACCACAAGGCCCAGCTGCGCCTGCCCGACCGAACGCATGAGCTGCGCCGCCACCAGGCTGGTGCCGTGAATCACAAAGATGAACGCCGTGACCCGCAGATAGCGGGTTCCCTGCGTCACAACATGCTGCTCCGAGGTGTAGATGCGCATGATCTGCTCCGGGAAGCACCTGGTGACCACAGCGAACACCACGGCCAGCGCCAGGGCCATCCGCAGCGCCATATTAAAGGTCTGGCGCACCTTTCCCGTTTCCCTTGCGCCCCAGTATTGGGCTGCCAGCACGCTGCTTCCACCGATGATGCCCATATTCAGGATGGTGAACAGGTTATAGTACTGGTTTGCCAGGCTGGAAGCCGAGATCTGCACCTCGCCAAAGCGGCCCAGCATCACGGTGTCCAGCAGGTTTACGCCCATATTGATGGCCTGCTGCAGCGCTACCGGAAGCATAATACTGAGCACCCGACGGTAAAACTTCTTGTCCCGGACCAGGCGGAACGTCGGCTTTTCCCCCGCCATCAGCGCTTGCCCAGCTCTTTTTCCGCCGCCCACATCAGGCCTTTCATAAAGCCGGTGGGGTAGCAGAACGAACCGGGCATCCCGCCAAAGTTGTCCATGGGACGGAAGCCGTGGTCAATGGAGATGACCGCATTGCAGTTGCAGGCCACCAGCTGTTTCATGATGGCGTACATATCGGCATAACCGTCCTCGGCCAGCACTTCTTCAAACACCGGCAGCTGGGCATCCACATTGCGGAAATGGACACAGAGCAGGCGGTCCTCATCGCACAGCTCCTTGATATCGGCAAACAGGTCGCCAAAATCGCTGCCCGCTTCCAGCCAGCAGCCGACACAGAGCTTGACACCCAGGGCCTTGCTGCCCTTGGCGGCCCGGAACGCCTTGCGGTAGCACTCCATGTTGTAGATCAGGCTGGGGATGCCCGCCATGCAGGCCAGCGGCGGGTCGTTGGGGTGCAGCGCCAGCCGCACGCCGGTCTCCTCCGCCACCGGGATGACACGATCCATGAAATAGGTGAAATTATCCCAGATCTCCTGCTCGGTGTAGGCGCGGTCCTCGGCATTGGGGCGGGCCAGAATTTCATTCTGGTCACAGTACATGGCCACACCGCCGCGGGTGTGCCGACCCACTTGCCAGGCCGTGCGCAGGATGCCGTTGGGCTGCCAGGCAATGGAGGTAAAGGGGATCCGCTCCTCGCCAAACACCCGCAGCATGTGGATGAATTTTTCGATCTCCCGGTCGCGGTCCGGCAGGCCAAGGTGGATGCTCTTGTTCTTCTGCAGCTCCATACAGGCTGCATCAGAGATGGTCATGCCGAACTTTGCCAGCTTTTCTTTCTGGGCGCGGAGCACCTCCACGCGGATCTCCTCCGGCTTGAGCATCAGGCTGACGTTTTCCACGCCCATCTGGCGGATAAAGGCCAGGGCTTCTTCGCTTTCGGACGTGCGGACCGGGATCTGTGGACGCATAGACATACGCTGAAACCTCCTGCAATTGTGATCTGATTTCAAACACAGAAAAAACCCTTGACAGCCGTGATCTGCCAAGGGATTTTCCTGAAGGTTTGTGGTGAACGATTTAGGAGAAATTGGAGAAGCTCAATGAATGGGTAAAGCAATGTGACTCACGGCTGGAATTCGATTATTCCGGGCGAAGAACCGCCATTTTTGTTGACCGGTATCTTTGCTTCCGTTGCTCTTATGATACTCCGGTTTTCTTGTTCCGGCAATTGACAAACTGCCTGAAACTCCGGCCCGGAAACCGGCAGAGTCGTCAAGATTGCAATTTTTGCATTGTTTTTGACGCAACCCATTGAAACGCGTTGAAATGCGCTTGATGCGTTCCTCTGCCGCAGAGCAGCACCACGGCACCGCCCGCAAGGCTCCACACCAGCGCCGGTTTGCTCCGGACCAGAGCGATCTGCGCCCGGGGCGGCCTCTTTTTTAGCCAAAGCAGCCCATCAGGCCCACAGCGGGATCAGCGGGGCAGATGCCACGTATTTTTTACAGATCACTCGTGTCGATGATGGCACCGGTATCGGCGCTGGACACCATGGCTGCGTACTTTGCCAGCGCAGGCAGGCGGGGCTTGCGCAGCGGGGTCCAGCCCTGCTTACGGCGGGCAAACTCCTCATCCGACACATCAATGGTCAGCGTGCGGTTCGTGATGTCGATGTGGATCACATCGCCGTCCTGCACAAAGGCGATGGGGCCGCCGCTGGCTGCCTCCGGCGAAACGTGGCCGATGCAGGGGCCGTGGGTCGCACCGGAAAAGCGGCCGTCCGTAACCAGCGCCACCTCCTCGTCCATGCCGCGGCCCATGATAAGCGCCGTGGTGGAAAGCATCTCCCGCATCCCAGGGCCACCCTTGGGGCCCTCGTACCGGATCACGATCACGGTCCCCTTTTCGATCTCGCCCGCGCTCAGGGCCGCGTCCGTTTCTTCCATGGAGTCGAATACCCGCGCCCTGCCGGTAAAGTGATACATGCTCTCTTTCACGCCGCTCTGCTTGACCACCGCGCCGCGCGGGGCCAGATTGCCGTGCAATACCGCAATGCCGCCCTCCGGTTTCTGGGGGGCTTCCAGCGTTTTGAGCACATCGCTGTGCTGCACCGTGATGGGAGCCAGCAGCTCGTCCAGCTTTTTTCCCGCCACGGTCAGCGAATCGGTGTACAGGTCCTGCCGGATGGTCTTGAGCACGGCCGGGATGCCGCCCGCTGCATCCAGCGAAACGATGGGATACTTGCCGCTGGGCTGCAAATTGCAGATAAACGGCACCTTACGGCTGATGCGGTCAAAATCGTCCAGCGTCAGCTCTACCCCGGCCTCGTGGGCAATGGCCATCAGGTGAAGAACGAGGTTGGTGGACGAACCGGTGGCCATGGCCCCCGCAATGCCGTTGAGCATCGTCTCACGGGTCAGGATCTTGCGGGGAGTGATGCCGTGATGCAGCAGCTCCATCACGGCACGGCCGCTGGCCTTGGCGATTCGCTTGCGCTTGTTGGAAACGGCCGGGGCCGTGCCCGCACCGGGCAGAGCCATACCCAGCACCTCGGTCAGCATACACATGGAGTTGGCTGTGCCCAGGTGGGCGCAGGAACCCACGGTGGGCAGGGCATCCTTTTCGGCCTGCTTCATCTGCTCCACCGTCACAGCCCCCGTTTCCACGCGGCCCGGATACTCCCGCAGCTCGCTGGAACAGAACAGAGGGTTGCCGCCCACATTGCCGGGCAGCATAGGGCCGCCGGGCACCACCACGCAGGGGATGTCCAGCCGGGCGGCCGCCATCAGCATCCCGGGGATGATCTTATCGCAGCCCGGCAGCAGCACCATGGCATCAAAGTGATGGGCTTCCACCACCATCTCCACCGAGTCCGCAATCAGGTCGCGGCTTGCCAGCGGGTAGCGCATCCCCTCGTGGCCCTGGCACAGACCGTCGCAGATGGCAATGGTCTCGCTGCGGCGGGGCA
>OIZP01001258.1_pt1 | contig 13358 bp, 9 predicted proteins | sample 1588531 | NCBI WGS metagenome assembly OIZP01 (sample SAMN03283283) | human gut metagenome | biome: human-associated habitat; material: feces | host: Homo sapiens | place: Peru | collected 2012 | reverse complement strand
CCTGAAAAATCTTATTCTTATATGCTCCTGTCTCTCAAATTCTAAGAAAATCCATATTCAATATCCATTTCTTGCCTATCATTTTGTTGTGTTTCTTTACTAAAACTGCATTTTGGGGTACTTGTTTTTGGCATTTCTGCTTCATTTTTTCGCCATTTTCGAGGGGTTTAAATCGCAAAAAACGCCTCAAAAATAACTTTTCCGTTAAATAAAGTAATAAAAAGTAGTAGTATATAATAGTTTGCCAATCTTTGCCCGAATAACAAAAATACAGAACATTCCTAAAGTAGATAAATCTTATTGGATCATCTATGGCGAACCAATAATTATAGTTATAAGCTTCAACATCAAGTATTTACATAATATTCGTTTTTGAAAATAGATTTATCTGTTGACAGTTAAGATTTAACTTTTTAATGGACAAATAGTAAATATAGCGATGCTTATAAATCGAGACAAAGTTATTATATTGGTATTAAGAAATCTCTATAAAAAGTGTATATACTAATTTAAAAGTGTACCACTTTCTAATTAAAAAGTGTACCACTCCAAACCGCTTGCAAAGGTATGCTTAAATAATCAAACAACCAAATAAAATCCACAAAATCATCTGTTTTGCTCATTAAATTTCTTAGTTTCTTTTAATCTGTATGACTCCCCGTTCATGTTTACCAAGAAAGCATTGTGTGTGAGTCTGTCAACCAGAGCAGTCACCAACACCTTATCCTTTATGATTTCTCCCCATCGATCAAAGGCGAGGTTTGTCGTAATGATGGTAGACTTGGTGTCAGCCCTAAGCGAGAGGTGGTTGAAGAGTAACTCTCCTGCCTCCTTATCACATGAGACATACCCGAATTCGTCACAAACGACAAGGTCATACTTTTTAAAACGCCCCTCCAGCTGATGCAAAGTCTTTGCAGACTTGCATTCCTTGATTTGAGTAATGAGGTGTGGCACAGACGTGAAGAGCACGTGCATTCCCTCCATGCATGCCTTTATGGCCAAGGCTGTCGCTACATGTGTCTTTCCCGTACCGGGGTTTCCATAAAGGACGATATTTCTGTGCTCATGTATGAAGTCCAGCGTTTCCAACCTTGGCAACAAGTGCCTGATTCCCTCAGGCAACTCGTTCCTGTCCAGCTGCTCCAGATACTTGAGCTGTGAGAATCCTGCCGTCTTGATGCGTGCCTTCTGTCTCCCGACAAGCCTTCTCTCGTATTCGCCCTCCAAGAGGGTCTGGAGCGTCTGCTCCAGACTCCACCCTTGGTGGTCGGCTATCTTCTGTACGTCTGCCATCTGCGACGCGAGGTGTGTCAGTCCAAGTTCCTTGGCATACCATTGTAAATCACGATTCTGTTGTTGCATAACCACCTGTGTTTATAGTTCTTGTGTTCATTTCCAATATCGCCGATATACCTGCGAGCGAGTTGTTGGCATAAGTCTCTATCTCCTTTGATGACACTCCTATCTGCGGCTTGTCCATCTCCAGTTTCTTCTCTCCAAAGAGGAACAGGTCGAAGGCTTGTAGTGAAGGTCTCACCCCACAGCTGTGCATCAGGCAATGACTAGCCTCCAAGTCCTCTAGCGTTAGTCCTTTCTCCCTTGTCTTCTTCAACAGGAGTACGAAGTCAGATGGACAGTCTGCAAAGTAGTCGTTGAACATTTCCTGCAAGTCCTCGGAGGCCATGGACAAGGCCGTGGAACCAGCCACAGAGCCTGGTTTTCTTCCCGAATGTACAGAGATAATGCATAAGGTCCAGTTTCCATCCGTTTACGGGAGTCTTCTCATGCGTGGCAACAGTCTGCCTGTCATGGTAGACAACAATCTTGTTGCTGTAGATGAACACCGTAACCTTCTTGCCCACAAGGTTGTCGGGAACGGAGTAATGGACGCCTCGAACGACGATGGTGCCGTACTTGTCCACATGATATGATTGCTGCTCGAAGCTGCCAATCTCCCTCTTCAAGGGAAGCATGTGGCTGAGCTCTTCCTCCAACTTTTGTTCTGCACTTCCCTCGTAAGTATACAGGGGATAATTGAGTTCGGAGCACGTGCGTACAAGATGCTCCTGCGCATCCTCTATGGTATCAAACGAGTCAAACTCGCAGAACGCCTTCCTGCGAACGAACTCCACGCTACGTTCTACGTGTCCCTTCTCGTTGCCAGAGTGGGCGTTGCAGAACCGATGGGAAAAGCAATATGCCGACTCCATTCTTATCAATGCGTCCGTGGGATGCTTGCCGCCGACGAAGCTTGCCACGGCAACCCTCATGTTGTCATATACCATGCGGTGCGGAACTTTCCCCAGCATCTTGAAATACAGGCGATGTGATTCCATGTAAGCCTGCGTGTCCTGCTGTAGGAACAGGTATGCGGCACGGTGGTTGCTGTAGGCGAGCGTAAACACCGCCAGGTAAAGCTTCATGCGTCTTCCGCCTATCGTAAGGTACAGTTCACCCCAGTCGAACTCGCAGTCACGACCAGGAGGGTAACTCTGGCGTATGAAGCACTCTTGCAACTCGTCGGCGTTGCCCAGCGTCGTGCGGATATAGTTGCAGACTGACGGATAGCTGACCTTGTAGCCAAGGGATTTGAGTCTTGCATGAATGTCCGTCGCCTTCATGCAGAGTTTCTTGTCTCCACGGTCTCGCTTCTCCTGGTTGTCCCGCAGGCAAACGTCTATCATGCGACAAACGTCCTCGGTCAATGCCCGTTTTTCTCTGATGGCCGACTTGTATGACGGCTCGCTCTTGAGGTATGCTACCAAAGCCTCGTCACCACCAGACTTGGCGGATAGATACTCCATTACATACTTCTTGACCGTCTTGCGGCTCAGCCCCAGCTCTCGTGATACTGCGCGCATTGACAATGTGCGCTCATAAGCGCTAATAATGTCTTTTCTTTCTACCATACTAATCATTTTTGTTGCCTTCAAATTATTAATTTGAGTGCAAAGGTAATCAATACTTGGGAAAAGAAAGTTTCCTTCCCTCCCTTTCCGTTCGGCTACGCCTCTCTCCAAGGGAGGGAAGGCGGTGCCAAAACAGTCTCAACCTATGGTTAGGTGGTATACTTTTTAATTATTAGGGGTGGTACACTTTTAAGTTAGAATCTACAATAAAAAGCGTATTTTTCGGCTTATTTTTTCACTTACAAGCTTAAAACTGCGGATTTTTTTCACTATAACCCACTTTTTTGAGCACTAAAAAATAGTTTTTTTAGAGCGAAATCGGTTATTCGCAACTATTCTGAAATGTTTTGCCCGGCTTACAATGTAATATTCCGGTCATTTGGTCAAAGTCATTTTCGGTCATTTTCGTTTTCAATTTTCTTCCTTTCACGCCACCATCCACGGCCACAACGAGTTTTCCGCCAAAGCCTGTCCTTGCTTCGACGTGAAGAAGGAGTTGGCTCCCTATTTTGAGAGAGGAAGTGAGAAATAAAATAAAAGGCGTACGTCCTCAGCGGAAGCCTATTGTTGTTGTGTGCGATTAAGTTCGTGTTTGCCTCATTACTGAGACAGGACGTGACAGATAGGCTTGCCCTCGGTGCTTTGGCATCGAGGGCTTTTTTAATATTAACGTCATCTTAATCCTCTTCATCCCAAAGACTATGATGCCGTTTAGAGAATGCTTCTGTGTTTTCTGGGGTATAGTTATATAGTTTATCGCCATCTTCTACACCGCCACCGCTACCAGCCAGCAGGGAATCTATATTTACCATCTGCTTTTTGATGGATGGAGTTTTATATGCTTTTTTCATGTCAATTTCTTATTTGATGATTTTGCTTATTTAATGATGTACTTTTTGCCATTTCTGATACATATTCCCTTGAATGGACTGCTTACTCGCTGGCCGTTCAGATTGTAGATGATACTATTCTCTTGCAGATTCTTATCTTTGCAGGAAATACCCATCATACCTGTGGTTTCGGTAGAGTCAAATGAGAATCCTTTGGCAGATGCTATATGATCAGAAACCTTCAGGATGGCAATGCCTGGTTTTACAGTAAATCCAAATTTGCCTCCATCGTTGGAACCCCAATAAAAGCCAAGTCCCTTTTTGGTTGTTGCATCTGAATAGGTCATGCGATAATATTTGTATCCTGCATCCCAGCTGATGTTTTCTGAGGCCACCAGACAATTTCCTGCTGCTTTCTCCACTTCGGTGGAAAGAGGTGTAGCTGTGACTTCAGATGTAGTAGATTCGATGAGTACGCCTTCACCCTTGGAAATCTTACCGTCTATTCGTTCTGTTCTTTTCAGAATCTTTCCATTCTCTACTTCAAGAGTATAGACCTTGACTTCTTCACCATTAGTAGCTGTGATTTGGATGTCCTGCTTCAGGTTACTGTAGGTGGCATAGAATTTTCCATTGCTTATGGCAGGCAGATGGAGGACTGTCCCGGCTGGTTTACCTGCCACATATACCATCATCTTGAGTGCGCTGAGCGTATAGCTGCTTGCTTCATCCACACACCACAGTTTATAGCTTGGCAATGATGTAGGAATAGTAATGGTATTCATACCGGTTTCATCGTATGTCAAAAGTTCAGATATGATGCTTTTACTTCCCACATCGTTTGGTGAAATGGCTCTGGTAATAGTGGTAATCTGACCTTCTCCTGGAATATGGATGGTTTTCATTTCAGAAGGATACGTATTATTTACACCTATGCCGCATTGCAGGGTTGTTGATCCACCGTCGTTTTGTATTTCATAAGAGAAAGTTACCTTGTCGTCATCCACTCTCGGCGCTTTTACCCTGTCTTTTCCATAGTAGGCATTTTCTGTTTCGTATGCATCTGGAGTAGCATTGTTCCAGGCTTTAACGATGGAAAGTACAGGCTCGGCAGAGGTGTTCAGCGTAAACTGCTTGCCATCTACCAGTATATTTCCCTTATAATCAGTAATCCACAGATAGAAATTCTTTCCTGAAGGTGTCAGTTCTATCTTTCTTGAAATCGTGGAATGGGCTGGTACAGCAACATACAGTTTCTCATCTGCGTTTTCTGGTTTATTGGAAGTCATGCTGGAATATATGTCCAGATAACCAAGGTATTCCTGGTCACCTTCATTGGTTACAGTCACATCGAATGTACTCTTTACGCCACTTGTCAGATTACCTTCTGCTGAAACTTCCGATTTCAGTTGGGTTGGTACGATAGAAAGGGTTGTTTCCGTAGCTTCCACTACGTAAGGCTGCATTCCCTTATAGGCACATGGAAGCCAGGTATATCCATTGGTACTGTAAATGGCATAAATGGTGGTCTTTCCTATTGGAAATGCATAATCCACAGGTAACTCACTAACTTGCCAAATAGAGTAAGAACCATTAGAGCCAAGCGCTGCCAGATATAGTCTTGATGAAGAATTACCAATAGGCAGATAAGTACCATCAGCTTTTTTGATACCAAATTTCAGTCTAACGCCATAGAAATCATTCAGGGATTGGTTTGTAAAATCGTTGGTGATTTTTAAACTGAAAGTTTCTGATGCACTCGTGCGACTTGCCTTGGTAAGTTCTAATTTGCTGTTATTCTGATTGTAGGTCATTACGATGGAAGGAACATTTACCAGTGCATTATCTTTCTGGCCATTGTCTGGTGCAATGCCAATCAGCATACCGCATCCTACATTATAGCCGTCAGCAGCATTACTTGAGTTTTCTCCTTCCTGATAAGGATTGAGAATAGTCAGGTCAAAATATCCATTCTGCTGTCCGCTCCATCCCCAGTTGATATGATAGAGTCCATTGCCATCTGATCCATCGCATACAAACTCATGACCGCCTTCCTGGGAAGATGTTCCTGAATAAAGAATCGGTCGTCCGGCAGAGAGTTCATTGTCTATCAATTGCATCCATTCAGTTAACGTGAATGAGTAGCGGAAAACTTTCTGCATCAGGTCTGCATCGTAACCAAAATATTTAGCGAAAGGAGTAGGGGAAGCGAAAGAACCCGATACGCTTCCATAGCCCATCTGCAGGGCTGCACCGCAGTGATAGACCAATTTTGCTACGGCAGCGGCTTGTGTCTGGTTAAACTGTCCATTGGTATATTGGGGCAGAATGTTGCCCCAATCATACGTTCCTTCTGCTTTGCTGATAGCAGGAATTGTCGTCTCATATCCGTTCCATGATTTAGTATATCCAGGTATATCTTCTATGAGTTGCTTGGGATGCTGATAGTGAGCCATTACCTGTGTCATTGCAGTTGCCACGCATCCTGTAGCAGCATGGTTTGTGCCATCGTAAAGAGGGCACATATTATTGAATGGTGCAAACTGGCTCCACTCGATATCACCGAGTAGAGGGCTTACTGCAACATGAGAACTCTGACTGGAGCGATAACTGTTGATTTCAGCAAGATCCTGCTGGGCCTGTTTGTCACCTTGAGTTATCTTATCTGCTAATTTCTCATAGGCCTTCATGAAATTGACATAACTTTTGGGCAAGGAAGTTTCGTTGTAGGTTCCTTGGTCCGAATAGCCTATGATTTCCGGCAAACGGTCATCTCCTGAAACAATGGTAAATCCCTTATCTTTCCCATTGGTGAAAACATAATAGGCTGGAGTTTGATCAGCAGGAATTTCTCTGCTTACTGATTTTACTCGTGAGCCAACTTTTACGTTAGCTGATTTTGCCAACGTTACTTCAGAATGATCTTTGATGATGCCATGTTCTGTAGCATGTCTTTCTGCAATTTTTTTGGCTTGTTGAAAACTGCGTGGACCTGCAAAAAGGGTTAAAGGAATAGCTAAGAAGGTTAGCAACGGTAGTTTTACTTTATTCATTATGTTCGTTTTTGTCACAAAGATATGCATTTTTACACAAAAACTCATGGTTTTTACATTTTTTTGCTATATAAATGAGCGAAATGTTTCTCACCTTCTTTCTTTTTGCTTGTGATCGACTATAATACATATTTATAATAAGGCATGACTTTTCCTGCTTCCATAAGTTATACATTAAGAAAATATCACTTGCAAGATATTTTTTTCTATATTTGTTTGTGAGTTCCATCTTTTTTTTCTACCTTTGCAGCCGATAATTGTATTTCTACACCAAACAGAAGATAATTTATCAAGTCTTACTCTTTACATAGCTTCAATTCTTCAAGATTGAAATAACCTAAAATATTAAATTGTAAACCTATAAAAATGAGAAGAAAACTATTCTGTATCGCCATGATGTTGGCGGCTATGGTATCTCAGGCTTATGCCCAGATGACGATGTCGTTTCCTAAATTAGGGGGGGGAGTATCAATCAAAACACTTAATACAGGCTGCACGCTTGTAGAGTTTCCTGTGGGTACGGACTTAAAGACCGTTATGTCCCAGGCATCCTTTACTGTAGATGGCAGCCCTGTGGATGCTTCTAGTATTATTCCGAATCCTGCTACACTTTCCCTGGAGGATGACCAGTCCGTTACTTTTCTCTACAAAGGAAAGGCTTATGGGTTCAGGTTCTCTGAAGGCAAGTATTTTACAGCCGTATTCTTGTCCGATCCACATATTGGTCAAGATGACCATGACGGAACATCGGTGGCTGATATGCAGAAATACGTAGGAAAAATCGTGAATATGGGTAAGGAATCGGGTGCAATCTTTGGATTTGATGCTCTGCCGGGTTATGTTCCTACCTGTGACATTGCTTTCTCTACAGGAGATATGGATGCTGATAATTCCAAAAGTCATAATGACTTTAAGTCTGCTCATGCAGGGTTTGCTGCAGCAGGTATTCCTTTTATATCCATGTGCGGTAATCATGATTTGGTTCCTGATTATTGGACTGGAGAAAATCCAGATAAGGGTTTGACCTATGGTTGGGGAACCAATGAAATTTGGGGTGGCATGAACTCAAACAGTAAATCCATTAATTTGATTGATGAATACCGAAACAACTTAAGTAAATATGGTATCTCTGATGTTAGCCTGATTACTGATGGAACCAAACACACTCAATTTAATCCTTATTCATTTACTTTTAACGGAGTGCGCTTTTATGTAGGTCAAACCTATTGGTTTCAAAAGCCTTATGATGCTCCTGCAACAGCTTTTTCTTCTGCAAAGTATTATGCTCCTGATAAAGTGATTTCTGCCTTGGAGAAATTTGTAAGCGAACATACCTCTGATCCATCTGTATGGATGCAGCATTATCCGTTCTTAGCAGGCAGTGACTGTGATCGCTGGTGGCTTGACCAGAATGATGTGGGCAAATATATCAAGACCCAAGATGCGTCAGTCTATGGAACCCAAGATAATGTGGCTGTTTTTACCGAAGCCAGTGCCAAAGCCGTGGCAAAGAAGAAAAAGGATAAGTTAGCAGAAATCATAGGTAAGACCCGAAATCCTGTTCATTTTTCTGGTCATACGCATCAGTTCTCTGTAAATACCTATAACGGTATCAAGGACTATACCACTGCTGCCTCTGGTTATGCGGCTTCTAAAGGTGCTGCCTATATTGTATTGATGAAAGGCAATAAGGGCGTAGTGGAAGTGAAGCAGGTATTGTTTTCGCCAGATTTCATGTCGGGAGTCACAGACAGGAAGATGGACTTGTTGTCTGATGATGCTAATGCAGTGGCGGCAAAATTGCAGGAGTCTCTGTCTCATCTCGGGGCTGATGTAACGGCTCAATCAAAAGCATTGGAATCTGCTAACAATGAGGCTGATGTTGCGGCTGCCGTTGAATCCATGGAAACAGCTTTCGATTCCTATATCCAGCAGCAAGGTGGCAAGGATGTGGATGTGACTAAGTTGCTTGGAGAGAACACGAACTTTGAAATGCAGCAGGCTACTGCCAATAGCGAATATGCAGAAATCTATCCTCAGGCTGGTTGGAACAGTTATGTAGAATCGTTTTCTAATGCAGGTAACAAAGTCTATATCAAATTGCAGCAATCTGATGTCAAGGGTTCTTCCCAGGGAAGTAAGAGCCTGTATCTTAGAGCTAAATGGCAGGATCTAACAGGAAAGGTTCAGGTCATGAAGCAGTGTGCCTTGCCTGCTGGTATTTACAAACTCAAATATTATGCATCTTGTGTTGGCAGTCCTACACAGAATCTGAATTACATGGTTTTGGCTGGAAAGAAACAGATGCTTGCCGTACCAGCTGCATCAGCTCCTCAGTTGCAGGAAACCACTTTCACATTGGATCATCCATCCGTCATCAACCTCAGTTTTGGATTTACTGGTGGAAAGGGTGGTACGGAAAATGATGTAAGAATCGATGATATTACCCTTACTTACCAGGGAAGCAAGATAGCACCGAATACGGACATGACTTCACTGATTCAAAATGTGGGATTTACCGAGGGCACAACCTCACGCCCAGTACAGGGAAGTGGCGGAGTGGTGCAAGTTCCTAATCACTGGGATTTCCAGTACAGTTATGATGGATGGAACGATACCAAGCTTTTAGATGGTTCATTCAATGTCTGGGCTGGTACTATCAAATGGGCAGAACTCTCCCAGAAAGTCAATCTGCCAAATGGTGCTTATCTTCTTACTGCAGATGTAAAGACGGACATGAATCCGGATGCATCTACTATCGCTCTTTATGGTGTAGGTGGAAACGGTAAAGTGGGCAGATCGGAAGAAGTGGGCAAGGGTAATGGAGACTTTAATAGCTATTCCTGCTATTTTGATGTAACAGACAACTCTGCCACCGTCGGTATTCGCTCAGACAAGGCCTATTATCAGATTAAGAATATCAAGCTTACCTATGTGGGAGAAAGTGCGGATGAGCAGACTGCTAACTCTTATCTCAGACAGGACTATTACTGGACTGGAAGAAACGCGCAGGAGTTTGATGCCACAGGCGAAAAATATGCCAAGGCACGGAATGTGGTAATTTATCCGCAGGTAAAGAATCAGCTCATTAGTGCTGCTTCCATAGACCAGTTCAGCAATACCTCTAACAAGATTGTGAATGGTGTTTGTCAGAAATTGGAGATAAGTGATCAGGAGAAGTTCGTTTCAAGCAAGGATTTCGTGGCTGAGGAGGCTGTTTTTGACAGAGTATTCAAAGTGGGGCAGAAATCCACCGTCTGTCTGCCATTCGGACCATCCACGGAGAAAGGCAAGTTCTATCGTTTGTCCAAGGAAAGTGGCAGCATCCTGATTTTTGATGAGGTTTCTTCTCCAGAGGGTAATACACCTTATATATATGTGGCATCTGAAGAGGGAACGCTTCGTGCATCTCAGGCAAATATCAAGGCTACTCCTGAAACGATGAATAGTACATCTATTGAAAGCGGTTTTCATCTGGTGGGTATATATCAGACCACACCGGTGAAAAATATCTATGGATTCAGTGTGGATGGAGAGTTGCTCAAGGCAAGTTATGCCACGATGAATCCGTTCCGTTCCTTCATCCAGTCACCAGTGGACGTATCAGGAGCCAAAGTATGGAAAGCTTCTTTTGATGGAGAGATGACTGGTATTGACAGTATTGTTTCTGATGGTGCAGCGGTCGTGGATGTTCTCAATCTTAATGGTATCTTGCTCAAAAAGCAGGTAAAGCGTCTGGAGGCTCTTGATGCTCTGGAGCCAGGCATCTATCTTTTAAGAGACGGAAATCAGTGCCTTAAAGTGAAGAAGTAATCATGAGTTCAGAAAACAGAAAATAAAATTATAACACGAGAAAAATATATCGATTAATCATGAAAAGAGTATATATAAAGCCCACCGTCAAGAGTATGATTTTGGCAGAAGAAACCTGTATTTTGACCAGTCTTTCCATTGATACTAATGGTTCTGGTGATGGTACAGGAAAGAATAACTGGGGTTCCAAAGAACATACTTTTGGGGAGGAAGAATGGTCGGATGAAGGGTGGGGAGATATTTAGAAAGTTCCTCAGCTGATTATATGATAAAATTCCCTTGCTTGTTGGTTCTGGTATTCAGAGCTAATTAAGCAAGGGAATTTTCTTTGAAATAGGACAGATTATCTAAATTTTAGGGAATTATGTAGATGTTTTTGAGATTATATTTTCTTATTTGACTGAAAATGAGTATCTTTGCATCATAAATTTAATAGAGTTACATAAGATGAATAAAACAAAGATTATTGCAGCATTTGCTGAGAAAGCTGGTATCACAAAGACTGATGCAGCCAGGTATTTTGATACCATGATAGGTTTAATGGCGGACAACATGGTGGAAGGTGATGGAGAAATCGCTATTCCTGACTTCGGTAGATTTTCTATCAAGCATGTAGCAGAGCGCCAGGGTATTAATCCTGCCACTAAGGAGAAGATTACGATTGCTGCCCGTGATAAGATTGTGTTCAAGGCTTCAGATTGCATTCAGTATTACTCACGTAAGCATTGTAAGGATTAAACGATAGTGGTATTATCAATCAGTAAATTAATCTAAATGGGTATAGCCATCAGATTTTCTGGTGGCATTTTTTATGCCTAAATATATGTTTTTTGGGGCAGTAAATCATGTTTCCCCCAGTAAAATTGAAGAAAAGCTTCAGCTTACGCAGGAGCGATATATTCGTGCATGGGATGAGAGTATGCAGAACCAGTATCATCAGTTCATGAGTCTTACGCCCCTCAGGATGACTGAAAAGCAGCTCATTCTAGTGGTCTGTCTCTCTCGTGCAGGAGAAGCTACCTTGAAGCATCCTCTCATGGTTCGTCTGGAACAGCAGGTGTCAAATTTAGACAAATTTATCAGGACTCCGAAGATAGATGAAGAGAAGCTTTTGGATGTGAGGGTAGTGGACAGAGAGGAAGCGGCAGCAGAGATTCAGTTTGATCATGCCAGCAAACTTCAGTGGCCAGATCATCTGAGTCCTACCAGCATTACCACCCCAAAGGAAATAGCAGAGAGGCTGAAGGAATATGATGCCGTTTATAAAGAACTGGTGGAAGCCAAGGGTGCTATCCTGCAGTTGGCTGAGAACAAGCTCACCGAAAAGCTTCTTCATGAGCAGCTTCGTTCCTGTCTTGACTCTCTGCTGGAAATATTGAAGGACAATGAACAGAAGGTGCTTCATCAGTTTGCCAGATATTTTGATCTGAGGGAAATGAAGGATTTCAGGCCCACCAGCAGCATTGACTATAACGTATGGCAGGGACATCTTAAGGCCATCATCGGTTATGCCACCAATTATGAGATAGATGATTTCAGCAGGAGTGAGGAGGAATCTCTTTCTTTCATCCGTTGTTTTGTCAGGGAAGGAAGTGACTTTGGCTTTTCTTACGAGGATCTCAAGGCCGTGGTTGATGAGCATGAGCAATTCCTGCGCTCCAGGAAGCAGAGTAAAGCAAATGATGAGCGTATCGAGAAGCTGGTACAGGCAAGAAGAGGTTTGGGTCGCATCACGATGGGCACTTTGAAAAATATCAATTCCACCATAGGAACACCTAAAGGATATGGTCCACTGGCAGCGGATTTTCAGGATAGGATGTCTGAAATATGGACCAGCAAGATGGTTTATGAGAAGCAGGAGGCCTACATCCGTCTGCTTTTCAGTCTGGCCTGTAGATGGAAGGAAAACTTCGCTCTGTTCAAGAAAGAGAAGAATCTTCTGGACTACAATGATATGGAGAAATACATGAGGCTTTTATTGAAGGATGAATCCGTGGCCCGTGAGATTTCCCTGTCTTACAGGTATCTCTTTGTGGATGAGTTCCAGGACTCTTCCCCTATACAGGTGAAGATATTTGATGCATTGAGTGATCTCATGGAGCATTCATTCTGGGTGGGGGATTACAAGCAGGCCATTTACGGATTCCGAGGCTCAGACATAGCTTTGACCAAGGCTGTGGTTTACCGCATCAGCCTGAAAGAGGACGGGTGTGATACTGATACGCTTGACACTTCATGGCGCTCGCTTCCGAATATCGTGCAGGTAAATAACGCCATCTTCAAGAAGACATTTGCCCATGTGCTGGATGAAAAGAACATTACCCTCAAGACACATCGTGAGAACAGTAATGGGACTGATTCCTTGAGATTTTTTCTTAGCAGTGATGATGCAGGTGTGGCAGAGCATATATTGAAATTGCTTTCCCAGCAGGTTAATCCTCATGACATAGCAGTACTGGCACGAACCAATTCCACGCTCAAGGATGTGTCTGAGAAACTGAAGGAATACGGCATTCCTTCCAGTAGGGAGGATTTCCCGATTATCGAGACCAAGGCATACACCCTTGCTTCATCTCTTCTGCGTATTGTGGAAAGCAGCAATGATGCTTTGGCCAAGGCCACGGTAGCCTATCTCACAGAACAGGATTACAATACCAGGAAGATTATCGAGGAAAAGATTCTTCTTTCCTGTGATTATATTTATGACACAATTAGTATTAAAGAAATTTGGAAAATCATTCGTCTTTTAA